>ERZ1034984.267-NODE-267-length-59050-cov-6.299025_pt1 | contig 59050 bp, 51 predicted proteins | sample MGYA00520589_ERZ1034984 | MGnify/ENA primary metagenome ERZ1034984 (study PRJEB33766, sample SAMN09781790) | gut metagenome | biome: gut microbiome | host: Homo sapiens | place: Madagascar | study: EMG produced TPA metagenomics assembly of the PRJNA485056 data set...
GGTCTGGGGGTTCTACTCGATCCTCACGCGCAAGATCGCCGCTTTTGGCTACCCAACGATCCAGACGACGCGGCGCACGTTTTTCTACGGGCTGCTCTTTATGCTGCCGGCCTGCTGGCTCTTCGATTTTCAGCTCGGTCTCAGCCGTTTCGCCGATCCGCTGAATCTGGCGAACATTCTTTTCCTCGGGCTCGGCGCATCGGCGCTCTGCTTTGTCACCTGGAACACGGCGATCCGCCATCTCGGCGCGGTGCAGGCGAGTCTCTACATTTTTCTCACGCCGGTGATCACTGTTGTAAGCTCGGTCATCATTCTCGGCGAGCCGTTCACCTGGATGACAGCCTGCGGCACATTGCTCACCCTCGGCGGGCTCGTGCTCTCGGAGCTGCGCGGCCTGCGGCGCAAGCGCTGAACGAAAAATCTCCATCATCTGCTCATAAGCGAATGATGGAGATTTTTCTATTTCACAGCAGAAAACGCCGCTGCTTCCTCAACCCAGCACATGAGTTCGTCGTCCACTTCAAGTGGAGAAGCGAGCACCACATGATGCGTCCAGCGATTTGGATAAGGCTCGGTAGCGACAGCGATACGCGGCGACTGCACCTCGTGCTCCAGGCCAAAGGTGACGACAAGATACGGATCTGGCAGTTCTTTTTTCTTGCGCACGCGCAGAAACGATACACAGCAGAACTGGTGCTTATTATAGAAAGAGATCTGCGTTTTCTGCACCTTCATGCGTGTGTCCGGCAGACGCGCGAACAGTGCTTCCACAAATGCTTCGTAAATCGGCAGCGCGTCCCGCTGCTGGTCAAAAAAGAGCACAACATCTGCATTCATAAATATCTTCCTTTCATAAAAGTGCTCGTAAAAACACGAGCGCTCTTATTTATAGCTCACCACCTCGATGCCGCGCGCTTCCGCCATCGCCGTCCAGTGGTCGATCTGTTCCTGGGTCGGTGTGGCAAAGCGTGGATCCGGCAGCGCCAAACCAAGCTTTTCGTATTTCGGCTCGCCGTAGCGGTGGTACGGCAGAAATTCCAAACGCGCGCGAATGTGATGCGCGTCGAAAAAATCGAAGACGCGCGTCATCGTTTCATCGTCGGCGTTGACACCAACGATCGTGGGAATACGCACAACCAGCGGCAGTCCTTCGTCGCTGGCGCGGCAAATATTCTGCAGGATCAGCGCGTTGTCCACACCGGTGAACTGGTGGTGCTTGCGCGGATCGATGTGCTTGATATCGATAAAGATCGTGTCCATCTTGCGCAAGGTCGGCGCCAGCTGCGCGTAATCAAAATAACCACAGGTCTCGATCGCCAGCGAAAAGCCTTCATCGTAGAGGACATCCACCATTTCACGCAGAAAATCCGGCTGGGCTGTGGCTTCGCCGCCGGAAAACGTGACACCGCCACCAGACTGCCGGAAAAAGATCGCCTGATGCCTCAGCTCAGCGAGAATGTCCTCTGTCTCCGCCCAATGGGTCATGGCATTGCGCCGCGTCTGCCCTTCAGGATTGGCGCACCAGGCACACCGCAAGGGACAGCCTGCCATAAAGACAATGGTGCGAATGCCTTCGCCGTCGTTGACCGAAAAATGCTGTAGTTGCATGATATAACCGCCCATAACAACATCGGCGGGAGCGCCTGGCTCCCGCCTCCTCCTTTTGCTTAGAAATTGCTGTGCTCGGTGCGCGCGATGATCGCGTCCTGCATGGATTTCGACAGATTAACGAACTGCGTCGAATAGCCGGCCACACGCACGAGCAGATCTTTATAATTTTCCGGATGCGCCTGCGCGTCGCGCAGAACCTCCGAGGAAATGCAGTTGAACTGGACATGGAAAGCGCCCAGGCTGAACAGCGTCTGCACCATCGCGCCCAGGTTGGCCTGGCCGCGCTTGGTGGCGACGAGATTGTGATCGAGACGCAGGTTCAGAAGCGTGCCACCGCTGTGGATCTCCTGATTGAGCTTGGCGGCGGAGCGCATCGCTGCCAGCGGCGTCGAGGTGTCGGTGCCGACAAATGGCGACACGCCTTCGCTCGATGGCTCGCCGTTTTTGCGTCCGCAAGGCGTGGCGCCTAGCACGCGCCCCATCGGGATGTAGTTGGAAATACCCATGAACGCCGTGTTGAACGGACTACCAAAAATATCGCGGTACTGGTGGATCTCATGATAGAAATGGTTGGCGATCTCGATGGCGATGTCGTCGACATAGCGGTCGTCGTTGCCGTATTTCGGACAAGCCTTGGCCTGTTCGCGCAGATCATCAAAACCTTCCCAGTTGGCCTGAAGCGCCTTCGCCAGCGTCTGCATGTCGCAGACCTGATCCTCGAAGACAAGCTTTTTCACAGCCGCCAGAGAATTGGCCACGACCGCCAGGCCGATGCCGGTGATGACCGGACCGACGTTGTACTTCGCGCCGCCCTGGGAAAGATCCTTCCCGCTTTCCATGCAGTGCTCGATGCAGGACGAGAGGAATGGGCGCGGTACCATTTCCTTGTGCAGACGCTGCGCTTCAATGGTGAGGATGATCGAATGGCGGCAGAGGTTGTCGAACTGCTTGTAGAATGCGTTCTTCACGTCGTCAAAGCTCGTCATCTCGCTGGCTGGCTTTTCGTCCAGCCCCATTTTTTCGCCAGTCATCAGCGAATACCCCTGGTTCAGCGCATATTCCATCGCCGAGCCGAAGTTCATATTCACAGCCGCTGTCCATTCGCCAGTCTTGCGGAAATGCGGCACAACGCAGCCGCAATTGTTCCAGTCGCGGGCGTCGTCTGGTTCATAGCCAGCGTTCAGGAGCATCTGATAGCCCACGGCATCGCTGTGGATCGCTGGGAAACCTGTTCCCTGCGCCACAAGATGGCAGACAGCGTCGAGGAATTCTTTTGGACAATCCGCCTGCACGCGCACAGAAAGCCCTGGCTGGTGCGTCTTGACTTCCTCCGTCGCTTTCAGCGCCATGTAGGTGATCGGATTTGTGCCGTCGGAGCCATCGCGTTTTTTGCCGCCGACGGTGAGATTCTGGAACTGGTTGTAGCCAGCAAAATAATCCGCCGTGTTCGAGGAGATCGTCCAGACCCACTCAGAATATTTCAGCCACAACGCTTCGATGAGCTCCTGCGCAGCGTCCGGCGTGATCGCGCCTTTCGCGAGATCCGCTTCGTAGTACGGATCCATGTACTGGTCGAAACGCCCAGGATTCAGCGACAGCGGATTTTCCGACAGAATCCCGCCGATCTGCACAAACCAGATAAACTGCAGCGCTTCGTAGAAAGATTCCGGTGGATTTTCCGGCACGCGGCGACAGTTTTTCGCGATCACGCGCAGCTCTTCGGCGCGCACAGGATCGCTCTCCGTCTTTGCCATTTCCTCTGCCGCATCGGCGTAGCGATTCGCATAGCGGATGATGCCGCGGCTCGTCCACAGCGTCGATTCGTAGAAATCACGCTTGTCTTCGTCTTCCGGATTGGTCATATCCAGCTGAGCAATGTGTTCCTCCGCTTCGCGAATGAGACCGCCGAAGCCTTTCTTAAAGAGCACATCCTGATAATCCGGCGTGATCTCGCCGACAGCCTGGCGCCATTTCGAGTCGTTGTCGAGCACGCCTGTGTCCACGCCAATGTGCTTCGTGTCTTCCGGCACACGTGCCAGAAATGCTTCTTCCAGTGATTTGTTCTTCCAATATGGGAACACCTGCTCGCGCATGAACGCGCGCTGCTCGTCGGTCATTTCGTACGGATCCTGCGGACGGTCAGAAAACGTGTCCATTTCCTTGTCCACCCAGAGCCAGGAAAACTCCGGCGTCAGAATGCCGCACTTGCGGTGCTCGCCAACCGCCCCAACGATCAGCTCGCCCTCAAAAATATGTACCGTCAATTTGTCGCAGCAGTCGTAAAACGCCCGCGCGCGCTGGATGCACACCGGCAGTCCTTCCGTCTGCTTGTGGGATTCCGTCCACAGCCAGGCGCGTTCCGTGGAGATCGCAGGCTTGTTGTTCACGTAATTCTGGCGAATTTTTTCAATGCGTTCCGTCACCATAGTATACACCTCATTTATTTCTATTCTATAACAGGAATGATTTTCTCAAAAACTGTATCAGTCTATCTCAAAAGTTACCACACTCGTCAGAAATTGTCAATCTTTTTAGCATCCTGCGCGCATCTGCCAGCGCCCATAAAAAAGAGCCTGGAAATTCTCCAGGCTCCAGCGAAAGTCCACTCGCTGCTCACTGCAGCGCTTTGCCCACGCTGCGCGCGTCAGCGACGGCTTCCGTGACTTTGTAATATTTTTTCGTGTGCGGATCAAAGGACAGCGGCGCCAGCGCCGGAACATCGATCGTGCCCTCAGCAGTGAGAATGCGCTCGTCAACGCTGATGTCGCGGATCGTGCCGATGAGGATGTGGCTTTCCTCGTCGTAGCTTTCGAGCGTGCAGTCAAGAGTGTAGGCAAGCTCGTCGATGAGCGGCGCGCCAGTCAGCTCAGATTTCGTCGCATGAAAACCAGCGCGCGCAAATTTATCTGCAACATTGTTGCCGCTGGTGATGCCGACATAATCGCAGGCCACAACCTGATCCGCCTGGCCCATGCTGACACTGAAGGCACCAGCGCTGCGCAGCGCAGCAACCGTCGCGTGGGCAGGATTTACACTCATCATGATCTTATCGCTCGCGCAGAGACCGCCCCAGGCAGCATTCATGCACTGCGGCGTGCCGTTTTCGTCGTAAGCAGCGATGATGAGCACCGGTTCCGGATAAATACGTGGCTGAACGCCAAGACTTTTTCTCATGAATAATCACTCCCGATCAATTTTCTTTCATTAGTATAGCATATTTTCCGTCAGCACTCAAAAGCAGTTGACAATCGTACGCACCGGCCCTATAATTATAGTGTTTTTTCGGGTAATTACCCGTGGTAACATTTGAGGAGGGACCTAAAATAGATACCTGTCTTACCCGGGCGTTTTTGGACGCCTGTCAGCTTGCCAAGCGCATGCTGAGCATTCTGCCGCCGCTGCCGGATTGGATGGCGCCGCGTCAGGTGCATGTGATCGACGCCATCTACCAGATCGGGCTCCGTCAGGACGGCGTGCGCCCGAGCGACGTGGCGCGTTTTCTCGAAGGCACGATGCCGAGCGTCACACGCATGCTGACCACGCTGGAAGAACACGGCGCCATCGAACGACGCCCGGCGGCAGACGACAAGCGCAGCCACACGCTGGTGCTGACGCCTTACGGCCAGGAGCTCTACGATGTACACGTGGCGCAATTCCACGAGCATCTCACCGAGCTTTTCGCCGATATTCCCGAACGCGACATCTGTGTCACTGTCGCAGTCATCGAAGAGACCTGGGAGCGCCTCAAAGATGACAATTTCAAGCTCCCGCTATCTGATTCTAAGGAGGTCTAAAATCACAACATGAGTGAAGCTTTTACTTTTGAACGCCGTCTCGACGCACGACTCATCATTTCTGTCGTCGCTCTGGGGCTGATGGGATTTGTCGCCATCGCTTCAGAAACAGCCATGAACGTCATTTTCCCAACGCTGATGCAGGAATTTGGCATTCCAACATCCACCGTGCAGTGGGTCACAACCGTCAACCTGCTGATGCTCGCAATCATCATTCCAACATCATCCTGGCTGACCAAACGCTTTAAGATGAAAACCCTCTTCATCGCTGCCTGGGCGTTTTTCACCATCGGCACGCTGCTCGGGCTCTGGTCGCCAAGCTTCTCCGTGCTGATCATCGGCCGAATCCTGCAGGGCATCAGCGGCGGTATCACGATCCCGCTGATGAACATCATCATCCTTGAGCAGGTGCCATTCAAAAACACCGCCACCATCATGGGCATCGCCACCCTCGTCATCGTCCTCGGGCCTGCGCTCGGGCCTGCGTTCGGCGGCATGATCGTTGGCATCGCCGGCTGGCGCATGATCTTCGGCTGCATGCTGCCGCTGCTCATCATCGCCGGACTCTGCGGCTTCACCTGTATTCGCCAGTCGCGCCAGCTGGAAAAAGCGCCGTTCGATTTCCTGAGCTTCCTGCTCCTCGGCGTCAGCTTTTTCTGCATCATCTACCCAACCTCATCGATCAGCCACGTCGGTCTCGGCAGCCCGATCGTCTGGGGAATGCTCGTTTTTGCCGTCGTGCTTCTGGTGCTTTTTGTGCGTCACGCACGCAAGATCGAAAAACCATTGCTCAATCTCGACATTCTCAAAACACCAACCTTCACCTTCTGCCTGATCGCGCTTCTGCTGGCGCAGTTTGCAACGCTGACGCGCGGCTTTATGATCCCGAACCTCTTCCAACTCCACGGCGGCGTCTCCGCTTTCGTCGCCGGCTGCATCGTTTTGCCAGCCTGCGTCATCGGCGCTGTGATGAACCCATTCTCCGGCCGCATCTATGACACCATCGGCCCAAAGATCCCTGTCACCATCGGCTTCATCCTCATCCTCGCCGATCTCGTGCTGGAAATGCTCTTCATGGTCCACGTCAGCGCCTATGTGATGATGGGCATCTGCGTCATCTACTGCATCGGCCAGAGCCTCGCGCTCGGGAACACAACCACCTTCGCCCTGCGCAATCTCCCAGGCAATCAATACGGCGACGGCACCGCTGTCATCAACACCCTGCAGCAGCTTTCCGGCGCCATCGGCACCGCCGTTGCTTCCACGCTGATCACCTTCGGCCAGGCCGCGCTGCCAGATGACATCGCCCAAGGCACCGCCAACGGCACCCAGTGGGCACTGTATCTGAACTTCGCCCTCGGCGTCATCATGTTCGTCTGCGCCATGAAAGGATTACGCAGCGGCAAAAAGCAATAATATTTTTTCTCGAGTCTTCTCTGCGGAGAAGGCTCATTTTTTTCGCCAGAAATTTTCCAGCAGGCGCGCACCGAAAATCTTTCAGCCAGCGCGCAGAAATTTTCTCCGCTCATTCATTTTTTGTACAAATTTTCTGCGCAAAAATCTGATCAGGCGTAGACACCGTGGCGGCGAAGTGTCATAATATAATTGGAATTATTGTCATTAATGAACCTTATGTTCATGAACGAAAACATACAAAGAAGGTGGAAACTTTGAGTAGATTGGACATCAATACTCCCGACCAGGCCCAAATGGTCGTGGACCAGCTCTACCACGACATGGAGCGTCGCATCATCGCGTCCGGTCCTGGGCTGTGTCCGATCGACATGTCGCTGAACTTCCTCAATCTCTGCCACGCGCAGACCTGCGGGAAATGCGTGCCATGCCGCATCGGTCTCGGCCAGCTTTCGAACCTGATGCGCGGCATCCTGCGCGGCAAGGGCAAAATGGAAGACCTCGAAGTCATGGAGCGCACCGCGCAGATCATTGAGAGCACAGCCTCCTGTGCCATCGGCACCCACGCAGCGCGTCTGGTGCTCTCCGGCCTGAAAGGCTTCCGCGACGACTACATCGAACACATCCAGAACCATCGCTGCCTCGGCAACATGGAACAGCCAGTGCCATGCGTGGCGCTCTGCCCAGCCAGCGTCGATATTCCTGGCTACATCGCGCTGATCCACGAAGGCCGCTGCGCCGACGCGGTGCGCCTGATCCGCAAGGACAATCCATTCCCTGTGGCCTGCGCCTATGTCTGTGAGCATCCATGCGAAGCGCGCTGCCGCCGCACCATGCTCGACGAACCGATCAACATCCGCGGCCTCAAGCGCTACGCCGTCGATACCGCCGGCGATGTGCCACAGCCTAAATGCGCGCCAGCCACCGGCAAAAAAGTCGCCGTCGTCGGCGGCGGTCCTGGCGGACTTTCCTGCGCCTATTATCTGGCGCTGATGGGCCACAAGGTCACGATCTTTGAACAGTTCAAACAGCTCGGCGGCATGCTGCGTTACGGCATTCCAAGCTATCGCTTCCCACGCGAGCTCTTGGACCGCGAGATCAACTCGATCCTCTCTCTCGGCATCGAAGTGCGCACAGAAACCGAAGTCGGCAAAGACATTTCTTTCGCCAATCTCGACGCCAACTACGACTGCATCTACATCGCCATCGGCGCCCACACCGATAAGAAGACCGGCATCGAAGGCGAAGAGAGCGAAGGCGTTTACAGCGCCGTTGAAATCCTGCGCCAGATCGGCGACGACATCTATCCGGATTTCCACGGCAAAAAGATCGTCGTCATCGGCGGCGGCAACGTCGCCATGGACGTTACGCGCTCGGCCATCCGCTTCGGCGCTGAAAAAGTCACCTGCGTCTATCGCCGTCGCCAGGAAGATATGACCGCGCTGCCAGAAGAGATCGAAGGCGCCATTGCCGAAGGCGTAGAAATGCTCACAATGTACGCACCAGTGCGCATCGAATCTGACGAAGACGGCCACGCCACCGCGCTCATCGCGCAGAAACAGCTGACCGGGCTCATCAAGCGCGGCAAGCCATCTCTGTCTGCCGACGAAGTCGAAGAAACGCGCATCCCTGCTGACATCATCGTCGAAGCCATCGGCCAGGGCATTGACTCCCTCGCTTTCGAAGCAGCCGGCGTCCCAGTTTTCCACGGCGCCATCAGCGCCCTCTCCGACAGCCGACTCTCTGACGAACACATGGACGGTGTCTTCGCCGGCGGCGACTGCGTCACCGGTCCGGCCAGCGCCATCCGCGCCATCGCCGCTGGTAAGGTTGCCGCAGCAAACATCGACGAATACCTCGGCTTTAAGCACGAGATCACCGTCGACGTCGACATCCCGGATCCAAGCCTCGACGACAAACCGCAGCGCGCCCGCGTCAACACCACCGAGCGCGAAGCCAGCGAACGCAAAAACGACCTCATCTGCATCGAATGCGGCCTCACCGAAAAAGGCGCCATGGCCGAAAGCAGCCGCTGCCTGCGCTGCGACCACTTCGGCTACGGCATTTTCAAAGGGGGTAGACATACAAAATGGTAAACATCACAATAGACGGCGTAAAACTCAGCGTTCCATCCAGCCTGACCATCCTCAAAGCTGCAGAGATCGCCGGCCATCCAGTGCCAAGCCTCTGCTACTGGGAAGGCATCAACGAGATCGGCGCCTGCCGCATGTGTATCGTTGAAGTAGAAGGCTACGATCATCTGCTGCCAGCCTGCATCGATACCGTCGCCGAAGGCATGGTCATCCACACCAACAGCCCACGCGTTCGCCAGGCACGCCGCACCAATTTGCAGCTCATCCTCTCACAGCACAACTGCGACTGCCCAACCTGCATGCGCAACGGCAACTGTCAGCTGCAGCGCATCGCTTTTGAGCAGGGCGTGCTGTCCAATCCATTTCCAAAATACATCGAACCGTTTGACTGGGATCTCACCTCCCCGCTCATCCGTGACGCCTCCAAGTGCATCAAATGCATGCGCTGCATCCAGGTCTGTGACAAGATCCAGAGCCTTAACATCTGGGACGTCGCCGGCACCGGTTCCCGCGTCACCGTCGACGTCAGCTACAACCGCACCATCCGCGAAGCCGACTGCGCCTTCTGCGGCCAGTGCGTGACCCATTGTCCAACCGCCGCGCTCCATGAACGCGACGACACCGAAAAAGTTCTCGACGCCCTCGCCGATCCAGACACCATCACCGTCGTGCAGGTTGCTCCTGCCGTGCGCGTCGCCTGGGCCGAAGAGCTCGGCATCGACAGCGACATTTTCTCCACACCAAAAATGGTCGGCGTGCTCAAGCAGATCGGCTTCGACTACGTTTTCGACACCAACTTTGCCGCCGATCTCACCATCATGGAAGAAGCCAGCGAATTTATCGAGCGCTTCACCCATCGTGACCAGTACAAGTGGCCAATGTTCACCTCCTGCTGTCCAGGCTGGGTCCGTTTCCTGAAATCCAACTTCCCGGAAATGACCGACAACCTCTCCACCGCCAAGAGCCCACAGCAGATGTTCGGCGCCATCTGCAAGAGCTATTTTGCGCAGTCCATCGGTGCCGATCCGCACAAGATCTGCATGGTCTCCATCATGCCATGCCTCGCCAAAAAAGAAGAATGTGCTCTCGAACCAATGCGTGACGCCTGCGGCGATCCCGATGTCGACATCGTGCTCACCACCCGCGAATTCACCCGCATGGTCCGCGCCGATCACATTCTCATTGACGAGATTCCAAACACCGATTTCGACCATCCGCTCGGCACCTCCACCGGCGCTGCCGCCATTTTCGGCACCACCGGCGGCGTTATGGATGCCGCACTGCGCACCGCCTACCACATGATCACCGGCTTCAATCCAGACGCCGACGATTTTGAAGAAGTGCGCGATGTGCAGTTTGGCGAAGGCCGCGAAGCCACCTTCGAGATCCCTGGCGCCGGCAGCGTCAAAGTTGCCGTCATCAGCGGGCTTGGCAACGCGCGCAAGCTGCTCAACGCCATCAAGAGCGGCAAAGCCCGCTACGATTTCGTCGAAGTCATGGCCTGCCCAGGCGGCTGCGTTGGCGGCGGCGGTCAGCCAATCCTCGACGGCATCGATCTCAACGTCTACCGCGGCGCCGCCCTCTGGAAGATCGACCGCGACATGGACATCCGTTTCAGTCACGAAAATCCGGACATTCTCGATCTCTACCGACTCTATCTCGGCAAACCAATGAGCGAGAAAGCCCACCATCTCCTGCACACCGACCACCACGCCTGGCAGATGCCACGCCACATGGCCGACGACTAAACGAAAAATGCGAACCCATTTTTACTGGGTTCGCATTTTTTAGTTATCGTTCAAATTTCATCGGAATATAGCAAATGCCGTCGGTTTCCTGCTCATCGCCCGTCACCGCAAATCCTAAACGCTCATAAATCGGCGCTGCATATAATGAAGCATTGACCGTGTACGCCGGGCAAACGCTGTGCGCCAAAAGATGTTCCCAAAGTGCACGACCAATTCCGCGCCCTTGCGCCTCCGCCCGCACAAAATAGAGCACAACATGTCCCTGAATATCATCCGCAACCAAAATTCCCTGCAAAAAATTCCCTTCGTACGCACCGTAATATATATAGCCAGTCAACATGTCATCATTCATCACAAAATCGCGAAATGATGCAACACCTTTTGTTGAATAATCCGGCGCGACAAACTGGTCAAAAACTTCCATAATCAGTGCTCGCATTATGCTCTTATCCGTCTCCGGAATCTCTTTTATCAGCATAACTCTAACTCTCCTTTACCCCTAACAAATCTGCAGCCCACAAAGTCTCAAACGTATTCACCGCACCTCCGTGTCGAACAATTTTCCCATCCATTATCGTATCAATATTTACCCCGTAAAAAACAAGTTGTTTTCCTGTTGGTGCTATCCCCAACCATTCACCATCGTGATAAGCTGTCATCTTAAATTCTGACACCACTGTATTACGCTCCTCATACTGGCGCAAAATTTTCATCTCGTACTGAGAATACGTTTTCCGCACCGTTGCCAAATGTGCGCACATTCCATCAGCACCAAGCGGGAATTCTTGTCCATCTGCGCAACCCACACAATCGTCGCTCACAAATTGTGCCACCTCTGACAAGCGATGTTCACTGACGATTACTTCATAAAAATACCGCACCAACGTCTTGTTATTCATTGTCCGGCCAACTCCTTTCTAGCAGCCTACTATCAAAGATTTTTTCTATTCTATCATAATTCTCTTAAAAAATCAGGATTTTAATATGCAGAGCATGTAAAGTAAAAATATACCCTGTGCAACGAGTGTTCATTGCACAGGGTATATTTTTATTCAGACAGCGTGTTCTAAGTGCGCACGCACACCGGAAGGCTGAGCGTCTCTCTGACGCCCAGCGCCTCCAGCTCGCTGGCATCGTGGGTCACGAAAAGCACGGTGCGGCCGCGGATACGCTGGCGGGTGTCTGCCATCACGATTTCTTTCGTGGTTTTATCGAGCCCCTTAAACGGTTCGTCCAGCAAGAGAAAATCGTATTCTGCCAGCAGCGCACGGAGAATGGCGACGCGGCGCCGCATGCCGCCGGAAAGCGCGCGCGCAGGTTGCCAGAGAGCGTCAGAAAGACCGACACGCTCGAGCGCTCGCTCCACCTCCTGCACGCTGAGCAGAGGATTCACAAGGCGAATATTGCTCACCGCGCTGAGATTGTCACAGAGGCGGTCCTCCTGAAAAACCGCGCTCAGACGCACGCCTGCAAGGCCGGTGATCGTGCCGCTGTCTGGTGTTTCAAGTCCCATGAGCAAGCGCAGCAACGTGGTTTTTCCAGCGCCGGAGGGCGCCATAAGCCCGGTGATACTGCCTGCAGAAAGCGTGGCAGAAAAATGATCCAGAACAGGCTTTCCCTTGTACGCTTTGCAAAGGTTTTCAATCACAATATCCTGCATGGCTCACATCCTCTCCAACGCGCGCTGTGTCCAGCCAAGCAACGCGAGAAAAATTTTCTCAAACGCCAGGCTCACCAAAACGATCACCAGCGTCCAACAGAAAAGATCTGGCGTGTCCAGATAGAGCTTGGCCTGCTGCAGCTGCTCGCCGATGGAGCCATCGGGCATGCCAATGACTTCGGCGGCAATGCCAGACTTCCAGCTGAGCCCCAGCGCTGAGCCACAGGCAGACTGAAAATATGGCATCACCAGCGGCAGATACACATAGCGCAAACGCCGCAGCGCCGGCACGCGAAAAACCTGCGCCATTTCCAACAGATCGCGGTCAGCGGCGCGAATGCCACTCAAAACGTTGCTGTAAACGATCGGCAGCACGATGAGAAACGAGATCGGCACCGCAAGATTGCGCGAGGAAAATAGGATCAGCGTCAGGATAATGAAGCTCGCTACAGGAATCGATTTGATCGCCAACAGCAACGGAGCCAGAAGCTCTTCTATTCGTTGAAAACGGGACGAAAGCGCAGCAAACACCGTCCCCGCCACCACGCCACAGAAAAAGCCCAGCGTGATGCGCAAAAGCGAATAGGCGATCGTCTGCCAGAAATCCAGCGTCGGCAAAAGCTCCAGCAATCGTGCCAACACACTGAACGGCGAAACCAGGATGATCTTCTGATCGATCACCATGGCGCCGAGCTGCCAGACGATCAACCAGACAAGCACCGCCCAGAGACGAATGGGGCCACGGCTTTTTTTAGAACTCATCGGCTGTAATAGAAGGCCTCATCCGGCAGCGCACCGCCAACAGATTCCGCATTCTGTTCAAAAAGAACAGTAAGGTAACCGGAAAGCTTTTCTTTCATCTCATCGCCACTGATGAAAACGATGTTGCACTCAGGAATGGCTTTTTCCGCCACCTCAGCGGTGACGATCTCATAATTCCCGACCAGCTTCGCTGCGTCGCTGACGTTATCACTGACATAGTCGACCGACTCCTGATAATGCTTCATAAAGGCAGCAACGGTTTCTGGATGTTCTTCGACAAAATCCGTGCGCGCCACGACCACGCCAGTCACGAGACTGGATGGTGCGTCGCTGTCAGCTTGCAGCTTATCCCATTCGGCAGTCAGATCGAGAGCCACGCGCAGGTCTGGATTCTGCGCCTGGGCCGTGGTCACAAATGGCTGTGGGAGCATCGCGATGGCATTCGCATCATTTTGAATAGCAGAAAGGCATTCAGCCTGCTCGCTCTTCCATTCAATGGTGACATCGCTCGCTGGATCGATGCCGTTTTCTCTGAGAATATAGTTGAGGGCGTATTCCGGTGTGGTGCCCTTGCCACTGGCATAAATGGTCTTGCCGCGCAAATCTTGAGCAGACTGCACACTGTCGCCATTTTCAACAATGTAGAGCACGCCGAGCGTATTGATGGCCAAAACCTGCACTCCGCCGTCGGTATTGTTATAGAGCACAGAAGCCAGATTGGCTGGCACGGCCGCGATGTCTGTTTTCCCTTGGATCAGCGCTGCAGAAACCTCATCAGTAGCAGCAGTGATGCTGAAATTGTAATTGTTGTCGGTGAGTTCGCCGCTCTCCGCATCGTTCATAAATTTCACCATGCCCATCGCAGTCGGTCCTTTCAACGCCATGACGTTGACATCCACAGGATCGGCTGTTTCTTCAGCGGCGCGCGCCTGATCGGCAGCAGCGCTGCCAGAAGCAGGCGCGTCTGATGAACCGCAGCCTGCCAGCGCGGCAACAGAAAGCGACAAGATACAGAGCAACGCCAATAATTTCTTTTTCATATGATCATTCCTTTCCTAAAATGATTATCTGAGAACACGCAGGGCGCATTCTCTCGTCTGAAAATGATTGTACCCTTTCTTCCTGCATCACGTCAAGAACACGTCAACGCGCATTTTTTCGCCACTACCTAAAAAGGACGCCCCGCTACAGGACGTCCCAAATTAATTATGCTTCCAACAAAAATCTCTTCACCACGCGCGCGATCTCTTCCGCTTTTGAAAGGATCAGCGGGTGTGCGCCATCTTCATAAATCTTATAGCGGATCAACGGATTCGCGGCGCTGAGCTGAGCACATTCCGCCGCCATATCGTTTGCAAGCATCTCGTCGGCGCGGCTCACAGTGATGAGAAGCGGCACCTGAATCGTCTCGATCGGGCGGATAAAAAGCGACGCGCCACTCTCGGCAAGCGCCACGAGCGCTTCTGTATCCTGGTCAACAACCCGCTCCCAATCTACGCCCTGATTCCATTCGTAAAAACCTCGCGCCATGTCATCCGCTTTGGCAGCCGCGCGCTCAGCGCGAAGCGAAGCGGAAAATCCCGGCGCCAAACGCTGACCATCGAAACTGTCTGCGATCACACAGTGAAACAGCTCCGGCCGCAGCAGCGCCGCGTTGATCGCTGCGTAAGCGCCGCCGCTCGTTCCGATAAGATTTATCTTGTTATAGCCCAGCGACTCCGCCAGCGCCACAACCTGTCTCCCTTGGCAGGGCCAGATATTTTCCGGGAATCGTTCTATGCGATCCGAGCGCCCATTCCCCAGAAAATCCATGCGGACGACCTCAAGTTCATCCGTGTAAAGCGGCAGCAACATTTCAAACATCATCGATGACGCCGTATTTCCATGCAAAAACAACGTCGGCATGCCGCTGCCATCTGACGTATAGTAAATATTCTTTCCTTGATAAACAAAATAACTCATATTGACCTCCTTCATCGTTCAGCGCGACAACAGCAGGTCAGCGATCGTGACCTGCACGATCAATTCCAGATCCCCATCAGGATCACCTCCGTATTCTTTGCACACATTCTAACACATATCTGCTACACGCTCCACAAAAAATGCGAGCCCAGTTTTTCCGAGCTCGCATTTTTTAGTTATCTTTTTTCAAGCGCTCGATCGTTTCATGGATGGCTTCGATGCCATAAGCAACGTTCAGGCGCGTCAGGAGTTTTTCGAGAATCTCGTCTGCAAGATGCCATGGTTTTCCGGTCGTTTCATAGAAATCGGCCGCTACCATCTGACGAATCTCGGCCAACGGCAGCGCATCGATCTCCTGTAGATGGCTGCCGAAAAATTTCTCGATCGCATGCGCCTCTTCCGGCTGCACGCGATATTTTATGAGCGTTGATTCGTATGTTTCAAGTCCTGTTTTTTCACACAGATCATCGATCACGCGCATGATCCACGAGAGCTCGGTCATCACCTCGCTCGCAAATTCATCTTTAAGAAGTCCTGCCATGATCAAATTCCTTTGCGTTTATGCCAATATGTGCTCTGTCAGCCTGCGCTCAATACAGCCCGTCGTCTTCGCCGGTGTCGCGGTTGTGCTTGCTGATGAAAAAGAGCGCGAGGGCGCCGGGGCCGAGATGGGAGCCAGTGACTGGCTCGTGGGGAACGACCCAGAGTTCTTTCGGTGGATGGTTTTCCCGGATCATTGCGGCGAGTGTCTGGGCATCGTCGGGGCAGCCGGCGTAGCTGATGCAAACGGTCTGCTCGTCGGCGCGGACGACGTTGTCGTCGTAATATTGCGCGAGGGCTTTGATGGCTTTCTTGCGGCCGCGGATCTTGGCGAAGGTGACGATGACGCCTTCGTCGGCGGCTTTGAGCAACGGTTTGATATTCAGCGCGCTACCGACCCAGGCGCTGAAATTGGAGCAACGTCCAGTGCGGCCGAGATACATGAGATCGTCAACGGTGAAAACCTGATAAATGTAGCGCACGCAGCGCTCACCAGCGGCGACGGCGGCATCAAAATCAGCGCCTGCATCACGCGCGTCGGCGCAGACCATAACGGGGATGCCTTCGCCAAAACCTGCGCCGCGGGTGTTGATGAGCGCGATGCGGCGCTCTGGAAATTCGGCCAGAAGTTCGTCGCGCGCGCTGGCGGCGCTGTCGTAAGAGCCGCTGATGCGGCGCGCCATGCAGACGTAGATGATATCCTCTCCGCGCTCGAGCACGGGCCGGAAGGCCTGGATAAAATTGCCGGGCGTGATCTGCGAGGTTGTAACGGCTTTTCCTTTCTTCATCGCTGTGTAATAAGCGGTGTCTTCAAAGGCTGCAGTGTCGAGACAGGTGTGCTCCTCGCCGTCGATATAGTAATAGAGCGGGATGACGTGGATATTATGCGCGCGGCAATACGCGGTCGGTAGATTGGCTGAGGTATCGGTAAATAGTTGGTACATGCTGAGTCCCCCTTGTGGGCTGTGCTAGTGAATGAGCGCGTCTTCGATGGCGGCTGCAGCCTTCGCAAGATTGCGGAAATCGCGCTCTTTGCTCTGGCCGTTCCATTCGGTGGCATTGCGCAGACGCAGCCGGATCTGGTCTTTGCTGCCGGCGATGGCAAAATCGGCGCATTTACCGTCGCCTTTATGGCGATCGATGGCTGTGCGCTGCACTTCGCCAAGATCGATGACGGTCTGGTTCGGGCAAATAACGGTGAGATGGCGACCATCCAGCCGCAGTGTGTATTCGCCGAGGGTCGAATGCTGCATACGCCGCACGACGATCGAAAATGCCACGATCGCCGGCACAACGACGACGACCCAGAAAAGCGCACGACTCGGCAAAAGATCTGGCAACAGCAGATCGAAAATGACGAACATTAAAAGCATGACCCCGACAAGCGTGGCGCCACCGGCGATGGCTGTGGCGCGTTCTCCGCTTGGGGTGTTGGCTGTAAATTGAAATTCCTGCATGAATTCTCACCTCTTTCGCCTGCGCGCAGGCGATGAACTATCACATAATAGTGTACCATATTTTTCGCGCGGCGTCCCCTCTCTGCGGCAAATTTTCCGTGCGAACGCATAAAAATCTCCGCAGGATCCTGCGGAGATGACGTTCAATCGACGAAAACATAACGAGCGAGCCGCGCAAACGCTTCCTCAACGCGGGCGCGCGGCAGCGCAAGATTCATGCGCAGATGGCAGTCGCCGTGAAACGGCCGACCATCCTGCACAATGACGCCGACGTCCCAGGCTGCGCGCAAGATGTCGTCGATGCTGCGCTCGTGCTGCGCACACCACTCGCTGCAATCGACAAAGAGCATATAGGTGCCCTGTGGATGCGCGATGCGAATGCCTGGAAAATGCCGGGCGATAAAATCACAGGCAAAATCCACGTTCCCGCCCAAAACCTGGCGCAGCTCGTCGAGCCAAACCTGTCCGTCGTCGCTGTAGGCGCCAATGAGCGCGTGCATGGAGAGCACATTCATGGCGTTGTAATGACTGAGGGACGCTTCCTTAGCGATGCGGTCGCGCAGCCAGGGATTGTAAATGATGTGGTAGCTGCCAACAAGGCCGGCAAGGTTAAATGTTTTCGACGGCGCATAGAGCGCGACTGTGCGCTGACGCGCATCCTCGCTCACCGACTGTGTCGGGATATGCTTGTAGCCGGGCAGAGTAAGATCGGACCAGATCTCGTCAGAAATAACGGCGACGTCGTATTTTTCAAACAGCGCCATGGCGCGCGCCAATTCCCAGCGCTCCCAGACGCGACCACTTGGATTGTGCGGCGAACAGAGAATCGCTGCGTGAATGTGCTGGCTGGAAAGCTTTTCCTCCATGTCGGCGAAATCCATGCGCCAGATGCCCGCCTCGTCCAAAACGAGCGGCGAATGCACGATCTCGTAGCCGTTGTTTGTGAGCGTGCCAGTGAAACCGATGTACGTTGGCGAATGAACGAGCACCTTGTCGCCACGCGAGCAAAGCACAGCGAGCGCACTGGCGACGCCGCCGAGCACACCATTTTCGTAGCCGATCGCTTCCGGCGTCAGATCCTCCACACCATTGCGCGTTTGCTGCCAGCGAATGATCGCGTCATAATACGCATCGCTCGGCAGAAAATAGCCAAACGCCGGATGCGCAATGCGGCGCGCGATCTCCTCCGTGATCGTCGGCACCGTTGGGAAATTCATATCCGCCACCCACATCGGGATCGCATCAAAGCCTTCTTTCGGCGCGCCCGGAAAACCCTGCAGCCCCAGCGCATCCACCGCCATCGCATCCTTGCCGCGCCGCTCCATGATCGTTGTAAAATCGTAAGTCATCGTTCATCCTCCTCTGATCTCATTCCAGCTTAGCGTCTGCACAGTAGCCTGTCAACAGCCACAGAAAAAGCGCCCGGACGAAAATCCTCATCCGAGCGCCGCCAGTCAGTCGTTATGCTCCGGTTCTGCGTTCAATTTGACGACAACCACGCCGTCAATAATGGCGATCGAGCCTTCCGCCGGATAATTTGGCATCGCCACAACTTCCGGTTTCGCCGCGATCTCGCGCGCCCATTCGCGCTTGTCCGCAACATTGTCCGAGGAATTCGTCAGATAAACCTCGCCTGGATACGCCATGTAATACCGCAAAAATTCACCATAGCTGTATTTTGAACGCAGCTGGCCAGCGTCCAGCACACCCACCATCCAGAGCTCCGAAAGCTCAGGAATTTGCGCCGTAAAGCCCGGCTCCGTCACCGAGCTGCCGGTGAGCACCAGCGTCATCCCCGGCGTGTAGCCCGGCGTCTGCTCAATAGCGCTGATCAGGCGGTTCGAATACGCCATGAGCTGATCGCGGCTGAGCGACATCTTGAGATAGGCTTTGTTATCCGTCACCACGTAAGAATATGCCGTAAAGCTCATGCAGATCACGATCACCCAGCCCACAAACGCCGTCACAATCCGCCCCGTTCCGCCGAGCTCCGCTAGGTGCGCTTCCGCGTAGCTCGCCAGCGCCAGCGGCAGCACCAGCAGATAGATCGTGCCGTAAAGCATGAGATCGTGCACCGCCCCGCCAGCGACCATCACATGGATGAGATCACCCGCCAGCGGATAGAGCACAGCCAGCACCATTGCCAAAAGCGCATGCCCCAGGCCGACACCCTTGCGCGCAACGAGCGTCAACAGCAAAACCACCGCCATCACCAGCGCCACAACGATCAGCGGCTTGGCAAAAGTGAAAAGCTGGCCCGTGCCGTTGTTCCAGAAATAACTGCCGTACTCCTGATAGCATTTGACAATGAGCGACGGCAGCTCGCCAAGCGAAAGATGGCCCATCTCCGAAATACCCATATAATCCGTCAGGCCGCCAGCATTGCGCATCACCCAGCGCGCGATCACCATATACGCTGCGATCGCCACGCCCAGCGTCAGCACCATCTTTACACCGCGCAGGAAAAGTCGTCCCAGCGAAAGCTCGCCATCCAGCGTGTCAAAGAGCAGCGCCCCGACCATCAGCACCGCCGCCACCGGAAAATAGCTCTGGTAAATCCCCAGCGACAGGATCAGCGCCACCGCGCCCAGCGGCAGACCCATGCGCGGCATCCGCGCCGCTGCATAGGCCGCAAACGACGCCAGAAACAGTCCAAAGAAATACGCATCCGCCGTGAACATATAGCTGAACGTCGCCGCCACCGTCGGATACGCCACCAAAAGCGTCACCGTTATCAGTGCGCCAAGACGCCCCTGAATGCGCAGCAAGCTTACCGTAAAGCACGCCGTCAGCGCCAGGCAGAGCACAGAAAGCGCGCCGATCAGCCACGGCATGCTGTACGTGCCATCCCAGCCCAGCACGATCGGCAAAAACCAGCGCCCAGACTGCGCGCCGTATTCACATTGCAGCAGATGATAGATATCGTCATGATTGAGCAGGTCGTTCGTGAACGCGTACATGTGCGTGACCAGCCCCATGACCACAGCCATGATAAACGTCCAGCGGATATAGCCCGGCACCCGCTGCCAGAACCGCTCCGCCGCCACATTCGGCGACGATAAAAATCTTTCGTCCATGCACTCGCCTCCCTCGCACACAATCAGCCCCGCCGCGTGTCGTTCGATGATAACACGCCTATTGTACCATACTTTTGCCCTCCGGTCTTCAGCAAAAAGTTACCGCAGAAAAAAATCACCAGGACAACGCCCGAAAACGTTATCCTGGCAAGATTCAGCGCTCCCCGCGCTCATCCGGGATGTATACAAGCACGTCCTCCACACGACACTCCAAAATTTCACAAAGGTGGTTCAACGTAGCAGTAGAAATATTGCGCCCCTGCTTCAGCGCATCCAACGTCCCGCGACTGAAAGAATAATCTTTAATCAACCGATATGTCGTCATTTCTTTTGCTTTCATAGTCTTCCATAAAGGCTCATAAGAAATCATAGCCACCACCTCCGCTATGATTTCTATTATATTTTCACCTCACTCTATTGGATATTCCCGATAATTTGGGCACAATAGAACAAGACGCCCGAATGCAGGCGTCTTGTAAAAATTAATATATTACAGCTCTTCCTCCAGGATTTGATAAACCGGAGCTCCTTCGCATTGAGCCGGATATCTTACGCCACCCATTGCGCAGATGGTTGGTGCAACATCAACCTGACGGATAATTCGATCGGTTGTGAAGCCCTCTTTCAAGCCCTTACCTGCAGCAATAAAGATTGGAGATACGGAAGTATCCGCTTCGCCCCACGTTGTAGACAGAGAATCAGCATGATCCCAGTTATACCCTTCAGCAGTCCAGAAAATAATATCGCCAGATTCAGGACCACCCATTCCAAGCAAAACAGCATCTTTATTTCTTAATGCTGCTGCGATTACACGTTTACCAGTCTTTGGATGTTTATAACTATAGAGATCAGTCATCAACTGTTCTTCCGCTTCATACTTATCCGCTGGATCAATCAGCCCATCAATAACAGTCCCATCTGGAAGTGTGTGTTTGTCACGGCCTTTAATATTCAGATAAATATGACATGCTCTCTGGTTAATTGCCCGGGTTTTTGTCCAGTCAATTTCGTCAATTTTGTTTCCATTTTCGTCAGTCTGTAAAACAGTCCAGCCAATTTCTTCCATAAATGGTACACTTGTTCCAGAGATATCACCTACCAGTGGTGGATCATTTGCAGGGCAAACTTGTGCATGGTCGGAAACAATGAAAATTGTCCAGCCTTCATCCAGCAAATGATAGAACTGCCCAAGATATCTATCAGTTTGTTTATAAAGATTCTCCATAAAGCGACAATTTTCTTCTGGAGGATTGGTATTATGACCTTTATCTGTCATGTATCTTATAAACATATGTTCTTGAATATCAATGTTATGGAAGTGCGAGAAAATAACATCAAAATGTTCATTTTCAATCAGATAGTTTAGCGCTTTACCTTGCCACTCCACATTTGTTTCCCAGCAATCCAACATAACATCTTCGATAAGCTGTGCATTAGAGTTACCATATTGTGAAACTGGTGGTGGATATCCAATATGAGTCGTAATCATTTCGAAGAGTTTCTTTGGATGCCATACACTATCATTATTCATATCAACAGCAGAAGAAACCCATAAATTCATTTCGCTACCATCTGGCGCCAATTTAAGCAACTTCATGCTTCGATTTACTTTATAAGTAACTCCATCCTGTACTGCTTCATCAACAATGAAACGATCCATTACACCAATTTGAAGAGTGGTTATTGGTTCAGTTGCTTTCTTATTTTTGTAGATCGCAACATGATCATAGATTCCATCCTCATTTTTCAAAATAAGCCCTGGTCTTCTTAAGAAACCTTTACTGAGTAACAAGGTAAATTCTTTTGCATCTTCTGGAGCATCTGCCCAACCAGTTGCTGGCTTAATTGGAGACTGTGCAATATCAATAGGCAAAGTCGTGCAGCCAAACATACCGTCATTTTCACTCGTCAGGATTGCATGAATGGCTGGCATCTCACTGATTTTTGAAGGATCAGCAAGTTTACTCTCCTCTTCGTCTTCAACATCCAGCCCCGTCAAAATACAAGGCTGCGCGCCATCAGTCGGCATATTCGCTTTAAATCCGGCTTTTTCAATATCTTCGCTGGCTCCAAGAATGAATTCTCTTTCAACCTGCGCATTCCCCTGATTGACACCGCCAGGGCTTGTACCATCAACAACCCAAAGATTTTCGCTATCAGAAGTTGGGGGCCAGGAACTACCAGGCCAATGCCATACAAGGGTTTTCTTACCAGCTTCAGCAAAACAATTCCATGCCTGTTCCGCTTTACAGAAACGAGAGTCTAAGTTATAACGAATATCTTCCAGATTGTCCGGATCTGCTCTGAAGAAACACGTAATCCCGTGAGTTACCGGATGTGCGCCAGTCGCCAATGTGGTCCACATTGGCGGAGTGACAGTAGGATTAGAACCCAAAAGCACCAAATCTTCTCTCTGTGCCCCACGTTTAATAAATTTCTCTACGTTTGGCATTTTCCCCTCGCTGACATACTTTTTTGTCAGACGAGGATCCATCCCATCAATACCTAAGACAAGGATTTTGTCGGCACGAACTTTTCTTTCCATTAATAAGACTCCTTTCAACAAGCTTTATCTATAACAGTACTATTTAAATCATACTGTTACTCATAAAAATTACATAACTCCTACGAAATGCCACCATGGAACAATAAGAAGCACTAGGAAAAGAACTCCAAATATCAGTTTAACGCTCATGATTTTAAAGAAATCTTTCATAGACATGACACCAAAAGCGAAGAAGAACAGGTAGTTGACATATTCATATGGAAGGACTATTTGGTCTAAGGTATTAATCAGCGTATATATCATACCAATTGGATTAATCCCAAGGTCGATTGCCAGCTGAGTCACCGGTGCTGAGAAAGCTGCTAAAATTGCAATTGGCGTTAACAAGAAGTTTGCAACAACGCCAAACACCCAAACAGCTACTAAAGTGAACTGTGAACCTACATTTTGCATGACCGGAGACAGAGTTTCTGTAATAAGTTCACCAAATCCGAGACTGGTTGCAACAGCACCAATACTCAAGCACGCAACGATAAAGAAGCCCATACTAAAGTCAATATTTTTAATATCTTCAGTGGTGCCAACGTTAATCCCAGGAAGATAAAACAACATTGGAGCAATACAAAATCCAATAGCCATATCAATATGATGCAGGCTTTGTGTAAAGAGGAAGAGTAACAGCAACGCCGTCAATAATGCAGCTTTCTTTTCGTGACTGGTTACTTTCCCCAGTTCAGCGTAACGTTCTTTAAAATATTCCTTAGAATTTTCAATATTTGATTTTGGTTTAAAAATTTTACACAAAACAATTGGCAATAAAAGAATCATAATAAAATATGGCCAATTATGGAAAAGATATTGCGCCCAAGTAATATTCAGTCCTGGATCAACCGACTGCATCCCACCAATAGCAATAGCCATCAAACCCGGCGTGTATACACAAGCTCGTACGGTCGTTGAAGCGAAAGCACCGCAAAGCATGATTAAAGCAGATTCTTTTGAAACGCCTAAATTGAAAGCTCGGCAAATACCATAACAAAGTGTTGCAACGATATAAATTCCATTCCCCGAGGTCATAAGTGTCAATGCAAAACCTGCAAAAATAACACCATACAGCACACCAAGATAACTTCCACCTGTACGTAAAATACACCAATAGGCAACGCGTTTTAATAATCCTGATGAATCGAGTAAATTTGCAAACCACAATGAACCAAAGACTATAATGGCCGTAGAACTTGCAAAACCACTAAACGCCACTTCAAAAGTCGATAAACCAGTCATGATATACAATAGTGGTAATAGCAAAGCTGTTATGAACAAATTGAAAAATTCAAAAGCAACCATCAAAATGACAAAAATAGTTATTACTAAAAATAGTCTTAAATCTGAAGTAAAAATCTCATTTGTCGGTATAAGCCAAACTATGATTGGAACAAGAAATGTAATAAACCACTTTATAGCATTACTTTTATTTATTTTCGCTTCCATAAGTTTCACCCCTTCTTAATTGATACATCATATCAGAACACCACTTAAATTAGAAAAACATTCCTCCTTTTGAGACGCGCCTTAATTTACTATTATGATACCCATAAATTCATTTAATGTAAAACAACTGCTTTATTGCAAAATAAAACTCCACAACTTAGAATTGTAGGATAAAGAATTCGTAGTATAATATCTATATCTGTTCAGAAAGGAGCCACCATATGTACTTGGAACAATTAAATTATTTTGTTGAAGTCGCAAATACTAAATCAATGAGTGCTGCCGGACATAATTTGCATGTCACACAGCAAAATATTAGTAAATCCATCAAACAACTTGAATCTGAATTAGGCACCCAGCTCTTTACGCGTACTTCTCAAGGAATATTTTTAACCGAAATTGGAAAAAGCGTATACATTGATGCCTTGGAAATATTGACTCAAGTTAGCATCTTTCAAAAAAAGTACGCTTCTCCAAATCCAATTCAGAACAAAAAATGTTCACTGAGCATTCTATCCATATATGGTCTAGACCATTTGCAAACAGAAATAACAAAAATTGTAACATCACAGTTTATTAACTATGACTTTAACATTTTTGAAACCAACCCTTCGCGCGTGCAACAATTATTATTTGATAACAAGTATGATATTATCGCTATGGAAACAGATGATCTGGATGACGTATATACGAAGGAACTTACAGAAATCTATCACGCATTTCTCGTTAAAGAAGAAAAACTCAGATTACACGTATCAAAACTTAGCCCAATAGCCGAACAAAATAATATATCAATAAATGCATTAGCATATTTGCCTCTAATAGCATTTTGTACCGAAGGAACGACTCCTTATTTTTTTGATGTTCTCGAAAAAAGAAAGATTAAACTTAATACTGTATTCACAACAAACAATATTCTCACCGCCTACAATTATGTAGAAGCTGGCTCCGCTTATGGCCTAACAACTAAATATATCTATATGAACACAGGAAATTCTCTAACAAAAAACTGCACATTAATCCCATTAAAAGAGAAAATTAATATTTATTATATTCTTTTTATGAACAAACGTGCCGCAATCCCAACGGAATGTGCAAATATTATTTTCAACACACTCATTGAAAAATACGAGTTATTATTTTAATACAGAAAGTCGATCAAAACTGTAAAGTAAAGAAAATAGTATGCTTCCTTTATAAAAGGCAGTGAAATATAAAGATCACTGACCTCATGAAAGAAGCATACTATACTGGAGGATATTTAAACTAAAATCATATTGTGGCAAGACATTCCATATCAAAAACATCTTGATCGAGATAATAGAACCGTTCATTCACTATTACAATACAGAACACCTACAGAGGAAGCTTAGCATTGTAACGCCGTCAGAAAAAATTCAACGTATTATGCTACGACATGATAATAGGCAGCAGCTCGAAAGCTACCGCCTGAGAAAACTTATAATATTTCACTATCCTATTGACAGAGGTGCACTATTTTCGCGCAAAGTTCTAACTGATGCTTTAAAAAATTCCCCCTCATTCCAGCTCAAAAGCGCCGGTATAGAGTTGGTAGTAGGTGCCGTGTTGTGCCATGAGTTCGTCGTGGGTGCCGCGTTCGATGATCTTGCCGTGGTCGAGGACCATGACGACGTTGGCGTTTTGGATGGTGGAGAGTCGGTGGGCGATGACGAAGACGGTGCGGCCTTCCATGAGCGCATCCATGCCGCGCTGGACGAGGGCTTCGGTGCGCGTATCGATGGACGAGGTTGCTTCGTCGAGGATCATCACCGGCGGATTGCTGACGGCGGCGCGGGCGATGGAGAGGAGCTGGCGCTGTCCCTGGCTGAGTCCGGCGCCGTCACCGGCGAGGATGGTGTCGTAACCTTGCGGCAGCATACGGATGAAGCTGTCAGCGTTGGCGAGCTTTGCTGCGGCGATGCATTCTTCATCGCTGGCGGCTGGATTGCCGTAGCGGATATTTTCCATGACGCTGCCGGTGAAGAGGTTGACATCCTGAAGAACGATGCCAAGGGAGCGGCGCAGATCGTTCTTGCGGATTTTTTTGATGTCGATGCCATCGTAGAGGATGGTGCCGTCGTCGATGTCGTAAAACCGATTGATGAGGTTGGTGATGGTGGTTTTTCCCGCTCCGGTCGCGCCAACGAAGGCAACTTTCTGTCCAGGCTTGGCGTAGAGGGTGATGTCGTGGAGGATCTGCTTGGCTGGTGTGTAACCAAAATTGACGTGCTCGAGACGAACATCGCCGCGCAGGCGACGGTACTCAGCGCTGCCATTTTGCACACGCTTCCAGGCCCAGATGCCGGTGTGGCGCTCGCTCTCTGTGAAGGAACCGTCTGCGTTTTCTGTGACATTGACAAGGACGACGCTGCCGTCGTCAATCTCGTCGGGTTCATCCATGAGCGCAAAAATACGCGCGGCACCGGCGAGCGCTGTGATGATGGCGTTGAGCTGGCTGGAGATCTGCGTCACCGGCATGGTAAAGTTGCGCGCGAGCGTGAGAAAACTGGCGATCATGCCGACGGTCATCGGACCAAAACCGCTGAGACTGAGATTGGTGACGCCGCCGATGGCCATGGCTGCGCCGACGAGGGCGACGACGATGTACTGGAGATAGCCGAAGCCGTTCATGATCGGCATCATGGCCATGGCGTGGCCGTTGGAAAGATAGGCGGCTTCTTCCCAGGCTTTGTTGCGGCGCTGCATTTCTTCCTTGGCTTTGTTCTCGTAGCCGAAAACCTTGACGACTTTTTCGCCGTTGATGATCTCTTCAACGTAGCCATCGAGGGCGGCAAGCGTGGTCTGCTGCTTCATAAAATACGGGCCGGAAAGACCGGTGATGAAGCCGGCGATCTTGATCACACAAAAAATACCGAGCACCATGAGAATGGTCAGCCAGACGCTAATCGTCAGCATGGAAACGAAAACAGTGACGAGTGTGAAAAACGAGCTCACAGCTGCGGTGAAGGTCTGGCTCATCATCTGGCGCAGGGTGTCAACGTCGTTGGTGTAGAGGCTCATGACGTCGCCGTATTCGTGGCTATCGAAATAACGGATCGGCAGGCGCTGCATTTTGGCGAACATGTCGTTGCGCATGCGTTCCATGGTGCGCTGCGCGACGAACGCCATGATCCAGCTGTAAGCCAGCGTGGCGACGATGCCGCTGGCCAAAAGCAGGCACATGCGAAAGATGGCGTGGAGCAGTCCGCTCATGTCGGGATCAGCAACGCCGATGAGCGGGGTGATGTAATCGTCGATGAGCGTGCGCAGAAAAAGCGAGCTTGCTGCAGAAGCGATGGCGCTGATCAGCACGCAGACGACGACAACTGCGAGCAACGCTTTGTAGGCGCCAAAATAATTGAGCAGCCGTTTCAGGGTATTTTTGTCGAAGCTTTTGAGGGTTTTGCGCGAAAGCATCGGGCCGTGTCTTGGGCTCATTCTTCCAATCCCCCTTTCTGCTGAGATTCATACACATCGCGATAGATCTCGCAGCTGGCGAGAAGTTCCTCGTGGGTGCCGCAGGCTTCCACGCGACCGTCGTCGAGCACGACGATCTGATCGGCGTGAGCGAGCGAGGAAACGCGCTGAGCGATGATGATCTTGGTGGTCGTCGGGATATATTCCCGCAGCCCCTGTTGGATGAGCGCATCGGTGCGCGTATCCACAGCGCTGGTGCTGTCGTCGAGGATGAGGATCTTCGGCTGTTTCAGGAGAGCGCGGGCGATGCAGAGTCGCTGCTTCTGGCCGCCGGAAACATTGGAACCGCCCTGCTCGATGTGGGTATCGTAGCCTTCCGGCATTTGGTCGATGAATTCATCGGCGCAGGCGAGATGGGCAACGTGGCGAATCTCTTCGTCTGTGGCATGCTCATTTCCCCAGCGCAGGTTGTCGGCGATTGTTCCGGAAAAAAGCTCGTTTTTCTGCAGCACCATCGCCACCTCGCCGCGCAGCACGTCGAGATCGTAATCGCGCACATCCACGCCGCCAACGAGCACACGCCCGTCGGTGACATCGTAGAGTCGCGGGATCAGCTGCACGAGCGAGCTTTTCGACGAGCCTGTGGCGCCGAGGATCCCCACTGTGCTGCCGGATGGGAATGTAAGATTGATGTCCGAGAGCACGTCCTTGTCGCTCTCGTCGCGATAGTGGAAGCTGACGTGCTCAAAGCGCACCTCTCCATTTTTCACCTGCATCACAGGCTCTGCCGGTGCAGCGATGGTGCTTTCCTCGGTGAGAATTTCATAAATGCGTTTCACCGGCGCGCTCGAAATGAGGATCATCACAAAAACCATCGAGAGCATCATCATGCTCATGAGGATCTGGATCGCGTAGGTGAAAAGCGCTGTCAGCGAACCAGTCGTGAGCCCAACTGCAGCGTCGTTGCCGCTGGCGATGATGGCTTCTGCACCAAACCAGCTGATGAGCATCATGCATGTATACATGCTGATCTGCATGACCGGACCATTCAGCGCGATGATGCATTCAGCAAGCGTGTACAATCTGCGAATGACCGCGCTCACAAGATTGAATTTCTTGATCTCGAATGCTTCCTGATTAAACGATTTGACAACGCGAATACCGCGCACATCTTCCTGCACGACATTGTTGAGATTGTCGTAATTCGTGAAGATCTTGCCGAAGATCGGATAGGAGAAAAAGATGATGATCCCGAGCGCCACAGCCAAGATCGGCAGCGCCCAGAAAAAGATCGCCGAGATCTCGCGGTCGATGCTGAACGCCATGATCACCGCAAAGATCATCATCATTGGTGAGCGCACCGCCATGCGGATCATCATATTGTAGGCGTTGCGCACGTAGGTGATGTCCGTCGTTAAACGCGTCACGATCGACGAGGTCGAAAACTTGTCAATGTTCGCGAAGGAAAATGTCTGCACCCGCGCGAACATATCCTCACGCAGATTCGCAGAAAATCCTGCCGACGCGTAGGAGCCGCGATACGCCGAGCCCACGCCCGTCGCACACTGCAGCGCTGCAAAAAGCAGCAACAGCCCGCCAAAGATCGCCACCTGGCGCATATCACCTGCTTCGATGCCGCGATCGATGAGATAGCTCATCCAGAACGGGATAACGATCTCAAAGACGGCTTCGATCGCAGCGAGAAAGATCGTCTGAAACGTCGCCGCTTTATATTCTCGGACACTGCCGAGGATTGTTCTGATCATGGTTCGTCCCTCCATGTATGGTCAAAAAATAAACGACCTCTGCAAAGAAGCCGTCAGCGGCTGCGCGTGCGCACAGCCGCTATCATATAGTTTAACGAAAACGGCGGCAGAACGTCAATCGCTCTGCCGCCGTTTTTATCGATTCTAAAGATGCGCGATCGCCACTTCCGCCGTCACCGAGGGATTGTGACGCACCGGATCAAAATAATTCGCCGTCGCGAAAAGAAACTGGCACTTCACACGATCGCCCGCTCTGTAGCAGGCGCTGTCCGCCGGCACATCCACCGTCGCCACAAGCCGCCCGCCGAGTTCTTCCAGCGTGCGACGGCTGGCAGCATTGTCCGGGTTACAGGTGATGATACACTCACCCAGCCCCAGCTCGTAAGCAAAATGCAAAAGCAGCCGTGTCGCCTTGAGCGCATAGTGGTTGCCGCGATGCGGCCTGTAAACACGATAGCCCACATGTCCGGAATAGGCGATCTCTGGATGCATTCCCACGCGCAGATCGCAATGTCCCAGCTCGCGGCGCATTTCCGTCGCATCAACGATCTTGAAAAAATAGCTCGGCAGTTCGCCAACATACGCCGATCCCCACTGATACTGTCGCAGCAACAGCTGGATCTCGCCGTCGGTGAGATGCGATGTGTCCTGTGCGCGCAACGGATGCAGCAGATTTTTGAAAAATGCCATGGAATCGTCCCCCTGATCCGTGTCGTTATCTGCATTGTACCATAAAATCAGGCATAAAAAAACAGGCGCCAGGAGGAAAGCTGGGCGCCTGTGAACTAAGGAGGACCAGGCGAGAGCAGCCTGGCGTGTGAAACCGCTTTTTGACCGTCGGAAATGATCCTTCTGTGCACAAAAGGCTCGGGCGTATGCATGACGGTTGCACCTGGGCAGCCCGGTTTTCCGCAGTCACGGATGGCTGAGAAGCATCGCAGGTCCTCATTATGGCTATGGAATACAGCGGCGGCTGGACACCGCGGCATTCGTACAGAGAAGCGCCTGGCGACAGCGTCTGGAGCTACCGTCGCCATAGCGCCATTCTCTTTGTCCTACAATTGCAACCTTCTCATACAATCTCCTTCCGTAGGAAACGCAGCTGCAGCTCCAACCGGATCCGTGAACGGTGTCCCCTCCTATCACAGAGCGCCGGCTTCTATAGAGTGCTGCGTCAACAGAGGTGCGGTTCGTCGTCCTCTGTTAAACCTATTATAGTACTATGTTATGCCCGTTGCAAGCATCTTTTTTCCTACATATTCAGTATCGTTTTGCAATCTCCTGCCAGCAACCGGAAAATACGGCAACAGCTTTCCTTATTATAAGGAAGAAAAACGTCACATTCACACCAAAAGCCGCATCAGCACGCGGTTTTCCAGCGCTTTGCACTGCGCGCGATCAATGCCCACTCGTTGCCTTGAGACCGATGATGCCCACGAGAAGCAGGCACACAAAAATGGCGCGCAGAGGAAACATCGCTTCCTTAAAAAGCAGCATGCCAACGACAACAGACCCCAGCGCGCCGATGCCTGTCCAAATCGCGTAGGCGGTGCCCATCGGCAGCGTTTTCATGACATGGCTGAGCAGCCCAAAGCTCACAAGCATGCCAGCAATGGTCAGCGCCGTGTAGAAATGCTGCGTAAAACCGTGGGAGAGTTTCATACACGTCGCCCAGAAAACCTCAAACAATCCCGCAATAAAAAGATAGACCCAAGCCATAGATTTTTCTCCTTTCTCTCTGCACAAAAGAAAAAGCGCCCCCTGCGCTGTATCTTCTACGGCCTAACGATACAGCGCCGAAGCGCTCCGTGTTCACCCGGCGGCGAACAATTTTTCTGGATCCATCTTAGCAAAAGCGCGATCACCTGTCAAGAACGGGCGAAAATCTCTCGCGCGGCGCGCCTTTCCCTTGTCACGCGCGCAATGTCATGCTATAATAATATAGTAAATCTATGCTGAAAGGGGTATTGGAAATGTCCAAACATATCAAAACTATCAGCGCTCAGAAACTTCAGAAGACCCTGAAGACTGGCGGCTGCGGCGAATGCCAGACCTCTTGCCAATCCGCTTGCAAAACCAGCTGCACGGTTGGCAACCAAGTATGCAAGCACTAATCCCATCCCGAGACCTGCCTGTGGCGCGGGTCTTTTCTTTTTCAAATGCAGTTGAGATCGCTCGAGGGTTGTAGGGGCGATCTTTTTTGTTCCCAGCGGCTCGGTCAGAATATGACAATCCGTTGAACGACGTTCATCAAAATTTTTAATGTCCCGCCATCTGGTATTCTAAAATTATTGTGCTATAATAATTATTTGCCATTATAAAGTAGTAGAAAAAAGTTTTTGAATGGAGGTTGACATCTATGGCAGAAGTTTCAAAACGAACACGTACAGCCATCTACCTGATGATGCTGGGCAGCTTCCTCGGTTCCATCAACCAGACAATCCTCAGTCCTGCTCTGCCAAGCATCATGGCCGATCTGCATATTGACGCCTCGGCCGGTCAGTGGTTGACGACCATCTTCCTCTTGGTCAACGGGATCATGATCCCTTGCACCGCGTATCTCATGGCGCGCTTCACGACGCGTCAGCTCTATCTCGCAGCAATGACGCTTTTCGCTGTCGGCACGCTGCTCTGCGGTCTGGCGCACACTTTTGTCCTCTTGCTTCTCGCGCGTGTGCTACAGGCGATGGGCTTTGGCGTATTAATGCCACTCCTTTCCGGGACCGTCCTCATGGTGTATCCACCAAACCAGCGCGGTAAAGCGATGGGCATGATCGGGCTCGTCTTTTCGATCGCGCCGGCCATCGGGCCTTCGATCGCAGGCTTTGTCATCGATGCCTACGGCTGGAATGTCGTCTTCCTCGGGCTGGTTCCGCTGATCGTTATCGATATCATCCTCAGCGCCGTCATCATGCCAAACACCGGCGAAACCCACCACATCGATCTCGACAAAACATCCGTCCTGCTCTCGACGCTGGGCTTTGGCGGTCTGCTCTATGGGTTCAGCTCCGTCGGTAGCTACGGCTGGACCTCGGCGCACGTCTATGTACCGCTGCTCGCTGGCGCGCTGATCACTTATTTCTTCATCAAACGCCAGAGCAAGCTTGAAACACCGCTCCTGCGTTTTGACGCATTCAAGAGCCAGCGCTTCACGATCGGTCTCATTATCGGGATGATCATCAACGCCGCCCTCCTTTTCGGTGGTGTGCTCACGCCAATCTATCTGCAGGATATCCACGGCTACAGCGTACTCTGGTCCGCACTCATCATGCTGCCAGCTTCGCTCCTCGCAGCCGCGCTCAACCCAGTCGTCGGCAGTCTCTACGACAAGATCGGCGCACGTCCGCTGGGTATTCTCGGGCTGATCCTTCTGACGATCGGTTCCGGCTGCTACCTTTTCTTCCGTGCACAGACAGAAACCTGGGTGCTCGTCACCCTCTACACCATCCGTATCCTTGGTATCAACCTCGTGATGATGCCTATCAACACCTGGAGCATGAGCGACTTCACTGGCGAGATCATTCCTCACGCCAACGCCGTGTTTGCAACGCTGCGTCAGATCGCCGGCTCTGTCGGTACAGCAATCTTCGTTTCGATCTATTCGGTCGCATCCTACACATCCGATTCTCTCACCGGTATCCACGCAGCCTTTGGGGCATCTGCCGTGATGATGATCTGCGCAGTCATCCTGGCGATCCTCAAGATCGAAAAGAAACCCAAAAAATCTTGGGAGCGATGAGAGCGCTTCATGACCAAGAAGGCCTGCGGGCCTTCTTTTTTTGCGGCGACAACAGTTTAACAAAAGTTTATAATTAATTTATGCTTTTGTTATTGGCATTTGCCCGCCATAAAGCTATACTTGATATAACAAAACAAGTTCAAATACGCGAACATAATCGCCCACTCATCAAAAAGGAGGATCCATCATGAAAAAGATCATCGGAGCCATCGCCATCATCGCATTAGCAGTCATCGTCGGGATCGGCGCAGGCTATTACTTCACTCACCAGAACAGCGGCTCTCCGCAGAACGCGAACACAACCAGCAGCACAGCCACCATTTCGGAAGCTGAAGCGCAGCAGATCGCCCTCGAAGATGCTGGTCTCGCCGAAGCAGATGTCAGCTTCACCAAAACAAAACTCGACCGCGACGACGGCCGCCAGCAATATGAGATCGAATTTATCGCCAGTGCTGACAACGCCAAGTACGATTATGAGATCGACGCACAGAGCGGCGCCATCCTTTCCGTTGACCGCGAACAGGGGCGCGACAGCAATGCACAGCAGAACACCACCACCAGCCCGCAGGCTGCTGATGAGATCACCGCTGACGAAGCCAAAGCGATCGCGCTGCAGCACGCCGGTGTCACCGAAGCCGATGCGCTCTACATCGATATTGACTACGACCGCGACGACGGCGTCAACGAATGGAGCGTGGATTTTGCCACCCAGGACACCGAATACGATTATGAGATCGCAGCCGCCGACGGTAGCATCATGAAATCTGAACGCGAACCCTATCGCCCTTAACCACACAGCCGACGTTTCCACCTGAAGCGTCGGCTTTTTTGCAGGCAACCGCTGGGAATCGTCACCAAATTGTGCTTTTCAGCCACGCGATTATGATTTACAATAGTCCTATCTACGTCATCACGAGGGGGCTCAATCATGTCCAACAACCGATTCCGCGACTATGCGCACACCGTGCTCGGACAGCTGCCGACGCGCACCGCCCACGACTTTTTCAAAAACCTCAAAGCCAACTGGTATTTTCCGCTCTCAGCGCTCGCCTTTTTCTGGCCGCAGGTGCAGTGGCTTGTCGAACCAGAGATCTGGCACATCAGCCTCGCCATCACTTTTATCTGCATGCTTTTCATCAGCGGTCAGCTGCCAAACCTGTGGAACGAAACCCGCGCCCACGGATGGTTCGTGCAAATGTGGACGCTCCTTTCTGCGTGCGGCATCCTGCTGCGCAGTCAGCGCTTCTCTTATGACGCCCTCGCCGGCAATGCCAGCTTCCAGGCACTCGTTGCAGACAGCAGCGCCAACATGGCGCGTTTCGTCAGTGTCGCACTGGCCCTTGGCGGCTTTCTCTTCATCTACATCTGCCTCTGCTGGTTCTGGAGCCGTCTTGGCGAAATGCTGCGCGACTGTCTGCTCTTTTCCAAACTCACACGCTGGGAATGGGCGCTCTACATTTTACTCGCTCTGGCAGAAATCCTCTGCATGGCGCGCATCTTTTTTGCCACCACCGCTTTCTACACCAACGACCCGAGCGGCTACGACATCATCTACACGAGCGATTCTGGCGCCCTCGTCAACAACATGGGCTATCTCTTCATCACCTTCCCGGAAAACGACCTGCGCCAACCACTTTTCGCCCTCTTCGCCGCACCATTTCTCGGCGCACCATATTTTCTCGGGCAGATCCTCCAGCTTTCTCCGACTTCGCAGGCCATCCTCGTCGACGCCGTGCAGATCGTCATGCTCGTTCTCGCCAATCTGCTCCTGACCCGACTGCTCGATCTCAAGCCGCTCGAACGCGCCGCGCTCATGCTCATCACAAGCTTTACCTACGCTCAGATGCTCGGCGTGCTGATGATGGAACAGTACATCGTCGCTTATTTCTGGCTCGCCCTCACACTCGCCCTCCTCGCCGCAAACCGTGAAGCCATCAGCAGCAATATAACGGGGGGGTATAAACCGCATTATATCGCCCTTTACGGCGCTGGCAGCACCTTGCTCACCAGTCTTTTCTGGACACCGCTCCATTCTGCCCATTCACCATTCCGCGATTTTCGCAAATGGTTTCTCGACATGCTCAAATGCGGCTTTGGCTTCATCGCGTTGCTTTTCGTTTTCGGTCGCTACGATGTTTTTGCAACCCTCATCGACAAGATCGAATCACTCAATAAATTTACCGGCAAAGCCGTTCCGCTCAGCGGCCGCATCGAACAATACACAGCCTTCATCCACGACATTTTTCTCACGCCAGCCGCCAGCGCCGGACTCACCGGCACAGAACCAGCCACCCACATTTCCTGGATGCTCGCCCCCGTGGAGCAGCTCAATCTCGTCGGACTCGTCATCCTTGCCCTCGCGCTCGTAAGCCTTCTGCTCAACCGCCACAGCCGCGCCGCCCGCATCGCTGGCTGCTGGCTCCTTTTCTCCCTCGCCCTCCTCGTCGGCCTCGGCTGGGGAACAAAAGAAAACGGGCTCATCCTCTACGCCCTCTACTTCGGCTGGGCATACGTCCTTCTCCTTTTCCAGCTGCTCCTGAAACTCACCCGCTACCTCCAAGCCACCTGGCTCCTCGTCCTCTTCAGCCTGCTCATTACCGCCCTCCTCGCCGGTGTCAACATCCCAGGCATTCTCGAGATCGTTCATTTTGGGCTGGAATATTTTGCGAGATAACAACAAAACCGCCGTCGTTGCGATCCTCTGTGGTTGCAACGACGGCGGTTATTTGTATATTTTATCTGATTCTCAATAGATGAGATTTGCCCATGGCAATGCGATGATAAAGAGAAAAATCAATGAAAAAACAACCGTAAGACTGCCATATTTATAGATATCTGTTGGACGTACCCAGTCTTTCATGGCAAACGTCATCGCCATATTTGGGCAAGCAGCTGGCGTTGCATACGCAAGATTAACACCCATTGACAACACGGCAATGACCGGCGCAACTTCCATCCCCATACTGCCGCCAATGGCGACAATGAGTGTTGTAAAAATTGCCCCTATGACCATGTTATTAGCAATATTAGTAAGGAAGGTCGCTATTGTAATCGCCAGAACAATAAATACCAATTCACTTTTCCCAGCCAAAAGTGGCTGCATCACGCCAACAATGGTATTCTTAATCCCTGTGGCATCACTGGTAAACACGCTGGCAAATGGAATAACGAAGCACATCGTTACCCACGCGTCATAATTGGCGTGTTTTGCAAGCTTTTTAAAATCACAAAGGGCTTCGCCATCAAATTTGATCCAAAACATCACGACCAGAAGTAGTAACACAGTCCCACTATTTCCTAATGCATTAATAAACTGCGTCAGGAAAAACGCTTCCGGCAATACGCTTGGCGCAACCATCATAAAAATGAAAACCAGCAGGAAAATAACGGCCACTTTCTGCTTTTTATCGAGGTGCAGTTTTGTTGGATCCGCAAAATCTACACTGACATGAACGAGGTCCTTGAGGTTTGGACGGAATATGAAACGGCAAATCAACATGTAGAACATCATTGACAGGAAAGTGATCGGTAAGGCAAAAAGAATATACTTTGCAAAATCCATCGGTACGCCAGCAGTTTCACTATATGTTGACAAGATAACAACTGGAACCGGCTTATATGGCATGACTGCACCGCCAATGATGCTCGTCATCGCTACACCAAGAATCATGAGTGTTGGCCATGCCTCTTTCTTCTCGAAACCAAAACGTTCAGAAACGATGAAAACGATCTCCCAGAAAACAATCATCGCTGCAAACATATTGATAAACGCTGAAGAAATGTAGGAGCCAATAATAATGAATGTGGAAAACAACCAGGGTCGATTTGTTAGGAACTTGAAGCTGATCATTTTATTTGAAATGTAATCAATGAGACCAACTTCAGAAATAACGCCGGTAAAAAAGAATATGAACAGAATATAGACCAATGTATCACTGCCGAATCCCATTACTAAAAATTCCGGCAAAGTGACCACGCCGCTGAACGCCATAGCGACGATCCCCAGCATGCTAACCCAAAGTAGGTCACAAAATGTCTAGCCATAGAGCATTGCAAAAAATATGCCTATCAGATTCATACCTTCGCGTGTGATGCCAACAGCTGGGGGACAAAATGAAAACCTATAATCAGCGCAAACATAATGATAATATGAATAGGAAGCAGATTGCGTTTTGTTGCTTCAGACATAGAACAGCCCTTCTTTCACTACAATGAAATCGCGTAATGTTGAATAATATAATAAATCAAATGCTCTTATCTAAAAATTTCTAAAAAAATGCGGGACACTCACAGGAGAGGTCCCGCGTTTTTCAGTCTATGCACTTAGCGTGAAGTATTTTAATGTTTTTTGAGGTGACTATCTGATCAAATTGACTCAGATCCCAGTATCTTCGAGGATCTGGTAAGCGATGGCGCCTTCACACTGCTTAGGCATTCTTACGCCGAGCATGTAAGCGAGGGTTGGGGCCATATCTGCCTGACGGATGATGCGGTCGCATTCATAGCCTTCTTTGAATCCCTTGCCGGCTGCGATGAAAATAGGCGTGACACAGGTATCAAAGTAGCCATTTACTTCTGGCAGAGCGTCGCCATGGAGACGATTGACGCCTTCTTCCAGCCAGTAGAGGATGTCGCCACATTCTGGGCCGCCGGTGCCAAGGTTGATGGCGTCTTTGTTACGCATGGCCACAGAAATGACGCGCTTACCATTCAAGCGGTAGCTGTACAAATCGTCGATGATCTGACGTTCCAGTTCATACTTGTCGGCTGGATCGACGATACCGGTTGGATATTTGCCCTTGAGGTTAATGTAGATCTGACCGCCGCGGGTAGCAACGGCACGGGTCTTTTCCCAATCGATCTCTTTGATCGGATTGCCGTTTTCATCTTTTTTAAGTACTGTGTAGCCAAGTTCGCTAAGAACACCAACATTGCAGCCAAAGGCATCGCCGATGAGTGGCTTTTCTTCTTCTTCCGGAGTCAGCAGACCATGGTCGGAGAAGATGGTGATGGTCCAGCCTTCATCAAGATAGTGCAGGAAGCGGCCAAGGTAGCGGTCGGTTTGCTTATATGCTTCTTCAATCGCAGCTTGATAGCCTTCTTCTTCCATCTTGCCCATGATCGGACGGTTCTTACCATAATACCAGAACATATGGCCCATCCCATCAACATTATGGATGTGACTGAAAACAACCTGGTAGCCATTGGTGTCAATGAGGTAGTTCAGGGCATCGGCCTGCCACTGGCAGAGCACATCCCAGGTTGGAAGCATGATCTGATTGATAACATCGAGCTGTTTGCCGCCGAAGGTTGGGTTTGGTGGTACATGGCCACAATTTTCTACAACCTGCTGATAAAGGCTTCTTGGGTGGAAAAGGTTATCGTGGGAGATATCAAACGCTTTACTCATCCAGAGATGCACCTCGTTACCGTCTTCAGACAGAGAGGTCAAAAGCATGTTGCGATTGCCCAGTACTTTCTCATCTTTAAATACAAATTCATCGACAACATCAGAGGTGTATTCGCCAACTTTCAGAACAACGATAGGTTCTGGATCTTTCTTGCTGTGATAATAAGCAACGCGGTCGTAAACGCCCTCTTCATTTTTCAGCACGAGGCAAGGGCGACGAACGACACCGTTAGATGTGATAACGTAGAATTCTTTGGCGCCTTCTGGAGCGTCTGTCCAGCCGGTAGCTTCTTTGATTGGAGAGTTGCAAAGATCGACAGGCACGTCCTCGATGCCATCTTCACCATCAGAATGGGTAAAGATAATGTTGCGCATACTCATCGCATCGCCGCCAAGAACGCTGGAAGTATCAAAAGTATCATCTGCTTCAGGAACATCTTCGATGACACAGCCAGCGCCAGTATTGTTGGTCGCGCCTGGCTTATAATTTACTTTTTCAAAGCGGGTAGATGCATAGGTCATCTTGTCCATTTCGATCTTGGCAACGCCGGAGTTTGGCGCTGCTGGCTGGGTACCATCGACAACATGGAGATTTGGGCTGTCGCTGGTTGGAGGCCAGGAGCTGCCAGGCCAATGCCAAACGAGGGTCTTCATGCCGGCTTCTGCTGTAACGTTCCACAGTGGTTCTGCGTGGCAGAGACGGCTGTCGAGGTTGTAACCAGCGGTGTCCAGGTGCACTGGATCCTGACGCCAGAAGCAGGTGATGCCGTGGGTGACAGGCAGTGCGCCGGTAGCCAGCGTCGTCCACAGTGGTGGAGTAATCGTTGGAGGGGTGCAGAGTAATTTCAGATCGTGCTTCTGCGCACCACGTTCGATGAATTTCTGAATGTTAGGGAGTTTGCCCTGGTCGACGAATTTTCTTGTCAGGCTTGGATCCAAGCCGTCAACACCGAGCATCAATACCTTGTCTGTTAAAGCCATTTTAATTACACTCCTTTTGGAAATTTGTTGATGTTTGATCATGGCTTTATTATAGGCCGACGTTTATAGCACGCATAGGTCCTGCTTATTGCATGTTTTTCAAAACGTGTAAGAAATCGTTGCATGCTTCCAGGTTTTCTTTTGCCGTTTCTCCACAACATGCTATAATAAAAGATAGAGCATTCACACGAAAGCCGCTATGAGATTGGAGGTCCTGCTATGCGCGCGGAACATTTGAAATATTTTCTGGCTTTGGCGGAGAATCATTCGATCACCAAAACCAGTCTGGAATTTTACACGACGCACCAGAGTGTCAGCAAAATCATCCGCCAACTGGAAGAAGAAATGGAAGCGCAGCTTTTTGTGCGCAGCTCCAAGGGCATGACGCTGACGCCAGAGGGCGAGGTGCTCTTACCGGTGGCGCGCGAAACGGTGAAAGCTTTCCAGCAGGTGCGGCTTGAGCTGGCACACATGACGCGCCAAAAGGATCTGGAAGGCGAGCTGCTTCTCTGGGGCACGCCAATCTCAAACGCTGTCGCGATGCCTTCACTGCTCAGCGATTTCAGCGCGCTCTATCCCAAGGTCCGCTATCAGATCAAGGAGGCCAACACCCTCGACTGCATGCAATATGTCTCATTGCACCACAACGGCCTGGCGCTGGTGGTCATCATGCACAACGAAGCGTATCGGGAAGTCTTCACGCCATACGTCGATCAGGTGCGGCTCCAGCCTTTTATGAAGGATGAATACATCTGCGTCGCCGGCGCGCAATCGCCATTGGCGAAGCGCAAAACGATAAGCATCGCTGAATTGATGCAGCAGCCGATCGCTATGCTGCAGACGGAGATCAACGAAACGCATCCCTTCACGCAGCTGCTCCAACGTTTGGGCAATGTCGAACCGGCACTGCAAACGCAAAGTCGCCAGCTCTACGGACAGCTCATTGCGTCCGGACGCTACGTCGGCATTTCCAGCCGCCATTATTCTGATGGCAGCCAGCTCATCGCCGACAACGACGCGGTGCTCATTCCTTTTGAGGAAGACCTCACTCTCGATATCATGCTCACCACCAACGCGCAGCCTGCGCTTGATGACGTCAGCCGGGCGTTTGTTGAGCTGGCGCGCGAAAACGCTCCTGAAACAATCTCATAAAATGCGAACGCTCCCCAGCGATGGACTGCTTATTTCCATACGCTGGAGAGCGTTCTTCTTCATCATATCCTTTTTTAGAATCGTGTCGTATTCATTCACTGCATGCCCCAGAGGCCAAGATAGTAGCGTAGCGTTTCCTGCGCTGGTGCAGAGAGTTCCTCGAGGGCCGCGGTGTCAAATGGTGCGGCTACCGCGTGGTCGCCACTGATGGCTGTTTCAAACGGCAGCGCAAAGCGCTTGATGGTTTCCTTCAGCCAATCCTGAAAATCACGGCGCACTTTGGCAACGGCGGAGCTTTCTTTATATTGCACGGTTTTGCGGAAGATCGGCGTGGCAGCAACGCCCTGCCGACGCATCTCCTGCTGCTTTTGCAGGAGATTAAACGGCGCAGTGTCTACGCGCACGTTGAGGCTCGCTGGATCTTTATAAGACGCAAAGCCGTAGAAGGTGCGTTCGTATTGTTCCTTGACGATCCAGTCGTCGGCCATTTTTTCGTAGTTTTCTTCCAGCCAGCCGGCAAAATCGGCATAGGCTTCTGTCGATAGTCGATGGCGCTCGAGCGCTTCATCAAGAAAGACGCTGAAAAGATCGAGCGGCTCCCGCGCGTAGCGGCCTTCCAGATCTTTCCGGTAGCGTTCCAAAATATCGGCGGCGCTGTTTGCTGCCGGAGTGGCAGCAAGCGCATCGAAGCATTGCCAGAAACGGCTGTCGAATGCGTCGCGCATCTGTCGCGCACAGGTCAGTTTGGCTTCGTCTGTCATGCGCTCGCGCTGACCGGCAGGAATGAGCTCGCGCCGCACATAGATCTGCGGAAGCGTCGGCAGGATGCCCTGGCGCGCAGCATTTTCGTAAAAATGGTAAGCTTCGTCCGGATCATCGGTGACGCGATAGAGCACGTCTCCGTCCTGCTTGTAGACGCAGCCGATGATGGTGATTTCTTCGGCAAAGCCGCCAAGCTCTGCCATGCGGGCAACATCAATGCCGCACATATCGTCGCGTGTTCCCATTTTCAGCCCACCTCCTTCTGTTTGTTCGCTTTATATTTCTGCAGAAGGTCGTAGAGCGCAGATGGTTTTTCGGCGCGGAGCACGTAGTTGCCATCGGTATCGTAATGCAGCTGGATGTCTTCCTGCAGGAAGTTATCGAGATTTTCCTCGCTGAACAGCTCTGCGGTCGCGCCTTTTTTGTAAACGCGTCCACGGCGCAGCATCAGACATTGATCGAATTCTGGTCGCAGCTCTTCTGGATAATGGGTGACGTAAATGATGGCGGTGCCTGTTTCGCGGGCGAGCTGCTGCACCATGTAAAGGGTCTTCTCGCGGGCAAGAACGTCCAGGCCAGTTCCAGGCTCGTCGAGGATGAGAATATCCGGACGCACGAGCAGTGCGCGCGCAATGAGCACATTCTGGCGCTCGCCCTTAGAGAGCATCTTAAATGGATAGTCGATCTTTTCCTCAAGGCCAAATGCGGCCAACAGCATCTCTGCTTCAACGCGCGCGCGATCGCTGACTTTGCCGCGCACGCCAAGGCTGCCAAACAAACCTGAGAGCACAATATTGATCACGGCTTCCTCGGCGACCACCTTGTCAAAAAACGAACTCGAAACGAAGCCGATGCGTCGGCGCAAACGGAAAATATTCTCGTCGCTGTATTCTTCGCCGAATACGCGCAATATTCCATGGGTATACGGCTGGAATCCGGCGACTGCGCCGAGGAGCGTGGTCTTGCCGCTGCCGTTGAGACCGAAAACGACCCAGTGCTCGCCAGGATAAACCTTCCAGTTTACATCGTGCAGCAGATAATTGTTGCCGGATTTACACGACAGCCCATGCACATCGATGATAGGCGTGTTCTCCACGGCGCTCACTCCCCTTCTGCCAGGTCGCTGTCGCGGAAAATGCTGGTGCGTACCAGCGCGTCTGGCTTGATATCGAGGGGCACGCAAAAACCGTTTTCATCGCTGATGCCAAGCTTGTCGTTCTGCCAGTCCATGATCTCGCTGATCTTGGCGATGTTCATGCGGCGGCGCTGCTCATTGTCTTCCAGCCCCTGATACATATTAAAATGAAAGGTGTCGACGTAATATTTCGCTGCCAGATACACCTCGCGTTCAACACCAAATTCAATGCGACCGCATTTTGGGCAAAAGAGCTCACTGCGCGCCGCCTCACAATTATGATACATGATACGTTCAACCTTCAGCGGGCTGCCACAGTATTTGCACACACAGCGCGCTGCGCGCGTTTTCAGCGTGTCCAGATCGAGCGCCGCAGAACGTATTTCCTGATTTTCTTCCACAGGTGATCATCCTCTCTCCATATGATATATATTTCCTTTTATTTTATACCATCTATAATAGATTCCATAGTTCCAAATTGTTGCACGGCGCCCCCCCTCTGCAACGATTTGTTGCCGCGCACGAGCAGAAGTTGTCCTCGGCGGTCATTATTTAATTGCGAAGAAGGCGCTGGTCCGTTATTATAGTAGATAACAGGCGCGCCGCCGAAACTGCGCGCTTACTTTAATGCAACAGGAGGGATTCTCCTTGAACCATAAACGTTTACTCAGCAGTCTTCTGGCGGCTGCATTTTTGCTCACAGCGGCACCGGCGCTTGCAAGCGAAGCCTCGCCGGCGGTGATCGACGAAAGCCGCATCAATCCAGCCTACACGGAATGGATCGAAAATGGTCGCCAGGGGCCGGCGCCGTCGGCACAGGATTTTTCCTATCTCAGCGAAAGCTACGCAGCGCTGGCGGATCAGGCGCAGACGCGCACGAGCCGTGGCAGCTTGCCGTCAAGCTACGATCTGCGCGAATACGGGCTGGTGGATTCTGTGGTGAACCAGGGCGATCTCGGCGTCTGCTGGGCGATCGCTGCAAATTCTTCAGCGGCGGGCAGCATCCGCGATCAATTTCCGCAGCTGACGCTTTCGCCGATGCACACAGCCTGGTTCTGTTACCACGGCAACGAAGAGGAAGAATATGCGCCGCTGTCTGATCCTTATCTCACTGGCGGCAACGATGCCCGCGCCGTCGGCACGCTGGCTGCCTGGAAAGGGCCAGTGACGAACGACAAGGCGCCGCTTTTGACGAACGAACGGCCGCATCTCGACGAAAGTCTGCGCTACGCTGCCGATTATCATTTGCAGGACGCCTACTACATGCCGACTGGCAGCTATTCTGGTCCTGGCACAGACAACCACGTCCCGGATTCCATCACCAAACAGCTGATCATGACCGTCGGTCCAGTCAGCACAAATTACTATTCCCACGGGCTCAGCACCTACAATCCATCCACCCACGCTGTGTACAACAACGTCCCCCGAGCTTCGGACCATGCGGTGCTCATCGTTGGCTGGGACGACAACTATCCAAAAGAAAACTTTGTCGCCGGCAATCAGCCAGAGCACGACGGTGCCTGGCTGGTGCGCAACAGCTGGGGCAACAGCTGGGGCAACGACGGCTATTTCTGGCTTTCCTACGAAGACCAGACCATCGCCTGCGGCAATGCCTATCTGCTTGAAGAAGCCAACAATTACGCCCACAACTATCAGTACGACACCGTCGGCTGGTCCTACTCGATCGCCACAGATCCGAACAACCCAACCAGCGGCACAGCGGCGAATATTTTTACCGCCGAAAGCGACGAGCAGCTGGAAGCTGTCTCCTTCTACACAACCGACGCCGGCGCCCGCTATCACATCTCCGTTTACACAGGCGTAGAAGACGGAGAACCAACTTCCGGCACCTGCGCCCTCGCTGAACAGAGCGGCCGCGAAACCTACGCCGGCTACCACACCATCGAGCTTGACGAGCCTGTTGCGCTCAAAGCCGGCGAGCAATTCAGCATCGTCGTCACCTTTGAAAATCCTGGCTACACGCTGCCAGTGCCGATCGAATGGTGCCCAATGCCATCGGACAATTATGTGCCTGTCTACATGGGTGACGGCGGCGAAAGCTACATCTACACGCAGAACGGCTGGCAGGATGTCGCCGGACCGACGGACAACCACTACTACATCACCAACGTCTGCATCAAAGGCTTCACCAATCCGCTGCCAGATTCCGGCGCTGCAGTGCCACAGGTACGCTTCTCCAAAATGGAAGGTCCTGTCGCCGACGGCACCAGCCTCTCGCTTTCTACCACAGGCGAAGCAGACATTTACTGGAGCGACGGCGACAGTTTCCAGCGCTACACCGGCCCGATCAGCCTAGACGCGCTCGACGCCGCAGGTGACAGCGTCACCATTCGCGCTTACGCCGAAGCAGATGGCAAACGCGGCAACACCACCAGCCGCACCTTCACTCGCGCCACGGCTCTGCTCAGCGATCTCGCCGTGCGCTATGGCGATACGACGCAGCATCTCGATGTCAGCGAAAACGCGCAGAGCGTCACGCTGCCGCTGGAAGCAGAAAGCGTGCAGCTCATGGCGCAGAGCGGCGACCGCATCAGCCTCGATGGTGAAACGCTCAGCTCCGGCGATTGGAGCAGCGCCGTATCGCTTGCGCCAGGTGAAACGAAAAACTTCCAGCTGCGCGTCAGCGCAGACGGCAAAAGCGACAGCACCATCACCCTTCAGATCACCCGCGGCACCGGCAGCACACCTGGACCAAGCGACAGCCCGCTCTATCCTGTCCAGATCTCGGAGAAGCCTGAGCACGGCAGCATTCTCATTTCTCCGACTGCCGCCGCCAAAGACACCATCGTCACCCTCACCGTTTCTCCAGACGCCGGCTACACCCTCGACGCGCTCAGCGTCACCACTGACGCCGGACGCCGCATCGAGATCCGCGCCGAAGGAAACGGCCGCTACACCTTCAACATGCCAGACGGCGCCGTCAGCCTTGACGTGCGCTTCGCCAAAATCGGCGAGGACGCCGTGCCGTTTGACGACGTGTTCTCCAGCGACTGGTTCTTCGAGCCGGTGCGCTACGTCTACGAAAACGGACTCATGATCGGCGTCTCCGACACGCTCTTCGGACCGCAAACGTCTGTCACCCGCGCCATGATCTGGGCCACCCTCGCCCGCCAGGCAAACGCGCAGGATCTGCCAGACGGTGATGAATGGTACAGCGGCGTGCAATCCTGGGCCATCGAAAACAATATTTCCGACGGCCTGCGGCCAAACGACAGCGTCAGCCGCGAAGAGCTCATCACCATGCTCCATCGCTACAGCAACGTGCCAACAGCTGGCGCTGATCTCGACCGTTACACAGACGCCGCCACCATTTCGCCATGGGCAGAAGACGCCATGCGCTGGGGCGTCGAGCAGGGGCTCATCACCGGTCTCACCGACACCACCCTGGCTCCGCGCGAAGGCGCAACGCGCGCACAGCTCGCAGCAATTTTGCAGCGCTTTATCAATCTCTCATAAACAGCAATGCCCCACGCCGACGGATCGTCAGCGTGGGGCATTTTCTATGCATGCAGTTTATTTCTGTGGCAGAATATCTTCGACTTCAGCATGTGGACGTGGGATAACGTGTACGCTGAGCAGTTCGCCAACGCGCTGCGCAGCAGCAGCACCAGCGTCGGTCGCAGCCTTGACAGCGCCGACATCGCCGCGGACCATAACGGTGACGAGCCCGCCGCCGACAAATTCCTTACCGATGAGGGTAACGTTTGCAGCCTTTACCATGGCATCTGCTGCTTCAATGGCGCCTACCAAACCTTTGGTTTCGATCATACCGAGTGCTTCATTCTTAGTCATGTTGATTTCCTCCTAAATTTTGCTTTTTATTCTTAATTTTAATTAGCGAACAATCTCTACAGTCCCTGCGACACCCATCGCATTGGCTTCTTCAGTGTCGAGATGACATTCCAGTTTTGAACTTGTGGTCACACGAATGGCAACGTTGTCATAAATGCCGCCGCGTAATCCGCCCACGCGGATCTTGACGATCTGCCCATCCTGCACACCATAAGCCTGCGCGTCTGCTGGCGCCATGTGGATATGACGCTGAGCGACGATGAGCCCCTGCGCCGTCTGCACAGATCCTTTGGGACCAACGACGGTGATACCCGGCGTGCCGGCAAGATCGCCGGAAAGTTTGGCTGGCGCTTTCACGCCGAGCTTAAAGCAGTCGCCGGCGACGATCTCGATCTGGGTTTCTTTTCTCACCGGACCGAGCACGCGCACTTTTTCGATCGCGCCCTTTGGTCCGCAGATGGTGACTGTTTCTTTGCAGGCGAATTGTCCCGGCTGAGAAAGCTCTTTCATCGGTGTCAGCTGATAGCCTGCGCCGAAAAGCTGATCCAGATCCGCCTGTGAAAGATGGATGTGACGGTTGGAAATCCCCACCGGCACGCCAGTGGCGTTGCTGGCCGCATTTTCTTTGGAAGCCTCCTGCACGGCTTTGAGCAGCGCCTGCATGAGCACTTCATATTCCTTGCTGGCCATCTCACTCACCTCGCAGCACTTTTGCGAGCATTTCGACGATCTCGTTCAGCTGCTTGGCGTCGATCTCGTCGCCAATGTTCGCGCCATTTTTGCAGCCTGTCGTGCAGCTGCCGTTCTGGTACTGCTCAGGGGAAAGATAGGTGCTCCCTGCGCAGGCAGTCGGTGCGCTCGCGCTGATGCGCTGCGTATTCGCAGCGGTGTTGCCGAAAACGCCAGGAATGCTGCCCAGCTCTGGATGGTTGAAGGTTGGATCGTCCGCAACCATGGTTGCACAGTTTTTGAGACCGAAGGCGACCTTCTTGATATTAATGAGATTCAGCGGGCTGACATTTTCCGACGTCGAGCTGCCGCCCCAGGTGCCGCAGCCAAGGGTGAAGGATGGCACAAGACCTGTGCTGCCGCCAGTGCCGCCCATACTGCCGCCGGTATTCACGAGAATGCGGCTGGCTGGCTTGCGCGTAAATTCGAGGATGATGTTGCGATCCTCTGTGTGCAGGCTCATCGTGTGACCGATGCCGTTCTGCAGGAGCGCGATCGAAAGATCGCAAGCTTCGTGCCAGTCCTTGACGACGTAGAACGCAAGAACGGTGGTGAGTTTTTCGTAGGAAAGCGGATAGCCATCACCGACGCCGCCCTGTGGCCCGATCAGCACGGTGGTGTTTTCCGGCACAGAAATCCCAGCTGCGCTGGCGATGACGAGCGGAGAGCGACCGACAAATTTGGCGTTCATAGCGTGGCCGCCATTTTTGAAGAGGAGCTTGCAGACCTTGTCTGTTTCCTCTGGACTCATAAAGTACGCGCCCTGTGCTTTCAGCTCGGCGATGACAGCATCCTTGTTGCATTCTTCGCAAATGATGGACTGCTCCGACGCACAGATCGTGCCGTAGTCAAACGTTTTCGATGCGATGATGTTTGTCACCGCTTGCTTGATGTTGGCGGTACGCTCGATGTACGCTGGAGAATTCCCGGCGCCGACGCCGAGCGCTGGTTTGCCGGCGCTGTACGCAGCTTTGACCATACCCGGACCGCCGGTGGCGATGATCATCTTGACTTCCTTGCAGTGCATGAGTTCATTGGTCGCTGGCATCGAGGTCTTGGTGATGCAACCGATGGTATTTTCCGGCGCGCCAGCTTCGACAGCGGCCTGCGCCATGAGCTCAGCAGCGCGAGCGGTGCATTTCACTGCAGATGGATGCGGAGAAAAGACGATGGCGTTGCGCGCTTTGACGGCAATGATCGATTTGAAAATCGCTGTCGAGGTTGGATTGGTGGATGGCACGATGCCCATGAGCAGACCGACAGGATCTGCCACATCCATGGTGCCGAGGGCAGGATCCTCGTGGATCACGCCGATGGTCTTCATATCTTTGATGGCATCGTACAGCAGGGTGGATGCCATGTGGTTTTTATACGTTTTGTCGGCAACCTTACCAAATCCAGTTTCTTCGACTGCCATCTGTGCGAGGGTCACAGCATTTTCTTCAGCGACGCGCACCATATTACGGATGATGCGATCGATCTGATCTTCTGTGTAGGTTGCCAGTTTTTCTGTAGCGATCTGTCCCTTGCGGGCCAGATCTCTGGCTTCCTGTACCGACCGTAAATCGTAATCAATATTTTCCATTTAAAGGGCGACCTCCTTTATCTATTGTGATCATTCTTCTGCTTCGTAATGTTTTGTGAGTTCTGCGAGCAAGGTTTCCTTGTTCGCCTTGGAGATTGCGCGTCCGGCGATCGCCAGATCGTCGTATTCACGAGTGAGATTTCTCAGCGCCACGACTTTTTCCGACGCAAGCGCGTTCATCACAGCTGCGACGCCGTGGCTCTCGATCAATCGATCGAGATTTTCTTTTGTAAGTTCAGCGAAAGTGATCGCGTCCTGATCTTCTGACGAGGATTCTGCGATATTCCTGACGACAGCTGGCGGTTCAGCGCTCAGCGCTTTTTCACTTAAGCTTCGCCTGGGACAATCTCCCTGTTCGCGGAGCTCTGCGAGCGGGATGGGATTGACGATGCATTCGCCCACTTCCGGATGCGGACGAGGGATCACGTGCTGGGTGCGCAAGCAATTTTCGCCCAAACGCGCTGCAGCTGCTGCGCCAGCATCGACAGAGGCCTTGACCGCTGCGACATCACCGGTAACGATGATGGTGACGATCCCGCCTTTGACAAAATCTCTTTCCAAGAGTCGCACTTCGGCGGCTTTTAACATAGCGTCCGCTGCTTCAATGGCAGGGACCAATCCATAGGTTTCGATCATACCGATAGCTTCCATGATTAACCTCCTTGGTCAGTACTCAATGTGTAACATAGAAAACCTTCACCTTGCCCGGCGTGCCGAAAGTCAAACGCGCACCGCGTTTGAAGAGCAGACAGTCGCCGACACCGGCTGTGAAAACACGTCCGTCTTTTTCAACCGTCAGGGTTCCATCGATGACGTAGTAGATCTCCTGACAGTCCACGTTCCAGGAAAACGTGCAGCGATCGATCGTCATAAAGCCAGCGTTCAGCGGCACGCCGTCGCCAGCGCCGATGAGTTCGTTGTAATACACCTGGTCACCGGGATGTCCGGTATCCAGCGGCTGGAATTTTGCCGTATTGCTCCGTACGAGCTTGACCATGCCGGCGCTGTCGCTTTCTGATACATATGGCGCGTCCACGCCGACGGCGTTCATCAGCTGACCGAGCATGCCTTTTTCTGTAAGGATCTGCAGCGCTTTATAGATCAGGTTGCTGTCAAGCGTTCCCGCTGTCTCTGGCGCAGTTTTTTCACAGGCAGTGCTCGCCGCAGAATCTGCTGCGGTTGTCGCTGTCGGCGCGCAGCCTTCGCTGAAAGAAATCCCGGCATTTGCGGCAACGTCGCGCGCTGACGGCGTGATGATGGTGCTCGCGTCCACGTAGATGACGTGTTCGCCTGCTGCCACAGCGTGTTCCACATCCTTGGCACAGATCAGTTTTTTCATTGGATCACATCCTTTCGCCTGCGTTATTTTCTATCATTTATAATAAAGTTGGGATCAAAAGCTCCGATGGCGACGGAATGACTTCGGCATCAACGAGGAGTCCTTTTTCCTTCGCGATCTCCAGCCCGGCATCGGTGCCAGCCTGAACAGCTGCCACATCGCCGGTGTAGGTGAAGTAGCTTTTTCCGCCGAGGCCATTGCCGAGACGCAGTTCGATCGGTTCGAGCTCAGCAGCTTTGAGGATCGCATCTGCGCAGACGATCATCGTCGCCAGCGAGAAGGATTCCATGATGCCCACGGCCTGCACGCGCTCCGGCATTGTTGCGCCGGTGATCGCCGGGAAAACGCCAGGATCGACGTTCGGGATGATGATCGAGTCGATGAAGAACTCGCCGGCCATGCGCTCGCCGATGCGCACAGAATCTTCCACCGCCGCCACATCGCCGTGAACGATGGCGATGTATTTTCCTGGGCAGGTGGAGGTGGCTGCTGCGAACTCCACCTCAGAGATCTTGGCCATCTGGTCGGCCGCGTAGATGCCTTTGGCGATACTGTTAAATTCAACCATACCTATTGCCCGCATTGTTCTATCTCCTTACTTCTATATAATAGGGTGTCACTTCGCTCACGCTGCCGCTGATGCTCGCATGGATCGCAGCGCCGAGCTTATCCTGCGCGATCTCGCCGATCTTCTGTCCTGCTTCCACATGCGCACCAACGCTGACCGTTGGCACAGCTGGCGCGCCGACATGCTGGCGGGTGGAGATGCGGATCACATTCGGCGTCACGGTTTCCTCGCTCATTGGCGCTGGCTGGTCAAAATCATGCAGCCCGAGACGCGCGATCAGGCGCTTGGATGGCACCTGGCGATAGGGGCGCATGCTGCGTGGCTCGAAAACATCTTTCTCGCGCTGGTAGCGGATGCCTTCCTGCTGCTGCAGCCCTTTGAAAAAGAGGTTGGCCATTTTTGGATGGAGCCCGGCTGGACAGCTGAACAATTCGCAGAGATTACACTGGCAGCAGAGCTGCGCGAGCTCTGTTCCTGCAAGATCGCCGGTGAAATAATTCTGCGCCCGCATCATTTTGTGCGGTTGCATATTGTGGCCCAGCAGATAACGTGGGCAGAGATCGGTGCACATGCGGCACTGCTCGCAGGTGGCCTTGTTCACCTTTCTGGCCTGTTCCAGCGTCGTCGATTTTTTAGCGATGAGCGGATGGCGCTTTGGTAAAATAATAAAGCCCTTGTTTTTCTTTGAAATGTAGCCGCCAAGATCTTTCATCACTGGCCCCATCATCGGGCCGCCGTCGATCACAGCGTAGTCTGTGAAATCGTCGATGCCGGAAAGCTTCAGCACGTCGATGATCGGCGTTCCGACAGGAACCTTCACAGTGAGGCGGCGCGGCACATCGCCAGCGATGGTGATGTATTTTTCTGTCACCGGCTGGCCCTGGCTCGCCTTGTAGATATTGAGCGCTGTCTCCGAATTGACGACGACGCAGCCGACAGCGATCGGAATGCCAGCCTCTGGCACGACGCGTCCGGTCAGCTCATGAACGAGCACCTGCTCGTCGCCAGCTGGATACACATCCGCCAGCTCCTTCACCTCGACAAAATCTGCCAGCCCGAGGGCCTGGATGCGCTCACGCAGAAGCGCGATGACTTTGTCGTGCTTTTTCTTGATGCCGATGATCGCGTGCTGCGCGTTCACAGCGCGCCCGGCCATCTCAAATCCCTTGATGATCTCGTCAGGATAGAGCGCCATGAGCTGCTGATCCACGCGCAAAAGCGGTTCGCACTCGGCGCCGTTCATTAAAATATATTCTGCTTCGGATGCGAGCTTGGCATGGGTCGGAAAACCAGCGCCCCCGGCGCCAATGACCCCCGCATTCCGTATTTGTTCTATCAGGTTCATTCTCACACCCCGCTTTATTCAAAACTGCAATCTTCATCTATGATGCCGACGACGACGGCATCCACAGGAACGTCGTCATTGCCGAGCATGCGTCTGGCAGAGGAGCCGGTGGTGATGATCACGCGATCGCCGATGCCAGCGCTGATGATGTCAACGACGATGATCCGCTTGCCGGAATCACTGCCACCGCCAATGATCTCCGCCTGCATCAGCTTGAGTCCATTCAGCGACTCTGCTTTGCGCGTCGACCAGATGTGGCCAGTCAATTTTGCTGTAAGCATGTGTACCGTGTCCCTCCCTGTACTTCCTGCTGGATCTGCGCCAGCGCCGATTCGACCGACGCCGTGTCGCCAAATATCGCCAGCAGGATCATATTCTGCGGGCAGCTGCCGCGAATATCTTCGACGGTGACGCCCACCGCTTTTTCTGCAATGTCTGCCGCCACGACCATGTCGATCATTTTTCCCTGCACAAGCCCGATGGCGTCTGTGCAGGGCGGCAGGGTATTTCTGTCCGAGCCCTTGCGCCGGAGCAGAATATCGACGGTGCCTGCCGACGGCGACTTGATGATGCGAATATCCATGATGCTCACTCCTCGATTGCTTCCGGCTTGCAGCTGAGCGCAATGCCGAGCGGCGTCACGAACATTGGATTTTTCGGCTTGTGCGTTGGCACGCCGGTGCGTTTTTCGATGACGCCTTCAATGCCTGTGAAGCAGCAGGTGCCGCCGACCAGCGCGATCGCGTCCACATCGTGTCCTTCTATGTGACGATTGATGATCGTCGCCACCTTGTCGATGACGGGACGCACAACCGGCATGAGCTCCTTGTGATGCGCGTCGTCGCGTTTATAGAGCTCGGCGTCTGCGAAAGATTTTCCATACGCGCCGGCAATGACCAGCGAAAAATGTGTGCCGCCGGTTGGTTCATCGGCGATGTAGGAAACGTTGCCGTCTTTGAAGATCGAGATCCCGGTGGTGCCGCCGCCAATGTCCACAACGGCGCCGTTTTTCATCTGGAGCACGAGATTGGCTGCTGTGGATTCATCGAGCAGATTTGTGCATTCAAACCCGGCGCCTTCGATGACGTTTTTCACAGCGCCGCCGTCGAGGGTGTCGGTTCCCGGCGGGATCGCACCAGCAGCGTAGACGAGTTCGAGGCCGAGCTTGGCTTCGATCTCTTCCTTCAGCTCGCGCACGATCTGCACCGCGCCGATGTAGTCAACGACCATACCATCGCGCACAACGTCTGCGTAGCGCATGGCGCCGGCGATCGGCTGCTTGTTTTCGTCGAGCACCGCGATGACCACGCAGGCAGTGCCGAGATCGACGCCGGTGTAATAAACCGAAGATTTGTGCGTGAGCGGCGTCGCGATCACTTTTTCAAAAGCTGCGACCATGTCGTCGCAGGCTGTAAAATTCATGCGTTCCTCTGACATGCTCTGCCTCCCATCGTTTGACATATCAGCTGTGACAGTCGGTTAATGATCTGGTTCAATTTCGTCGTCAGTTTTTCCTGCAGCTTTTCGTCGAGGAGCTTCTCAGCGAGCTCCAGCTGCAGCAGGCGCAGGTCGCTGCGCAACTCAGCCAGTGTGAGCAGGGTTTCCGCCTGTTCCAGCTGCATGCAAAATTCGTTGACTGCAACACAATCGGAAAGCGGCTCGGAAAAATTTTTCTCGTCCATACCGGCACAGCCTGTACAGAAAAGATCCGCCACCTCGTAATTGTCGGATGTGCAGAGCGCAAGCAGCGAAAGCTGTTGGCCCAGCGCAGTCAGCTGCTGCGCCATCTGCACATCACTGGCGAGCAGTTTCTTCTCGGCCCGCAGAAATCGCAGGCGTTCCGCTTCCAGTTTCAGCTTGAGCCAGCGTTTTTCATGCTCGGATGCTGTCTCAGCAGGGTTTGCTGATCGTGCAACGCGCGCTTGAGATTTTTCGCTGCGCGCGCCGTACATATTGATCCCTCTGTCGATGAGAAATTGTCTGGCGCCAGGCGTCAGCCGTTCCCCTTCCTTCGGATCGTAGGATGAAAAGGGCTGTTCTTTATACAGCGCCCTGAGATCATTTTCTGTGATGAACTTCATGCTTCCGCCCTCCCTCCAGTTCTTGCAAATATTTTTTGAGATCCTCCAGACCTTCTCCCGTCACCATGCTCACCGCAAAATACGGAGCCGCGACGCCGATCTCAGCCAGCTGGCGCTCGACAAGCGCTCGGTTTTGCGGCGCCAGATCGCATTTGCTGATGACGCCCACCACCGGGCAGCGAAAGATCTGTGCAAATCCCGGCGAGTACAGCGGCTGCGGATTTTCCTGATCGACGAGCACGAGGATACACCAGGCATCCTGCGCGAGGGCAATGAGATGCTGATACATCCACGTGTTCTCGAGATACGCGCTCGGCACTTCCAACGTCCGCGGGCGATAGCTCGTGTCGAGGGTGCGCTTCAGCGGTCGTTCCTCGCCGTTGAGAAAATTGGCGAGGGCAGATTTTCCGCTTCTGGCAGGGCCTGCGATCATGATGCGTTTTCTCTTCATGTTTTCGTCACAGCCACGGTGTCAAATCCGAGCAGCGACTGCAGCGTTTCCGTGACAGCCTCGAGGGCTGTCTGCACACTCTGCACATCGCCGCTGATGATGACCGAGCCTGTGAAACGATCGAGAAATCCGATCTCCACCTCCGCAGCTTTCGTCGCAATATCCGCAGCGATGATCGCTGTTTCGCACGGCGTCAGTGTGAGAATGCCGAGCGCGCCCTGCTCGTCGATGCCGAGGCGCTCGTAGATATCTGCCATCGGCGAAGCGATCACGTGGGCAATGGTGACCTGTTTGCCAGGCACCGATTCCTGGATGATCCTTTCCATGGGTTTGTCGTTCATAGCCAGGCTCCTTTCTAGTGCCTGATCACCGTCACTGGGAAATCCGATCCGCTGATCCAGCCCTCGATGCGATCGAGATCGTCGTCGGAAAGACTCGGATCGCCGTCGATGGCATAATCCATGCCGAGCTGCGTGTATTTATTGACGCCGAGCTTGTGATACGGCAGCAGATCGATCCCCTTGAAATTTTTCAGATCCTTATACGGCGTGAGAAAATCGATGACGGCGCGAATCTCCGGCTCGCTGTCGTTGATCCCTTTCAGGAGCGGCATCCGCACCTTCACATTGTGGCGGCGCTGGAGCAGCGTCTCGAGATTGTCGAGGATCATCTCGTTGCGCACGCCGGTGAGTTCTGCGTGGCGCTCCGGATCCATGTGCTTGATGTCGAAAAGAAAGAGATCGACGACTTCTGCAAATCTGAGCAGCACATCTTTTTTCGCGTAGCCGCAGGTTTCAATGGCGGTGTGCACGCCTTCGCGTTTGCACGCTTCCAGAAGATTGATCGCCGCTTCCGGCTGAGACGTGACCTCGCCGCCGGAAAGCGTCACGCCGCCGCCAGACTGCTCGTAGAACACGCGGTCCTCTTCCAGGTAAGCGAGAAGATCGCTCACCGGAACCTGTTCACCGGCAACCTTCAGCGCCGACTGCATACAAGCGCGCACACAGCTGCCGCAGCCGATGCAGTCGATGGCACGGTTGATCAGATGCTCGCCGTTTGCTGTGATGCTGTGGATGTGCTGCGGGCAAACTGCCACACAGGCGCCACAGCTGACACAGGCTGTCGGCTTGAGCATGATCTGAAACTTGCGCTCCAGCCCTTCGGGATTGGCGCACCATTTGCAGCGCAGGGGACAGCCTTTGAAAAAGACCATGGACCGCACACCAGGACCATCATATAGATTGTATTTCTGTTTATTAAATATGAAGGCTTTGCGCCCAATGTTTTGGTTTTCCATTTTCTCTCTCCTGTCCCGCGAACGCCTTAGAGCTCTGTCAGAACGGTTCTGCTGATGATCTCATCCTGCACATCCTTGCAAAGCTCGGTGAAGAATGCGCTGTAGCCAGCGACGCGGACAACGAGGTCCTTGTAGCGGTCAGGATGTTTCTGTGCGTCGAGCAGGGTTTTGTTGTCCATGTAGTTGAACTGCATCTCGCCGTTACCGAGGGCGCAGGCTGTGCGCAGCAGGGTGATGATGCCCTGTTCCCCTTCCGGCGTGTCAAGCAGACCAGCCATGAGCTTGAAATTGTGCACGAGGCCGATGTTCATGTTGTCGTTGCTCATTTTCGACACAGATTTGATGATGGCGGTTGGGCCCTTGAAATCTGCACCCTGGGTTGGGCTGATACCGTCGGACAGCGGCGTCCAGGCAGCACGGCCGCCAGCGGATGCGCCGGTCATCTGACCGAATGGCGTATTGTTGGAGATGGAGAGGGTGCCGTGGCTGAGCACGGAATACAGGGTTTTGTATTTTCTGTGCTCCATCTCGGTGAAATTGATGAGATCGGCAGCGATGTAGTCTGCATAGTCGTCGTCGTTGCCATATTTTGGCGCATTCAGACAATCCTGACGGATCTGCTCGTAGCCCTGGAAGTCAGCGACGAGGGCGTCGTTGAGCTGGCGCAGCGTGTATTTCTTGTCGTCGAACACGAGCTTTTTGATCGCTGCCATCGCGTCGGCGTACGTCGCCAGCCCGGACCAGACAACGCCAGGGCCGAAATTATACATGGCGCCGCCGGCAGAAACGTCGCGGCCGCTTTCCATGCAGCCTTCGTACATGATGCTCATGAGCGGTTTTGGCGCCAGCTCGCGGTGTACGCGCTGGCTGATGACGGTGGCGACGGCTGTCCATTTGGTGATATATTTGATCTGCTCTTTAACGGCGGCGTCGAACTGCTCGTAGGTTTTGTACTGGTCGAGATCGCCGAGATCCGGTGTGACCTGCTTGCCATACCAGAGCGGCACGCCGTGGTTGAGCACGAGCTCGATGCAGATTGGCCATTGCGTGTAGGACGTCGACGTCCACTGATAGAGACGGCCAGACTTCTGCGGTTCAACGCATCCCATGAGGCAATAATCGCGCGCATCTTCGATGGACACGCCCTTGGCGAGCATCATCTTGATGTGGGTGTCGTCGAAATGGCAGGCTGGGAAGCCCATGCCGCTGCGAATGACATCGACGATTTTCTTCATATATTTCTGCGGCGATTTCTGGTGAATGCGGCAGGCCAGCGATGGCTGGTAGATCTTGACATGGCGCACAGCGTCCATCAGCAGATAGGTCAGCTCGTTCGTCGCATCGCGGCCATCGCGGGTGACACCGCCGACGCACATATTGACAAATGGCTGGTAGCCGGCGAAGAATTTCGAGCCGCCTTCGCTGGTGATCCACATCATCTCGCTCATCTTGATGAGCATGCAGCCAGCGAGCTCAAACGCCTGGAAGTTGTTGAGCTTGCCAGTCTCGATGTCGTGCTTGTAGAACGGATACATGTACTGGTCGACGCGGCCGATGGACATGCCAGTCTGGTTTTCTTCGACTGGCAGCAGGCTTTCGACGGTCCACACAGCCTGGATGGCTTCCCAGAACGTTTCTGGTTTGTGCGCAGGCACGCGGGCGTTGACGCGGCTGATCTCGAGCAGCTCAGCCTTGCGCTTTGGATCGCTCTCCTTCGCAGCAAGCTCTGCGGCGTAATCAGAGAGACGCTTGGCGTAGATCATCACACCCTCGGTGGTGTCGATGACGGATTTATAGAAATAAATTTTTTCCAGATCGTCTGGATTTTCGTAGTCGAGCTGCGCCAGATGGTCGCGCGCTTCCTGCTGAATGTCGAGCATCCCTTTCTTCATCAGGATGACGTCGTAGCCAGGATTGGAATCGCCGCCGCCATTGATGGCGTGGTAAGAGCAGTCGGAAACCATCGATTCACCGGAGAGCGCCCAGACGCCTGCTTCGCGGTACTGGGTCTCGCAGTATTCGTCGACGGATTTTCCTTCCCAGAATGGGAACAGCTCTTCGCGCATGATGCGCTTGTCTTCCTCGGAAATGTAGAACGGATCCTGCGGACGCTCGCCGATGGTATCGATCTCGTCGACCATCCAGCGCCAGGCGATGTCTGGCGCAAAAGCACCGACACGCGGACCGCCGGTTGGGTTGCCGACGATGAGCTCGTTATCCTGGATGACGAGCGGCGCCGTTTCGCAGCAATAGCGGAAACACTTGGCGCGCAGCTCGATCTTTGGCAGACCAGGATTTTCCTTGGTGATCTTCGTGACTGCACGCGCACGATAGGTGGAGATGGCCGGCACCTGCTTGAGGAAGTTCTCTTTCAATTTAACAAGACGCTCCGTCGGCCCGAGCGGCACACCATCCTCGTCCACCTCGCTGGTGGCAGCGGCAATGGAAGAATAATATGGCAGCTTTTCGCCGTCGTCTGTGTCAGCAGTTACAGGCGCGCCGGCTGGCACCTGAGCAATATCGTCAGAAACAGAGGCGAAAACCTTCATTAAAGATGCGCGCTCTGCGTCGGACATATTTTTGGTCGCTTCCGCGATCTTTCCAGCAAATTCTTGAATATCCACGTTATACCCTCACTTTCTTATACACTATTTATGATAGCGCGCCGTCTCAGCGACTGCGCTGTAAAGCTTGTTCCAACATGATCTGCAGCTGTTCGAGCTGCGCCTGGCTGAGCGCTGGCGGTTTGTCCTGCTTTTTCTCCACACAGGATGCTGCGCCGAAGCCCAAATCTTCCACGCGGCGCACGCCAACACCGACCTTGCGCACATAGACCAGATTCAGCGGCGAAACATTGTCCGTCGTGATGCCCTGGCCAATGGTTCCGCTGCCCAGCGTCATCGCCGGAAACAGATTCGTCGTCATGCCCATGCCGCCGTAAGCCGCTGGCGTGTTCACGAGAATGCGCGCCACCGGTTTTTTCAGGGCGAATTGCTCGATGACGTTTTCATCCCGGGAATGGATGACCAGCGTATGCCCCTTGCGCTCGGTCAGGAGCAGCTCGATGCATTTTTCGCAGGCGCCCAGCCAGTCGTCCTCTACATAATAGCTGAGCACCGGGCAGAGCTTTTCCTTCGAATAAGGATTGGTCATTGCGACGCTCTTCTGCTGCGCGATCAGCACCTTCGTATCCAGCGGCACATCGATTTTTGCCCAACGCGCCAGCTCCAGCGCCGTCTTGCCGATCGGTTCCGGATTGGCGCTGCCATCTTTGAAGAAAAAGATCTCGCCCAGGCGCTGCGCTTCTTCGTCGCTCATAAAATACGCGCCGTGTCGCGCAAACAG
>ERZ1034984.269-NODE-269-length-58865-cov-134.712362_pt1 | contig 58865 bp, 61 predicted proteins | sample MGYA00520589_ERZ1034984 | MGnify/ENA primary metagenome ERZ1034984 (study PRJEB33766, sample SAMN09781790) | gut metagenome | biome: gut microbiome | host: Homo sapiens | place: Madagascar | study: EMG produced TPA metagenomics assembly of the PRJNA485056 data...
AAATAATATTTCTTCTCTTAGTAAAATATATTAACTTCGATTTATATTTACTTTAAAAATTTATTCTTTTATAGTGTGCAAAATTTTTTTAATAATATTATTGCTACATCAAAATAAAAAAATAGGTTAATTATGGATAGCTGCTTACTCTGTAGAAGAATTAAAGAATTTACAGGATTAACGGTAAATGAATTTTCATTAAGAGTATTACATTGTGGCACTACGTTTTATTCCCGATTAATAAATCATGAAGTAGAACCAAGAGAAGAGCAAATTAAATATTTAAAAGACTTTTTAATTAATTATATTTGTAATACAAAAGACGATCCTTTATTAGAAGAATTATATAAAATTCCATTTCTTTCATTAAAATTAGAACAATATCATTTAAAATCACCTGACCTATCATTAGATTTCTTTGAACAGTTTGAAACAAAAATATTATTTAGCTTTTTAGATGAAATTATTGAAATAATCCAAAAAAGGCGAAATCCTAAATATCAGCAGGAGGTCTTAGACAAAGTAATATCACTGATAGGCGACCCCAAAAATATAGACTTTGAACTTGTTAAAAACGAATTAAAAAAATTAAGCCTTCAATAAACTTTCCTCAACAGTTCAGCAAAACTTCAACAATTCACCTTATCGTACACTCTAATAACATTGCCCCACTAATCAGTAATTTCTGAGCATTGAATAACTAACAATAGTTCCATTAGAAATTTATTTTTAAGGAACATGTTCAATGAAACCTACAGCTATACCAACAAGGCACGATGATCCGCCTTGGTTTCTATTCTTCAGATTAGATGAGATCGCACCTTTTCTAGCTTTACTCGTAGTTGGAATTATCACACACACATTGATGCCGTGCTTAGTCGCAGGTTGGGTCTTTTCATACTTTTATAAAAAGCTCAACTCAAAGTATCCAAGAGGCTTTGTAATTCACTGGGCTTACGGCAAGGGACTTTACTGTTTTTCAATGACACAGACAATGTGTCGTCCATTCAACAGAAGATTTCTTCCTACAACAGTAAAAGCACCATTAGATGTTGACTTCACCAATTTTTTAAAGAAAAAGGACTAGCAAAACAAGATGCTGTTTAAGAACCTATCAACCTCATACAAAGCTTTACGTGCAGAGAAATATCTTGGAAGAATTTCAATCTGCGCATTAAGTATTACAACGGTATTACTTGCTTTTACCGTGTTAAACAAGAAGACGATTACAACCATTGTGCCATACACATTGCAGCAGACAGGCTATATATCAGAAGACATGGCTTCTGAGTCATATAAGACAGCTTGGGGCATGGCATTAGCAATTTTGCTTGGAAACTGTAACTACGGCTCAGTAGATATGATTGAAAAGAGAATTGCACCTTTACTTCCAAACGACATATATGAGCAGACCATAACTGCATTGCGAGCACAGGCTGCACAGTTCAAAGAGAACCGTATTACTGTACGTTTTGAAATCCACAGATACATTTATGAACCATCAACAGACAAGGTATTCGTAGAAGGTGACTACTACATTAAGGCACCGGGACTAGCCGAGAAGAAACATATCAGAACATACGAGTTCATTATCGGAGTACAGGGGTACATGCCGCAAATCCTGTATATCAACACCTATGAAGATCAAGCTCACACCGAGCAGAAATTAAAGTCAAAGAAGCCTACCAAGTCTTCACGTAAATAAACACAGGAAGAAAAATGAAAAAAAACTTAACAGCGATAACCGTCTGTCTGTGTCTAGCTGGCTATTCAGTTGGAACCAACACAGCACAGGCAAGTATCTTTGGAGAGGTAAGAGCTGCTGAATTAACTTCACAGCCAAAAGTGAAATCAGTATTTACAGGTTCACCTGCAACAACTGAAGAACAGACCCATAACGTCAACAATGCTAATGGTAATACACCAAGTGCGGGTGCTGTATTTAATCGTAAGTACGGAACTACAGCTCCAATGATAACAACATCACAGGGAATGGTACGTCAGGATGACAGTGACGGAAACACCTCACCTATGATTGAATTGAAAGACGCACCTTCACAGGCTGAGTTGGAAGCTGAAGAACGATTTTCAGGTTCTTCATCTCCTGCTACCAGAGCACCACTTGTACAGGGAGCAAGTTCTTCTAGTACTACAAATGCCTATGATCCTGATGCAGCAATTCGAGCACAGCTGGAAGCTACTCAAGCTGAGTTAAAGAGAACAAGACAGAAACTTGAAGAAACCACTTCAATGTATGGTGATGTGCCAGCCGATGCAGAGAAATTGAAGGCTGCTATTCCAGCAGTACCTAAATCAGTAATGACCAATGTACCGAAGTACGGTGATATTACAACTGGCAGTACAGACTTAAAGGTTCGTCCAGGTGTAAACCAGATCATAACTATATCAACAGACCAACCAAACAGAATTATTACACCATTCGCAAATCCACAAATTCTTTCAAGTGCATTGCAGGGTGGCAAGGGAAAAGAGTGCGGTGAAGTCTGTGTAAAAGGAAACGTAGTATATGTTTCTACCAAGAAAGACTACCCATTAGGTTTGTTTATTACAGAAAAAGGTAATGAACAGACAGCAATTTCCTTGACTTTAGTACCACGCAGAATACCACCACGTGAAGTTAATCTGGTTTTGAATGACTCAAACTCAGTAACACTTTCAGGATCTGAAGAGGCGAACGTTTGGGAAACCTCACAACCATTCGTTAATACATTAAAGAAGACTCTTCTTGCTATTGCCTTAGGAGAAGTTCCATCAGGCTACCATCTGCAAAAGATACCTTCAAAGTATAACTTACCTGTATGTAATCAGTCAGGATTAAAGTTTGACTTCTCTAAAGGACAGCTGATGGCGGGTGTAAATCTCAACTATACCATTGGAAAAGTAACTAATGTTTCCAATCAGCCAATCGAACTCATTGAGGCATCCTGTGGCGGATACGATGTCGCAGCGGTCGCAGCATATCCATACAACCTGTTAAAGCCTAATCAGTCAACAGAAATCTACGTTGTACAACGAATTAACTCGAAGGCAAACACAGCAGTAACCAAGCGCCGTTCACTTTTAAATTAAGGTAAATTCGATGGCAGAAGAGAATAAGAAATTTAATCTGACACTGACACCAAAGCAAAAGAAGTATGCTGTTATTGGTGTGCTTATAGCTGGCATGGTGCTAATCATGAAATGTACCAGTGATCCTAATAGCTTTGGCAGCAGTAAAAAACCTATTGAAAATGTTCTGACAGACCGTTCGCCTAAAGAGCTTGGTATGGAATCTTTAATCGCACAGATTAAGATTGCTAATGACAAGTTAACTTCTCAGGCTGCGGAAAACAAACGCTTAAAGAAAGACTTTGACAAGTTGAAATCCGATTTAACTGTAACACAGAACATGAAGAGAGAAACTGCGCAGTTGAATCAGTCAATAGCAGACTTACAGCGTCAGTTACGTGACCAGCAGGAGCAGACAAACAACGAAATCACTAAGCTTACCAACGAAAACCAGCGCTTGAACAAGCTAGTGAACAGTGCACCTGCTATTACAGCTGCAAAGAAGGAAACTGAAGAGAAAGCTAACGATAAGACCCCAAAGCCTAATTCAAGAGGAGAAATCACTAATGCAGGTTCTTTTACTCCAAGGCCTAACCAGCGACAGAATACTCAGCCATTTCTTGAGCGATCTGTAAACACTGTTGATCCTAACGCTCTGTACGCTGAGAAGTATGTATCACAAAACAAGGCAGATACATTAGAACTTGATAATGACGGTAACGCTGTAGCTGAGCTTCCTAACAAGATCAATGTTATTGGTGAGGATGATACCGAGAGAGAGGAAAAAGCTCGTCTTGCTTCTTTCGATGCTAAACCTGAGGTATATCTGCCAACAGGTACTTTTGTTAAAGGTACTTTGCTGTCAGGTCTATATGCCCCAACAGGTGTAAACGCACGTAAAGATCCTTTTCCAGTTGTGATGCGTGTACAGGATGATGCCATTCTGCCTAACTTAAAGAAAGCAGATGTTCGTGAGTGCTTTCTGACCATGTCAGGGTATGGAGACATGTCATCAGAACGAGCACTTCTACGAGGAGATACTCTTTCCTGTGTAGCTAATGACAACTCCATCATTGAAACTAAGTTCCCATCATACGCAGTAGGTGAAGACGGTAAAGCCGGTATCAGTGGTCGTTTAATCACCCGTAACGGTAAAGCCTTGCGTAACGCCATGTTAGCCGGATTCGCATCTGGTATGTCCGATTCATTCCAGACAGAACGTGTGCAGAAACTGGACATTTCAGGCTCCAGTTCAAATACCTACACTCAAGCCTTCTCAGGTGAAACTCTAAACAATGGCCTCTTCAACGGCGCTTCAGAAGCTTTAGACAAGTTAGCAGATTACTACATGTCTATGGCAGAGCAGACCTTCCCTGTAATCGAAGTCGATGCAGGTCGTGAGGTTACTGTGACACTGACACAAGGAACCACTCTTTCAGTTGTTAAAGAGTCACCAGAAAAGCAGATGGAAGCTTTAAAAGAACAGGCAGCTCATAAGAACAAGGGAACAGTTGATTATACAACTCCAACTGAAATGGAAAACCCATCAGGTTTAGCTGCTCAACATCCTGAACTAATTCAGTAATAAGAGGAATTTTGAATGAATACCAATAAATCTGCCCATTTACGCTTAATAAGCATAAGTGCTGGTGCCTTAGCATTGATGCTGGGAACTTCAGTACTGACAGGCTGTTCTTCACTAGCATTAGGTGACGGTGAGTTTTCCTGCAAGATGGAAAACGGTGGCGTTCCTTGTGCTTCAACTTCACAGATGTACGAAATGACCAATAACGGTCAGACACCTGCGAAGTTAGCAAGAGAGAAACAGCTTGAGAAAGAGGACAAAACCGTTGATGACGGTACTAAAAACGGTCAGTCCGATTTCGTACTGGATAACTATGTAACCAATCGCCTTCCCGATGAGCCTATACCTGTTAGAACTCCACCACAGGTAATGCGCATTTGGGTAGCTCCTTACGAAGACAAGGAAGGAGACTTTGTGATGTCGGGTTATGTGTACACAGAGGTTTCACCAAGAAGATGGACGCTTGGAGTTAACTCTCAGGACATTCATGACTCAAATACCTTTTCACCATTAGAAAAATAAGAGGATCAAAATGGTAAATAACGAAACTATGGCATGTGCCATCGAAACAAACTCTAATTTAAAGTCTCACTCTAAATTAGGTAAAAACTTAAAGACCGGTTTACTTGCAGTTGCAGGTGTCAGTGCTTTCATGCTGATGAGCAACAGCGCAATGGCCGATGGCGGTAACGAAATCTTTGGTGATATTAAAGACTTCGTTGTAACCAACATGAAAGGTACTTTAGGTTCTTTAATTTCTTTGTCATTGATTCTGTGCGGAACGTTTATCGCCGTAAAGTCTCAGCAGTTCTGGGCTTTCATTATGGGTGTTGTAATGGCAATTGGTCTGTACAACTCACCAACCATTGTTGACAACATCATGGATGATACTGGTGCCGGTGTAAACGTAGCTCAGGTTGAGCAGTCTGTTGCAACTTACGAAGCAGAAGGTAATCAGCTGTTCACTCACTAAGTAATTTCTTCTACTTACAAGCCCCTGTTACAGGGGGCTTTTTACAGAATGTTTTTAGAAGTGTTTTGTAAAAAGTAATTCTTAAATACACAGGGATGCACATGAAACTGAAAAAAACTTTAATCTGTACAGCTTTATTGTCTGTCATGACATCAGCTTTCGCACTCGATGTCGTCACCGATAAATTACCTGCTGAAAATACAGATAATTCAATTCAAAGAAATGCTGATAAATCGCAGTCTAATGCGGTTTTTCAAGATGTCCGTCACGGTGACGGAACCGCAAAAGTTGAAATTAAAACCGTCACCAGAAAAGCTGATCCTGATGCCAAGAAAAATCTTTCTTCAGAACAGATTTTAAAGTTGATTGAACTTGATCAGAAGATTGAACAGATGAAAAAGGCAAATGTATCTGAAGCAGACAGAAAGCAGCAGATTGCCGAACTTGTTCAGCAGAAAAAAGAAATCATGGAAACCGGCAAAGTCCAGAACAAAGTCTTTAATGACTACAAGGAAGATGTTGATAGTACAGTTACTACCTTAACATCCTTGCTGGGTATCAAGATTGAAGGTCTAGACAATGTCGACCCCAAGACCATCTCAGAAGAAGATCGTAAGAAGATGGTTGAAAAGATTAAAAAGATGTTCAACTCAACAGCTCCTTTGAAAGTCGGCTATCTCATTGCTATTGAAGCTACTCCTGGCAAGATGATTTTAGTATCTGAGAACGGTCGTTTTATCTTCCAAGGTAAAGTCTATGACACCTATAACAGCATGAAACAGTTAACCGGTGTTGAAGATATTAAGAATTACGCTCTAAAAGCTAATTTAAGAAAACTCTCTATTGATCCTGATACCTTGTCTTCAGCTCGAATCGGCAACGGTGAAAAAGAAGCGGTGTTCTTCGTTGACGCCGGCAGTTCTCTTACTCATGAGCTAATTGACTTGGTTAACGATTTTCCTGAAAAGGATGATTACACTTTCTACTTTGTGCCAATTCCAGCTGACAACAGTAAGTCTAAAGAGCTGGCTTTAAAGTTCTATTGTGCTCGTGAAGAGGGTAATCCTCAAATCGGTAATCTTCTGTACAGTGGAAAATTGGAAAAACTTTCTACTAACAAGTGCAAGATGGATAACTACGACAAGACTATGACTGCTGCTTATTACGCAGGCGTAGACGGTCTGCCATTCTTAATCGACTATGACGGCTCAATCTCACGTGGTATCCCTATGCAGGGACTTTATCAGTGGTTAACCGAACACCGTAATAACAACATTGATAAGAACTTCCTGCCTAAAGAGCTAAAAGGTGAGATTGACTCTCAGATTAGTAAGAGAGCTGCTCTTCAGGAAGCACAGAGAACAGTTTCAGAGCATACTAAAGACTTCAAAGCAGACAAAGTCTACGATGAAACTCCAATAGAAAATGAAGCTAATCCTTCAACTAAGAATGTTCACGAGGAAGAAGAAGAGGAAACTCCCTCGCTAGACAGCTACGCTAATCTTTCTATTGATGATCCTCTGACTCAGGAAGATAAGGAACAGCCAACAGAAGCTGAAGAAGTCGCTGCTATCAAGTCAGCTGTCGATGCTGATAACATCAAAGTATCTGAAAAGGAAAAAAAAGACTACACCTCAGAGCAGATTGCTCATGAGCCTTTTAACTACAAGTCAAAAAGTGGCGACCTAAACGGTTTTGATATGTCTGATGAAATCAGCAGATACCTCAATGAATCTAACAAAACTGAAGACGAAGCTTTAGTTGTAGAAGGTGTTGATCAGTCTACAAATGCTGATGTTATCAACAAGACTCAGGAAAAGGAAAAAACTTTATCTGACTATGAAGAAATGGATGCACAGGCTATCAGCACCAAACGCAAAGGCAAGAATAAGCATCTTGTCAATGAAGTTGAACAGCTGCAAACCCAGATAGACCAAATTCAGAACGAGTACAACTATCGCAGACAGTATCTTAAGAACCAGTACGACCGTGAGTATCGTAACCTTGAGGTTGTCTATGGTATCGCTCAAAACTACAACAATGAACGCAGAATTATGAAACAAACCGATGTTAGACGCAGACAGAAAAAACTCTTTGAAGACTATAAAGAGAAAATTCAGAAGTTAAAAGACAAAGAAAATGCTGAACTTAAAGCAGTTGTAGATGACATCAATTACCTGAAAGGAGCTATGGAGCAATAAATGTTCGAAGGTTACGATAAACTGTCTGTTTTAAGTCCTGTTATAGGCTACGACACTGAAACAAAACTCTTCTTTATGGATGACAGAACCATCGGTTTTGGATTTGTCTGCGATCCTATTCCAGGTGGTGGTGATGAGCTGAACACACAAGTGCAGTCTTTTATTAACTTGGATTTTCCTGAGCATACCACAATCAGCTTTATGCTCTATCGTTCTCCTGATCTGGATTCACAGTTAGATCAGGTCCTGACCTTACGTAATGGTTTTTATGATCAACTTTTAACTCCATTACTGTACCAAAGAATTAACTTTTTAAGAGAACACTCTAAAAAGCCTCTGGTTACAAATTACAAAGGTCAGTCTTATGATTGCGGTCTGATTGTTGATATAAAGTTATTTATTACTATTAAAATCCCTGTACGCAATGGTCTTGCACCTACCGATAACGAAAAACTCGAAATCATTGAGTTACAGCGTAGAGCTTACGCTTCACTTGCGGATACCGGTTTCTGTCCTCGTGAAATGAACGCATCTATGTATCTTAGAGTTATGGGAACTCTCATTAACTGGCAACCTGACCGCTCATGGGAGAAGTCAGTAATTAAACCTGATCCTACCATCCCACTTTGTGATCAGTTCTTTGATCCTGACTCTGATTTAGATGACTCTGATGAAACTCGCAGTTTTATTGGTTTATGTCAGCGTTATGACAACAAGAATAAGAAGAAAGGCGAAGATGACTTTCAGTGTTATGCTCAGGTAATGTCACCTCGAACCTATCCGGCAATGATGTATTTTGGTAATGCTATTCTGTACGCCGGTGACTTTACCGGTCGTGGTCGTTCAGCAAACATTGCAGGAAACTATTGTGTGGTCTCTACCATTCATGTTATTAACCATACCAAGACTTTTGATAACTTCAAAAAGAAACGTTCTCTTACAGGTAAAGCCTCTTTCTCGTCAGTGCTTTTAAGAGCACGTCCTGAAATGGCAACAGCGATTAAAGACTATGACGAGATCTACAATGCTGTTGAAAATGGCGGAAAGCTGCTACAGATGACTTTTAGCGTCATTATCTTCGCTAAAACCAAACAGGCTATGATTGATATGTCTCAGGCAATGCAGCAGTATTTTGCCACCATGAATTTTAAGCTCATGGTTGACCGCTATGTGCAGCGAGAAATGTTTACTAACTGTCTGCCATTCTCTGTAGACAGAAAATTTATGTTTGGCATGGAAGCTCGCCGTTACAATACTTTTACTACCAATATCGCTACAACCTTGTTGCCTTTAATGTCCGAGTGGAAAGGTACTGGACGTGGACACGTTTCTTTAATTTCAAGAACAGGTCAGTTGATGACACTGTCATTACAGGACTCTAATACAAATAACAACGCTCTGATTGCTGCTGAGTCAGGCTCTGGTAAATCTTTCTTTACAAATGAGCTGATGTCCATGTACATGTCAGCAGGTGCACGTGTCTGGATCATTGATATTGGTCGAAGCTACTTAAAATTGTGTAATACCTTACATGGCGAGTTTATCTCATTCCAACAGGATCACCTTCCTTGCTTAAATCCATTTAGGATGATTAATAATATTGAAGACGAGCATGACTTCATTATTGCTATTCTTGAAGCGATGATTTCTCCTCGTGAAAAGTTAACTTCTCAGCAGGAATCTGTGCTGACACAGATTTTTGACAGCTTATGGACTCAAAAGGGCAGAGAAGCTACCATTGACGATATTCGAGATGGCTTAAATGAGTACGCAAAAACCAATAACGATATGCGTATACGGGATATGGCAACACAAATATATCCATTCACAACAAAAGGTTCTTACGGACAAGTTTTTAACGGTGATGATCCTATTACTTTCAACAATCGTTTTACTGTGCTGGAACTGGAAGAGTTAAACGGTATGCCACAATTACGTCAGGTGGTACTGTTGCAGCTGATTTTCCAAATTCAGCAGGCAATTTTCTTAAGCAGAAAGTCAGGACAAAAAAAACTGGTAATGATTGATGAAGCTTGGGATCTACTAAAAGAAGGTCATACTGCTAAATTTATGGAAGCTGCTTACCGTAAGTTCCGTAAATATGACGCCTCTGCAATTATTGCAACTCAAAGTGTCGCTGACTTATACAACGCTGCTGATAATCAAATTGGACAGGCTATTGCTGCAAACTCCGCCTTTAATTTCCTGTTAGGTCAGAAAGAGCAGACTGTTGAACAGGTCAAGGAAAAGAAACAGTTAACTTTATCCGATGCAGGCTTTGAACAGCTTAAAACTGTACGAACAGTTAAAGGCGTGTACTCAGAAATCTTTTTACAGTCAAATGCAGGTACCGGTATTGGTCGACTAATTGTGTCTGACTTCGAGAAACTGATGTTCTCAACTGACCCTACCGACATTGCTCGTATTAACTATTACGTTCAAATGGGCGCTACTTATTCAGATGCGATTAACCAGATCCTGGTCGATGAAGGCAAGATTGACTACAAAGACTTGAACAAGCAGGAGTTTACTCCACTTGGCAAGAAGTTGTCTGATGAAGAACTCAAAGAATATATGAGAGAGCGTTCTTACGTTATTTCAGATGCCGAAATTGCCAAGTACCAGCACGCTTACTGGTCCCCTCTGTCAAAGCGCTTAATTTTTGAAGATGCTTCTAACGTTGTAAACCCATCTTCAACCAAAGAAGGCCATAAAGTCGGTCTTATCTATGAAGATCGTAAGCCCGGCTTAGATCCTCTTGAAAAACTGTCCGATGTCGACTTGAACAACCCAGATGCTGTTCCAAGTTCAGGTACTTCTGAAACTAATACTCAGAATGAAATTGATAATTCTCAAGACGAGTATTTACCAGATGAATATAACCTTCAGGATGAAACACAGGACTATGAAAATGACTCTGCAACTCAGAATGACAATGAAGTTTATCTGGAAGATGAAAACAATCCTACAGATAACAAAAATGCTCAGGAAGAGACTGAAGACGCTCCGGGTGAAGATGAGTACTATCAGGATGATGAAGGTCAGCCAGAAAGTGAATATGACTCACCAGAAGAGAATTATGAGTCATCTGAAGATAACACTAATGACGACTCTTACGTAGAGGATGAAGCTGTTCCTTCAGATACTACAGAGCAGCCTGAAGAATACCCTGAGCAGGAGTCTGATGCTGAGTATGAAAACGATGAATACTCTGAAGAAGAACCTGAACCTCAGGAAAGTGGAACTGATGAGCAGGCAGAGGATCAAACCACTTCAACAGACAACACCAACGTAGAAACTCAGGAGAAGAGAAATGTACACTAAATACCTTAATATCGCCTTAGGTGTCCTTTTGCTTTTTCTGTGCTACGAAGTGTACACACTGCGCAGCGAGGTTGTGTCTCAACCGCAGTTGTACATCGTTGAAGAGTCAAAGTTCGATGATATTACAGCTTACCAAAACGCTGATGTAACAGCTATGCATGCAAAACTGCGTCAGGTTACAGCTTATCTGGCTTCACAGGGCGGAGTGGTTATTACTGACAGAGCAGTAATTGCTGCTCCTGATAACAAAGACAATTCAAGTGTCAAATATATCAAGTTTAAGGATATTGAGAGGCTCGTTTTGCAGGACAAAATGCAGCAGCTTGATGGCCTAAATCTCGGAAAGTAAAAAGGAAAGTAAAATGAGTAAAATAAAAGACTTTTTGTCTAATCTAAACAAAAACGAAGTTGTCCTCAACTGCTTATACTGTGCGGCAGTCGTAATGGGTATCTACGCTTTCATGGTTATTAATGGCGATCTTTCAGAAGCGACTGTTAAAGTAAATCATCTAGCCAAGATGCAGCAAAATAACGAAAAGGTTATTTCTCAGCTGAGTCAGAAGATTGATGAGTTACAGAAGACTGGCTGTGGCTGTAACAAAGAATAACCATTTCAGTTAATAATAAAAACTAGAACGTTATAATCCAACTTCCTTGTGTAAAAGCTCTCAGTACTTTGTATTGGGGGCTTTCTTTTTAACAGCTAAAGGGAAATTGGGCAAAAAAAATCCACTCAAACTCAGATAGCTAATCTGAGAAATTTTGCAAGTACTTTGTATCGTATGTGACGTGATTTTTTACTGATTTTGATTTATAATTGTCATACTTGAATATTTCAAACATTTTCACTCCTGCATATTGTTTGTCTTTTTTTTAATACTCCTAAAGACAAGTAATATGCGGGATTTTTTTTTATTTATAATGTTGCGTCTGACACGATATTTTCTGTAAACATGCTATAATTAGACTGTTAGTAAAACTATACTCTGTTCTTAGATATATGAGTTCTCCTATATATCTTTCCTCCTTAGAGCAGAGTACTAAAAAAAACGATCTTTAATCTCCTTAAGTCTTTACGGACTCTACACTCTGTAAAGACTTTTTAATTTATAAGGTCTATTTCATGAAAAGAGTATTTAATGCTGTTCTAATTCCTTTATACAGAATACCTGAGAAACTTCGTATCATTTCTGACCCAGATATTCCAAGCATCTTAAAGCAAGCTGCAACTATTTTAGATTGGGATGAAATAGATATTCTTGATTATGAACTTATTGATTTAAAAGGTAATGTTGTACAGGTAAAGATCCTGTGTCAGCACTATATCGACATCAATCAGAAATATAATTCATGGTGTTGCAACAGACACCTTTATGCAAAAGAGGACTGGTATAAAAAGGATGCACCTGTACAAAAGACAATATACAATGACTTTATTGTTTTAGGGTGTGACAGCAATGGTGGCATAAGAAGTCTAACTACAGATGAAAGACTTGTTGTGATGACTGAGTTCTTTCTGCCTGAAATTGTCCATGTTGTAAAACCGGACGGTGCAATTGATAGTTCTGAATTTACCCCAACAACTATTATTGAAGACAAAATTATAAACGGAAAAAAGACAGGCGTCATTACCTATGAAATGTTGCCAAACATCAAAATACTGGCAGAGTATCTGGATAGATTAGAGCCTGTTGGTGACTTGGCTCGTTATTATTACCTTAGTATGAAAAGACGCAGAAAGTCAGACTTTAAAAAGGCAAAGTTAATGACAGGTGTTAATCCTTCTAATATACTAAAATCAATGAATTATTTTCATTATGTCTCACTAGGACGTTATGAAAAAATGTTGGTATTTGCCTTTGCTGTAGGTGCTGTGGCGATATTCTTTATGGATATTGTAGTGCTTACAGGTCATGACGAGTTTAGAGAACTGTTTAAGATGATAAGCATTGTATACATAATCTTTTGTGTGTTAGTTCTTCCTTATTGCATGAATAAAATACAAAAATTAAGAAATAAATTTTAATAAAACGTATCGTCTGATGCGATAATGTCTTTTGTAAGAGTATAATTACTTCAAGCATAGTCTCTGAGACTTAAATCTGTCTTAATACTTTTTTATCTTACTAAATTATTCTCAGAGACTAATGCCCCTCAAATCCTCTCTAATTAAATTCTCTTTTCTTTATTATGTATGGGTTAAATTTTTAGGTTTTTGTAGCAAATAAAAGAGCTGTCAGTTTTCATTGAATTGAAAAGGAAATATATATAAATCATGATGATGACTCAGTATATGCATCTTCTGATGGGAAATGCACCTTATAATCTAATCTACTACATGGTAATTCCAATGGTAATTGCCGAAACTATCGCAATCACCGAAATTTTAAAGTTCTACAAAGAAAAAGACAGTAGAGTTGTAAACAGTTTAAATAAGCTGTCCTCAGTTTTAGGTGGGTTTGCTATGCTTGTCTTGGGTACATTATACGCAGTACATGTACTAACACCTGCTATAAAACAGCACTCTTTCCTAGGATGGGTAGATTCAGTATCAAGCTATCTTTTCGTAGCTTCAGCTCTGCCATTAATTTTAATTACTTTGCTTGAGTTGGGTCGAATATGCAGAAAGAGCTCAGAACATAAAAAGCATGGAGTTAAAATTGTATTCTTGAGTCTATATCTGGTTTTATCACACAGCGCCATGGCACTGGGCATGTTAGATCCTGCAATCGGCTTAAACACTCCAGCAACTATCTTCGGTCACATGCATGATATGACTGTAAGAGCAAATGAATATTCCAACCATGAGCCGATTTATATGGCACAGCCTGTAGCCCCAGCTCCGAGTGCAGTGCCAAATAAGCCACACTGCGGTCAGGGCACTCAAGAGCCTATGCCTCAAATGCCAGAACATCATCACCTTCACTAGAAAAAAAACTCTTGTATCTTTTTACATTCAAGGAAATCTCTTATGAAAATTAAAAATTGCCCTCATGTCAATTACAAATATTACAGACGTTTTAAGCCTCTAATTCGCAAAGAAATGAACCTGCTAATAATACACAACTACGTTTTTGCATTTACTATGCTATGCTGTGCGGTTGGTTTTTTTTGTGGATTTTGTGGAGATATTGGACTACCAAAATTTTTCTTTAATTGCCTTAATGTAGCAACAATACTTTCCATTTTAGGTTTGTTCTACACTATATATTTGGAATTAAAACTTAAAAAGCAAATCAAAAAAATTATAGAAGAAATTAAAGAAGAACAAAAATCACAATTTAAGTAAATCACAGACGAAGTAAAAAAGTAAAAGTTTCCGGATATTTAGGAATTTTAGAATGAAGTTTTTTGAAATCTTACTCCCTATAAGTTTTATCCTTACAGATATTTGTAGTTTTTTTACTGAACGAAAATTTGATTATTTCGTTCTATTTATAGATCTTCCAATTATTTTGCTGTTGCTTCTTTATTTATATTCAGTGTTAAAAGAACATAATCAAAACAAGAAAATTAAAATGTAGTTAAATTTTATCTAAGAAAGTAAAAAATGATAGTTTATTCCAGAGCATACTTCTGCTCTGGATATTCAATTTAGCCCGAAACCACGCATAAACTCTTTGTTTTACAGCTCGTTCTTTAAATTATCCTGCCCTATATAAAGCCTGAGAGCATATTTCTTTTTGCGAAAATTCAAACTGTAAAGAAGTGAGAATTTTAGAAATACATTATGTTCAGAGACTTTAGACTTAAATTTTTAGGAAGCAACATCACACTCAAAGAAATGGTGCTGGTAACTGCAATGACAGTACTGCTGTCTTTCTCTGCCTTCTATGTCTTTTCTTCACGTTATGAGTTTTCTGTGCCAAGGTTCAAAGGCTCATGCATTGATATACCGTGGAATTTCGCCATTGTGGATACGTGGAACCGAAGAGTTGCTCGTGATGACTTAATTGTTTTTAAGTCTCGTTACATGTTCACTCGCAAGGATGGACTGAACGTAGCTAAATATATTAGAGCTCTACCACTGGATGAGGCATCTGTAAAAGCAGATGGTGGCGTCTACGTAAATCAGGAAAAAAAAGCACAGGGACTTATTCAGTCTGTACTGTACAAGAAAGAGCCTGAGTATTTTGTTCGTTCTGAAATTCTTGACTTTGATAAGTACTGGGGCTTGGGCACTGCATACAACTCAGTAGACAGCAGATATTGGGGAAATTTAGATGAAAGCCAGATTGTCGGTCATTTTATTCGTATTTTGTAGCGCAGGTCTATGCGGCAGTGCGGTTGCACAGGATGACCATGCCAAAGTTCAGGACAACTACTCAACCGTAGTTGAAAGCATAAAACAGTTTTCCAACAATGTGGTTAATACCGACAAAGTATTAGATGCAGCAGATAAGTCTGACTTTAAACTCTCAAAAGACGTAAAAAACAGACTGGATACCTATCTTAAAGACAATCAGGATCTTGTACAGGACATCAAAGAAGTTAAAGAAAAGTCCTTTGATGTTGCTGCAAACGGTGCTGAGGCAGTGTTTTCTGACAAGTCGGTAGCTAAGCTTGTAGAAGACGGTAAAAAACTTCGTGAGAACATGAACAAGGCTAAGGAAGATCATGGTATCGTTGATGAGTTTGATACTCTAATCTTTATCTCTTTTGGTATGAGTGAAGAAAACCTCAAACAGCTTTACCAGATGCACGCAGGCAACGAACGTGTAGCGCTGGTTATTCGAGGTTTGGCAAAAGGTGATAAAGGTATTCCTGAAACACTGCACCGTATTCAGAAGATAGCTGTTGATTTAAAACTGAAAACTCCACCTACTGTTCTAATCAATCCTGTATGGTTCCGTCAATACAAAATTACATCTGTACCAACAATCTTGGTTTTGAAGTCTAAAACTCCTAAACGTTCTGGTGATATTGAAACAGGAAAAGAGAATAAGGCTCCAGAAGAACTTGCTCGTGTTGAAGGTCTAATCGACCCTCAGACCGTATATCAGGCTATCTATGATGGTAAGCGTGGAGATCTGGGCATTAAAGGTCCTGTAGAAGAAATTCAGGAAAGAGATTTAATCGAAGAAATGCAAGAGCGTGCCTCCAAAATTGACTGGGAAGAAAAGCGCAAAAAAGCTATCGCCCGCACTTGGCAGAATATTCCAATTGAAACACTTGAGCATGCTACAGAAAACCGTGTACGAGTCATCGACCCTACAGTGACCGTTCAACAAGATATTACAGCTGACGATCCTAAACATCCGGGAGAAAAGCTTGTAATTGCAAGACGTGGTGACAAGATCAACCCTCTGGCACTGCGTGTATTTGACCGTGTTCTCTTTGTTTTCGATCCAACCAATGAGCAGGAGCTTGAGTTCATGAAGACTCATCATAAAGAGTTTCTGAACAAATATAAGTCTGCTCCAAATACTATTCCCAAGTTCTTAATTACAAGTATCAACCGAGATAAGGGATGGGAAAATCTAAGTAAGCTCTCTGATACTTTTGATGAACCTATTTTTACATTGGTACCAGAGATTAAGAAGACATTTTTGTTAGAAAAAACTCCATGTGTGGTTTATGCCAAAGGTCAGGATTTTGTAGTCGAGGAATTTGATGTTAACACTAAACAAAAATAAATATCGCAAAACCACTCTGGCAGTTCTACTGAGTTTCTTTGTGTCAAGTGTTGAGCCTGTGTGGGCATTTGATCCTGATGCAATTAACTCTAAAGCTCCAATGGAAGATAGTAGTTATTCAAACCGTACTGATGACTCTGGTCGTCTGGAAGGTTTTGATGTGGAAGATCCAAATCTTGGTGGTGCAGAAAAGGGTAACGGCATGGGCACAGGTACAGGAGATCCACAACTTAATGATAAAAATAATTCCAAGTGTCCTGATACTCAGCTACTAGGTGCAAAAATGATCTCTACACCTTGCTGGAACTGCATGTTTCCCATGATAGCCATGGGAATGAAAGTTTCTATTGGCGGAAGAGAAGATGATATTGAAATGCCAGAAGAACGTTCAAAAAAGATCCTATGTGAATGTCAGGATCGTGATGGTCTTCCTTATGCTGGTTATCAATACTCATTGTGGATGCCTTCTAAAGCTGTTGAGTTTGTAAGACATCCTGGCTGTCTAGCTACGATGAATGGAACAACGTTAAGCTTTTCCAGAATAGCTGCCGGTATCCATACTATTGATGAAGGTGATACTTCTGAAGGAAAAAATGCTTTTCTTCATTACCATTACATCGCTTTTCCTTTGTTGATTATATTGAATATGATGGACAGCGCTCCTCGCTGTTTTAAAGATCATTACATGGATATTGATGTGGTGTTCTTGTCTGAAGTTGATCCTACATGGAATGATGACTCTATTGCTTTCTTTACCAACCTAGAAGTAGTTCTTTTCAATAATCCTGTTGGAGTCATCGCATGTATGCCTGACTCTATATCTTCAACATTCTTAAGAAAACCAATTGATTCTCTATTTTGGTGTGCAGGTTCATGGGGCTTAATGTATCCATTTACAGGTAACGTTTCAGGCGGTGTCGGTGCTTTAAGAGCATCTTCATTGATGGCAGCAAAAATGCTGTCAGCACTGCACAGAAGAGGTTTCTTAATGATCACTTATGGAGATGACTACATTTGCGAAGGCGGATACACTCCACGTATGCCTAAAGGTCAGTACAAGTTATCAATGTTGTACCCTGTTCCTGAAAATAAATCAGCACATGTAATTGGTGAATCTGATCTTGTATGGGGTACAGCCAGAAAAGTACCTGTGACAGGAGAGGACTTTGTATACCTGCTGTGGAACTGGAATGAGTGCTGCATTGGTTGGGGCGCAAGTGATATTTCTAAATAGCTGTAAAGAATTTATATAATAAATCTGGAGCAACAAATGAACTTTCCATTTCAGAAAACGATAAGTACTGTCCTGATAGGTGGTCAGATTTCGTTAATGTTTACCTGCATTAGCGCCTATGCTAAGAACACTATTACTCCTCAAGAATTTGGTGCTCAGGATGCATACATTCTGCAAAAGCAGACTATGAACGATTTGAATAATACTCATGTTGTAGGAAAAAACATAACATTTGGAAATTCAAAAGTTCAGGAGTCAGTAAACAAAGATGGTCCAATGATTACTGATGATTTGACTCCTACTACAGCAGGTAAAATTCCAGCTAACAAGTATTATGTTAACAAGAAAGAACCTTCTACAACTAACATGCAGGCAACTTACAAGCTTACTGACGAAGGTATTGATGTTCTTGCAAATCAGAAAAAAGATAATATGGATGATGATCTGAAAACTGACAGTGCAACCATTGAGTCTCAAGCTTATTCAACTATCGCAAAAGTAGCAGCGCAGTCTAAACCTATTAATTCAAGTGATCCAATTTTTTCAAAGAGTAACAGTGTTATTGAAACTACAAACGGTAATCCGTTTGCAGATTGTGAACTCGATAAAAAAATCATTGCAACGAAGAAAACTGTTCATCACAGTGATTTTAAAGAATGTACAGATGCTCCAACAACAGAAAAAGGATGTGTATTAACACATGATTTCTTGCCTATTATAGCTACAACAGTTGGAGCTACTGGTGGCGGTAATGAAGGTAATATGTACGATACCTGTGAAGGTAACAAAGAAAACTGTGTAAGCATTGGCTTTGGAAAGAAATATAGCAATTCTCAAAAGCTAAATTCTGGAAATTGTGCAAGCAACCATGTTGAAACAACAATTGCAATTTCAAATTCAAAAGCAGTAAGAAAAGCAACTTTAAAAACAGTTAGATTTACAGGTAATGTTTCTTTAGGTTTTAAATCATCTAGTAAGACAGATCAACCTCTATTTTCCTTTAACGAAGGTTGTACTCCAAATACCGAAGGTAAAAACTACTATATGGTGGATAACGTCCATCACTATGAAGATGTAACTGCTTTAGTTAAAAACAGTTCTTCAAATGTGATGACAATGTTCATGGATTACACAGGAGCAATTCCTTATGTTCAGATGGAAGTAGAATATGATCCATCACTTGTAGTTAAGTATGATGAGTGGACCGATGCTACTTGTGCTTCGTATGCTCAGGCTGTTCATTCAGGTTCTTTGAAAGGTACCGTTGAATGTACCTACTACAGACCTTCTATTCCTACCCAAGATGCAAATGCTACTCATGTATTCTTAAATGGTATGAAGATTTCTAAAGACTACATTAGCTCTTTCGCAGGACTTTCCTTTAACTGTGCAACTGCAAAAGTAACTGTTGAACCATCTCAATTTAAAGATAAAGACGGTAATGCAACATCTTTACCTTCATGTGATCAATATCAAAAGCAGGGATGCTCACAATCAACAATATCATGTGAAAAGTATGACTCTGATAATAACTGTGTTCTGCAAAAAAACATTTACGACTGTGGTTATGATAAAGCTGAAGATGTACCTACAACAGAATCTTCATACAACTGTCCAGGCGCTATCAGTTGTGCAGGAGCAGATTGTGTAAATATCATGGTAGGTGACTCCTCATCTGATTACACAAAAGCTCTTGGTCTTATGCAGATGACCCAACAGGGAACTAATGATGTTGATTGTACATTCTCAGGAGATACTTCTTCTTTAGACCCAAATAAACCGCTGAATGAACAGGGAAGTGTTCAGTGTTTAATTTGGAAAGGTGAAGAGAAAAAGTGCAAGATTTTTTACACAAATGGTGGTTTGGGCGCTGCCGGGAATGATTGTTGCGATGGAAGTAATGCTACAACCGACATCGCACAGTACATTAAAAATCAAGCTCATATGTTTAAACTAGAAGGTGTTCAAGATGTTGTAAAAAGCGGTAACTTTTCAAATGTTAAAGTTGATCTTGCATGGCACAACAATACAAACATAAAGCCTAGCGAAATGATAACAAATGGTCTTTGGAGTGTTGGTTGGGACATGCTCGTCAATTTTACCGGCGTAGGTCAGAAATTCCAGCAGATTACAGATAATCTAACAGACCCTATCGTAAACCGTTTAAACAACTTGATCCCCTATGCAGGCGATGTTTTTCGAGGATCAATTTATTTTGGAGAACAGTTAATCATTAATGCAGTAGGCCAGTACGTAAAACAAGTTGTTTCTCAAATTTTATCAGAAGTATATAAAGCCGTAGCAAGGGAAATTGCAACAGCCTTTGGCTCTGGAGCCGGAGGTGAATTTGTAAAAGAAGGTGCAAAGGAAGCTGGAAAAAAAGTAGGTGAGACAATAGCAAAAAATGGAGTTATGGAAGCTTTTAGCAGTTTCTGTAAGTATGTAGTGCCTGTTATAGGTTGGATATATGCAATTTACAAAGGAGTTCAAATGGTTATTAATATAGCAACAAAATGCCATGACGAGGATTTTGAACTTCAGAATGATATTCATCTTCAAAAATGTGATTATGTTTCCAGATATTGTTCAATGAAAAATCCGGGACACTTCGTTGGAGGATTTGTAGGTGGTTGCTTGCAATGGACACAAGTTTACTGTTGTTTTGATTCTCCTTTATCAAGAATTTTGAATAAGCAAGTTAGATATGCACAAAGAGGCTGTCCAAATTTATGGCCTTATGCTATCCCAGCTTGCGCCTTTGGCTTTGGTAAAAAACATGCTATCTGTAATGGCATTACTTTAGATGAAATTGAAAAAGTGGATTGGGAAAAGATAGACTTAACAGAATGGTTAAATCTGTTAAGTATTTCTGGAATGTCACCTTCAGAAATTACAAATTTTGGTAACGGAGTTGATGATTTCTTACCGATTGGTGGTCGTGATCAGAATGGTAACAAACACGATGTAAACAATCAGCATACATCATCATCTATGATCCAATAATATTTTGCAATTAAACGTTAAAGCCCAGAGAAATCTGGGCTTTTTTTTGATCCTGAAACTTGATTTAATTACCTGAAATAACAAATAAATTCTAATCTTCGTCACGGTGACGAAAGATTTTTTTAATCTCTACAATCATCTGCATTTTTCAGTTACAAAGTGATTAAGATTACCCTGTACCTGTCCAATTAAAATATTGCGTTCACACTCATTCTCATCAGGCTTGTACTTTTTGTTCCATTGATTAAATAAATTCCTGTGTTCAGCATCTAACTCTATCCCGTATCTTTCAGACATATAAAGATAAGCACGAGCAATGATGCCACGAGCCCTTTCTGGTGGAGTTACTCTCTGACGCTTTCTGTCAATACTCATATTACATTCTCCATAAGGAGAAGGTGCTCTGATTGAGTCTGAGAACAGGTAGTTACTTCTGTCACCGTTAATCTCGCCTACAGCAGGATACAGATTATGAAGATCTGACTCCATGGCTCTGAAAAGTTCATCATTGTGCTCACAGTTAAAACGTCCACCACGTTTGCCCCAGCACTGCATGTTGTGTCCAAATTCCCAAGCTGACATGATATGTTCTGCCTCTATGCGTTGAGCTCTCTTTTTATTTTTATCACTTCTGATTTGATAGCCACAGCTTTGTAAGTTTGGAAAATACCAGAACCTGTTAAAGGCAATATCACATCCACAGTACAGTGTCTGCGGATGATACAACTTCTCAAAGATGTTATGCATCTGACGCTTGGCTTCTTTGAAAGTTCTGCCTTCCATATTTTCTGGTATTTGTGTAATTTGAGCCAAAACACTGTTAGAAAAACATGTGGTAACAACACCTGTTACGATTAAAAATATCTTCAACTTTTTATTCATAAAAACCTCTTAAAATGGCTTCAATATGCAATTTTTTACGGTTACCGTCACGGTGACGGAGTAAAAAAAAACTCCACATTGAAGTGGAGTAAAACGGTGTACTTACTTTGTTTTTATTTTTGGAGCATTTGTATTGTTATTCTGTTTTCTGCGCAGGAGTTTTTCTTCTGGTAGAAGTAGTTGCTCTTGTCTTGGAAGGAGTTATTCTGTGTTGAGTTGGCTGAGGTTCAGCAGCAGGCTGTTCTGTTTGTGGTGCGGGTGTTGCTTTAGCAACTGTCTTCTCAGATGCGCCAGATTGCTCTACAGAAGCTTGTCTGCGCTGTCCCTGAGTATGTGTAGCCTGAGACTGTTTATTAGCTCCCCTTGGCTGATTATTTGCTCTTGGGGATGATTTCTGAATTTGTGCTGGTGTATCCTGAGTACTCTGAGACTCAACAGTCTTGTCGTCTGTAGAATTATCATCACGAGATGCAGCGTCATGAATTTCATTTTCTAAGGCAATGTCACGGCGCTGGGCACGAGTTCTGCGAAGACCTACTTCTACAAGTTTCTTATTGAAACCTTCATAAGTTGCAGATACTGCTCTTGAGTAATTCTGAATAGCATTAGACAAAGCTCTGGCATCTCGAATTTGAACACCCGGTTGCATGTAGCCGAACATAACTAGGTAATCTTCCATCGTAAGAATGTTATCAATCTCGGCGCACAGTTTTAATAACTCAATAGAGTGAGGAGAACTGATTGTGAACTTAACTTGCATTGGTGGTGTAATACGTTGCAGATTCTCATCTGCAAGTAGATCCTGAAGCTTTAAACCATAAGTCTTAAAGAGAGCATATACAGAGTCTTTCTGCTGATCTTTATATTCACGAAGATCTTTAAGTCTTGAACCTAACTGAACCTGTACAGCTCTGATCTTGGCCTTGTTCTTGATAAGAGCAGGGACATTGTAATCCAAGAAATTATAGATGTCGTCTAAATGCTCCATTGCTAGAGTAGTTGCATTGCGTATGAATTGATTACCAAGCACAATACTGTAGTTCCAGTATGTGCGTGCATGCTTTACCTGATTACTCAAGAGTGAAGGATCTTTAGCATCAATTTCAGTTGGAATGGATTGAATACGTTCAAGCTTAGCTTTTTCTCTTTGCTCGGCTTTTTTACGTCTGCTTTCAGAACGCTCCATCGCTCTTTCACGATTAGATGAAGTTCTGAAGTCTCCTGTTTGGATTGCTTTGACTGTAGAGCGGATCTCTTCAAAAGCTGAAGGCTGTTTAGATCCTTTCTTAGTCTGAGCAGTGTTATTTACTTCTGCCATTTTTTATTTCCTTAATTGGTATTAAACATTACTATTAAAACAGCAATAAAAGGCTTATAGACTTAGCTTTGAGGGCGAATTTTAGGCGCAATAGAGTGAAGGTGACAGTGCAATATATTTTGTTTTGATTATTAGATGAAATACATTGATATATAAAGAAAAACTCTAATTTCGTCACGGTGACGGAGTAAAAAAAACTCTCCGAAGAGAACCATTCGGAGAGATTAAGATAAACAAAGTATAAACACTTAACTATTAATGTGTTTTACAAGGATTATTATGACTCTTTCCAAGAGTAATTATATTTTTATTTAAGGGCAATTATTACTGAATATGAAGATCATTATTTGAGTTGTAGCGGTTAAAGAAAAGCATAGCAGGCATAGGTAATACAGACTGCTCCGCTTTCTATATCGCTTTTTGGTAGCTCTATAATCTACGTAGCAAAAAAAGAGCATTGCTACATAGTAAATAATAAAAAATGAAATCAGCATAGGATCTAAAAAAATCCTCTATCAGAAGATAGAGGAAAATTACTTGGTATTTTTCGATATACGAATTAGCAATAATTCGATTTCGGTTATATTGTAGAAATGATTAAAACAGACAATATAAAGGGTAAAGGGCAAAAAAAATGAGGAGCATCGGCTCCTCGTTACGTACTAAAAATCAATTTTTATCTTTCTTATCTTTTATTTCTTTTCATTTTTTTTGTTAAATTTTTTTGACACAATATAAGCTTGAAGAAGAAGCAGCAAAATCGTTGGTAAATCCATATACAGCATAGTTGAATCAAACTTATTTACTGTAAGGTACGTATGAACATCATAAGCAACTAACCATAAAGCCATTAAAATCCATGGATATTTTGTTTTTATGAAAGCCATAAAATATATAAACACGGCGTGGTCAAAATTCTTTAATTTTTCAAAAAAACTCATAGTTAACCTTTATTTAGAAAGAAAACTTGCACGATGAGTAAGATCAACAGTGCAAGGCTGAGCAATCTGTAATAATCACTTCTTAAAAACTGAATTAAAAGCTGATATAAAGACTTGTCCAGTGTTATAAATTTTTTAAATAGTTCCATTTGTTTTTACCTTGTTTATCTTTTAAAAATTGAAATTTAAGGGCAGTGTAAGTTCTTACTGGTCACTGCCAAATATTTTATTCTATATTGTTTTTTGTACCCTGAACAATCTTCATGACAGAGCTTACCATTCCTGAAATATCGGAGAGGTTGTTTGGAATAATCAGAGTATTGTTCTTCTTAGCAAGATTTGAGAAAGCTTCGATATACTGACCTGCTACCTTTAAGTTAATCGCAGTTTCACCACCCTGATCCTGAGAAGCCTTAGCAATTAAAGAAATAGCCTGAGCGTTAGCATTGGCAATAGCGATAGTAGCCTGAGCCTTACCTTCAGCGATATTGATTTCAGACTGTTTTTCACCTTCAGATTTAGCAATAGCAGCTTCTCTAGCACCGGTCGCTAAGTTGATCTGCTCCTGTTTCTTACCTTCAGACTCTAAAATTACAGCTCTCTTTTCACGCTCTGCGGTGATCTGCCTCTGCATTGCTTCAAGAATTTCACTAGGAGGAGTTAGATCTTTGATTTCATAACGAAGAACTTTTACACCCCAGTTTAAAGCAGCTTCATCAATAGCTGAAACCACCTGTTTGTTGATTAAATCTCTTTCTTCAAAAGTCTCGTCTAAAGACATTTTACCGATAACTGAACGAAGAGATGTCTGTGCCAACTGTGACACTGCATAGACGAAGTTTGAAGTGCCGTAACTTGCAAGCTTTGGATCGGTAACTTGGAAATAAACGATACCATCAACTGACAGCTGAGTGTTATCTTTGGTGATACATACCTGACTTGGGGTATCGTAAGGAATCTCTTTTAGAACCTGTCTGTAGGCAACTTTATCAATAAAAGGAATGATAAAGCTCAGGCCTGGATTTAAAACCTTATGAAATTTACCAAGTCTTTCAACTACAAAGGCTGTCTGCTGAGGTACAACCCTAACAGAATTTACTGCAAAAATTACAGCTACTACCAGTAACACAAAGGCTACTACAAAGCCACCTGAAAGATTTATCAAAATTTGCTCCATGATATTAAGTCTCCTTTAAAAATTGTTTTTCAAAATTAGTCTGGTACCTTCGACACGATCGATCTTATAAGTACCGTGATTTAAAACACCTGCATTAGCAAAAGCAGTCCAGATTGTGCCTCTGTAGGTTACTTTGGCACTGCCATCGTTATTAACTTCAGTAACAGTTACAACCTGATTTTCATCTAGATTGTCGGCACTGTTATTAGGTGTTAGTTTCTTTAATTTCTTTCTGAAATGATAAGCAATCATTACACCTGCAATGATTACTACAGCTGCTACAGTGATTTGTCCTGTTAAAGATAAACCAGTGAGTGAGCAGATACTTGCTGCAAGTGCTCCTGCACTGAAAGCTAAAAGGTAGAAAGTGCTTAATAACATTTCAATTCCCAAAATGCCTATACAGGCAATAAGCCAAATTAAATAGTCTGGCATATAATCTCCTCATACGTTATAAAAAAAGGGTAGAGGTATTTCTACCCCCCCCATCACACACAAGTATCGTAATATACGATACTTAAATAATATCATATACAATGCTGTTTGTTGCCTGTATATTGCAATACTCTCGATTTTTATCGTTAATTTTCAGTATCTCAGAATTACTAAATTCTCTTAGCGACATTAGCAATAATAGCCTGAATCAGAATTGATACCACGATAAAGGTAAAAGTGTATATATGCGGTGACAGCGCAATAGGCACTAAAAGCAAAAACGGCAAAGTTGTTAAAAATATGGTTAAGGTTCCAATGGCATAGCGGTGTACTGTAGGAGATGCGAAAGCGAAGTTTCCTTGTTTGATCTTACGTACAAAAAATCCCGTTAGTACTGAAGCTACAAGGATAAAGCTTGCTGACGGTATTAACAGTAGAATTAGCTCTATTCTGTGCAATAGTAAAAACAGCAAAATAAAAGCAAGGTTAATTCTGTCCTGCGCCCAAAATAAAACGCCTCTCATTATTTTGTCAGAAAACGACTGTTTCTGTTCTGACTTGGTTGGTACAACCAAGTGCCAGACAGCAGTATAAGCTCCTGACTCAATTAAAAGTCCGTCATAGAGTTTCATGGTGCGACTGTCGAGCAGGTTTAACGTATGCGTGCCAAAGGCATTTTCAATTTTTACTCCTTCTCTTGCTATCACATTAAAGGCAAATTTTGGAGTAGAAAATCCAATAATAGCAACCAAGACAACACACACGGCAATAATGGTGTATTTAATGAGGTTAGTCTTATGATCTGCTGCCATCACTGAGCTCCATGTACAACGATGCAGTCAGAGTAGAAGTCATGTTCAATTCTCTTGGCTACTAGATATTTCTTTTTATCCTCAGAAACTGAAATATCAATACAGTTAGTGAGTACCTTTTTAGACAGATCGTTAACCAGTTTGGCTCGTGCTTTAGCAGGCATGCTGAGACATACTACTTTGAAGTTGTTGGCAAACAGCTCCTGCTCTGGAATGTAGCTGTCATAAACAGCCTTTTTTAAAGTCCAAGCTTGATGTCTAAAAGTAATCTTCAACGAAAAAAGACTTACTACTTCAGTTGCTATATGTTTTGTGACGTAACTTAAAAGATGTCTGCCGTTGCAACGTTTGATGATTGACTCTCGCAATTTTTCAAAAGCTTTGATAATTGCTTTATAAATTAAAGGCTCGCCTGTTTCGTCACAGATATTCAATGGAAACAGCTTAATGAAAGAGGTTAAAATCTTTGCTGTAACTGAGAGCTTGGTAACGCACAGGTCAATTGAATGATATGCAGCACAACTGCGTATTTGAGCTACATCCTGAATCATATCCAAAACGTTCTGGTCTTCAGATTTTACAATGCAATTCATTCTTATTATCCTTATTCCTAGTCGACCTTTAATCCATCATTAAGATCAAGATCATTTTTCTGATTGCCTTCGTGGGTTTTTATAATTTTCTTTTCTACCTTTGGCTTTGGTTTTACTTTAAATTTATCTTCACCGATAATAGGTAATCTTCCTTTAATAACTTTTCCTCCAGCAAAGTTGGCAATATATTCACAGTTAGGAAGCTGTCCAAATAATTGAGGCTCAATCAGAGCTGCTTTAGTTTCTTTCATCTGCTCAGACTGAGTTGAACCGTGTTCTAATGGATTAGTAATAAGTGAGTTTTGACCTTGAGAGTGTGTAAGTTCTCTAATTACAGTTTCAGGCAAAGACTTACTCATATACTCTTGTGAGCCCTCATTTTGAGTTCTAAGTGCAATCTTATTGTTGATGTTACCTAAAACCATTTCTGCTTTGGCTTTTGAACCTAAACGTGATTCAAAGTCAGATATTGTCTGTGTGGCTACTATAAGTCTGAATTTAGCACCACGACCTTTATTTAAAAGACGGATACAAGGCTCATTTAGACACTCGGCAGCTTCATCTACGAAGATGTTAATAGGAGGACAGGAATCTCCCATAAAGTTATAGATTCTGCCTGCTGCTGCGGTCAAATCTGACAGCAGTAAAGAACCGATAGCACCGCCTACAACGCCATCTGACAGAGAGTCCAAACCTACGTATAGCACAGCTCTATTCTGGATAATATCCATTGTTGAAATCTGTTCAGACTTCGCAGCAGAGATGTTTCCTGAATTGGTGATTGAGAGTAATTCAGCAAGTGAACCGGTAGATAACATTTCCAGAATTGGTAGCATGTTGTTAATCATTTTGGCAAAATGATCTTTAGGATGCTGGAACAGCTTTACCAGTGATGAAATAGTTGAAGCGTTCTTTTCGTTTTCGTATTTCTGGAACAGCCAACACTGAATAACGTCTTTTCCTTCACGAGGAACATCAGCACCTACAGAGAAAATAACTCTATGACCTATAAGTTCAACTTTTCCTGTTCTTTTAGCCTGAGCACATGCAAGCTTGAACTCTGAAGTGTAGTTGTTACCCCAGTTATCACCTTCACGAGAATGGACTTCGTCACAGTATGTACAAAACTTCTCAATTGCTCTTTCTGTAAGAGACTGCATACCGTCTAAAAGATCTTTTTTTATGGAAACCAAAGAAGGATTTTCACCTAGTAGCAACTGTGCCTGAGCAATAGTGTTAATAGCCAGCCAGCCGAACGCAACGAATGGATCCATGCCTCCATCCTTAGAAGGAGTAAGATTGGTAATACGAGCCGCTACGTCCGTATCACGAGCAATAGATGCAAGCAGATTTAAGCGGACAGACTCCTCAGGAAAAGCAGGATGGAACGAATAGAAACGTTTGCCAGGATCGGGTAAACCATTTTTTAAGCAGTACTCTCTGTAAGCGTTACAAGCTCGTTCAGCGTTATCTTTCATTTCCTTATCGCCTTTAGGATCAATGATAATAAGACATTCGCCTCTCATGATAGCCTGCGCATTTAAAAGCTCTGCCATACGGGTTTTACCAGAACCGGTTGTACCTAAAATTAGGGCATGACCTTTAAAAAACTCAATTGGAATAGAAATAGTTTCTTCCTCATCACACAAGCCGTGGATCCAGCACTGTCCCATGCGCCCGGAGCGATAGGGTACTGGATGAATGAATCTGAATATAGAAACTGGAAGATGAACTAAAGCGTACAGAACGTACATAGCCATAGATTTCTCTACTTTTTCGATACGCTTGTTGCCTTCAGGAGTGGTGTTCTCCCTGTATTCAATAAGAGGCTTTTTAAAGCTCTTAATTCTGTATTTCAGACTGTCTGTAATAGTCATCATATCGTTGATTTTGTCGTATTCATGCTTGATGACTTCGTGATAGCGCTGAGTCTGTATCGGTGTCCAAAGAAAACCTCGTCCCATCCAGATTTCAGACTTTTTAGCATACTGTCTTGTAGACTCAACAAACTTGTCAAGTTTTATAAACTCCTGCTTAAAGCCAAGAAGTTTTGTCTGTGCTTTGTACAGGCGTCTGCCACGTCCTGCGTAGAGTAAAATCATACAGATACAGACAATTACCTGAATTTTGGTAATAGAGAAGGGAATACCTGAAAAGAAATCAAAGAGAACCAGTAAAATACAGGTCCAAAACCAGATAGTTACGATGTAGAACTCGTACAAAGGACGATAGATGTCCTCATATTCGTATGGATTGCGTTTAAAGATCATATAAGTTTTCTATAAAAAAATCTGAGATATTCAGATTAATCATAGAAAACAAAGCGAATATGATCTTATAGATCAAGGGGCAATTAATGCGTCTAAAACTCGTGGTTAAACCAGTTTACAAACTCGGCTATGTACATAAGTCGGATCTTCTTACCTGAAGATTTGAAGTTTAGCCAGTCAGAAAAGCTGATGATGTCTATAAAGACAGACGTCTGTGCATTAAAGGCAAGATCAGTAAGATTTCTGTTTTAGGAGACGAATCTTTTGTTGAAATGTCAGCTGACAGTTATGGCTTACGCAATGTTAAATTTACCTTGATAAGAGCTGGGTTGATGTTTTTAGATAGCTTGTAAGTAATTGTATGACAAAGAAAAAAGAGAGCCTAAGGCTCTCTTTTTGTCAATTGGTATCTTAAAGGAGAAAATTAGTTAACTCTCTTTGATAATTTCTGGTAATAACTTTAAGAGCTCACAATATAACCAGCAAATGGTTACTAATAATGAGAAGGCATCGTAGTACTCAAAGTACTTTGGTAGACCTTTATCTACGCTTACCTGAATGTCCTCGAAGTCTAAAACTAAGCTGAATGCTGCAACGGTGCAAACTACTAATGAAACGATGATTGAGATTGGTCCTGTCTGAGGAATTAAGTTAGCGCCAAATAGTGAGAAAATCATGTTTGCAATGTAAAGAACGCAGATACCGCCAATAGCACCAGTGATGATTGAACGAAAACGCTGTGTTGGCACAATGATCTTAAACTTCCATAAAGCAAGCGTAGTCATAACTACTACTAATGAAGACATCACAGCAGTGGAGACAATACCGGGGTACTGGTTTTCAAAAATACCTGATAAAGATCCTAAAGCACCACCTTCTAAAATAGCATAGATTGGAGCTGTGATAGGTGAGGCTGTTGGCTTGAAGATGGTTACTAAACCTACAATAAAGCCTAGAATTCCAGAAAAGCCTAGAATTACAGAACCTAACATTAAACCATTAGGTACCTGACCTGTGGTATAGACAGAGTTTATGGTGTAATTCATTGCAAAGTAGCCACTGATCAAGGTTAGTGCTACTAACACAATTGATTTGGTTGTAGTACCAGAAATGGTTGCACCAGCTTCAGTTCCACCGAAGTTGTATACACCTGCATTTTTTCTGATGACAGAGATGGCAGGATTTGATGATTGCATTTGAGCCTCCTTAAAAAAAGCATAATCTGCATAAATTTTGTTATTCTTACAGATCATAGACAGTAATGCATGGATTCTTGGCATTTCTTAGGGGCAGGATCCTTACCAGACTCCTGACTTAGCCATGGGTCTGTCTTTTTCTGTAAATGTTTGTATTGAAATACCACTTTCCTTATTTTATACGATCCTTTGATAATAAGTAACTTACCAAATTTTTATAATCATTTTGATCCTGTACGTTAGATAAATTGATCAGGTATTTACCGTTAACAATGATTTGAGGCACTGAGTTTAAGCCATAGTCTGCAATCTTCTGATTGTAATTGGAAATAAGAGTTTTAACTTCAGCTGTTTTTAGTTCATCACGATATGATTTAGCATTAACTCCAACGATGTCAAAAATATAAGCAAAATCATCGTTTGCCTGAAGATGGCCTTCGGTTTGTTTTATTCTCTTAAAGAGCAGAGCTCTTATCTCGTTTTCTTTTCCTAGTTTTTTGGCTACAGCGTAAGCTGACTGTGTGCGTTTACCAAGTTCTCCGCCAATCTGCCATACTGGGTTATATACAACCTCAGCTTTATTTACAAATTCTTTATTCAACGGAGTAAACATCTGTTCAACTTCATAGCAGTGAGGACAGAAAAAGGAGAAAAACTCTCTAATCTCTGGTTTTTCGGTTAATTTAGTTTCCTTTATTTCATAATCTACGCCAGGCTTATACTCACGAGCATTGGCCGAAAAGCATGAAATCAATAAAGCAGTTCCAACGATTGCAAACAGGGCTTTAATCAAGACCTTCATTAGTACTTCCTTGTTTCTTATGTAAAGAGAATATGTTCTGTTCCAGATCTTCTTTTTTGAAGAAAGAAATTGTCAGCATATCTTTGTTTTTCCAGCAGTAAGGCGGATTGGCCTGATTTTTAAGGTTAAGCAACTTGCTGCGCTGAGACTCATAAGTTGGGCAATTGAGTTCAACTACGCATGCCTTTAAAGCTTCATAACTGATATGTAGACCTGTAATAGCGTTGCCGGTTACAGGAAAACCGTAAACAGACTGTGAGGATGGACACTGAATAACCAGATGCTCAAAGTAGCGGAGCATGTCTTTTGCTGTCTTGTTAGGATTAGTCCAGTTCTTGATCTCAACACGGAAGGATTTATCAATACCTGACAAGATCATAAATTTGGTAATTAAAGGATCGAGAATAGTACAGCCGAAGAACTCAAGTTCATCCTTAATCTTTGAACGGTCACCGTTAAGACACAATGGTACAAGACCGTTAAACAGAATTTCATTAAAGAACTTGGCTCCAAAACCGCCAGTCTTCTTCTGATTACGTACGTTCCAGACAAAGGATGCATAGTAATTACCGTCAGCAATTTCTTTAAAGTTGATGTAGCTCGAACGCATTATGAGAGCTTTTCTAATCTCTTTAAACAACTCTTTTTCAAAGCCTTTGTTCTTTAACTTGTCGACAATTTGAGTTTTGGTATTTTCTAGTTCTATAGCTTTGTCAGACTCACTTAAATCTCTCAGTTTCTTGATCTCATCTTCAGAGAAGTAGAAAAAATGCTGCTGGTTCTTCAGTCTTTCAATTTGTTTTTCTTCATCACGATCAGCTTTGAAATAGTTGCAGTTATTTAGAATACGCTTGTTAACTTCATATCTAAGATCTTCTTCCTCTTCCACTTTTTTGATAATAGCTGCATTATCGTTGATGGTAGATGCATGCCTGTTAGCATCAATAAAATTCTTTGAGGCAAAAGTTTGAGCCTTGTCTTTAACGTGCTTGTCAAAAGCAGGGGACAGCATGCCGCAGTAAGCCAAATCATCAGGCTCACTGTTGAGCAGAATTTCATCACTGAGAGAAGCTGTTACCTCAGTTGTCTGTCCTTCAGTCTTGGCAACATTGGTTGATACTTTACCGGTGATCTGGTATTCACGGGTAATTGCGGCCGTCTTAATACCGGTAGCTGAAAAGACAGATAGATCTTTCAAAAATGGAAGAGTATCAACATCCTCAAAGAGGATCCTGCTGTTCTGAAAGTTACTTAAGCAGTCTGACAGGGTAGAGTCATCTGGGAAAGCTACTTTGTAGTGAGAAAGCAATACCGCATCGAAGTAATGCAATGTAGCATGTTCTTCTGTCCAAAAAGCCTCAGGGCAAATTCTATAGATAGCCTGATGTGTATCCGAAATAGAAACTAAATCGTAGAGTTTTAGAATGAGTAGAGCCTTGTACAGGTACTCCTGAGTAGAACATATCAGAGTCTTAAAAATTTCAATGCCACTGCTCTGGATGGTTTTTGAAAACAGCTCGTGCCAGAAGCCACGTGATGCTTCATCAAACCTCATGAAGCAGAAAATTTTACGCTTAGAGTTCCCCTTTAACTGGACGCCTTGAGTAAAGAGATAGGCATCAGGCTTATCCTGATTGATTAGACACATAGTCGATGTAGGATCAGTCAAAAACTGTGTTAGAGATTTAATAAAAGCGATACGCACTGCTTTTTTATGATCATCATCAATCTCGTTCTGATTTAAGTCAGACAGAAAATCAGGTGATTCAGATAATTCTTTCAAATTTGAATACTGAGGCCCTTCTTCGTGAATAACCGGTATAGCAGCTTTGTTGACAGGTGCCGGCGCTGGTGTAGGTTCAGGGGGCTGTTCAGCTTCAGTGGATGTATTCTGAGTTAATTCATCTTTGAACAGAGAACTTCCTATTTGAGTTGAACCAAACATATCATAGAAGTCAGTAGAAGTAGATGTCAGCTGTTCTCCTTCTTGCTCTTCCTGTACTTCATCAGCCTCTGCAACCTCATCTTGACCTGCTGCTGATGGTATTTCTTCTTCTCCATAAACTGTCTGGTCTTCTGCTGTATCAAAGACAGATGCTTGAGATACTGTTTCCGGCTCGGCGTCTGCTGCGGAAACTGCTGATGTCGTCTCCAGTACATCTTGATCAGCATAAGAAGTGTTATTAGAAACATTGCTTATTCCTTGAGTATTAGTCTGAGCTTTTACATCATTTACGGTAGGTGACTTATCTACAGTGATATTGATTACTGGTGCTGGAGTATTCACTGAGAAGGAAGAGAACTCAGAAGTCTTTCTGTTAGTATTTAATCCTTTATGGGTTTCTGCCCAGAAGCGAGCTGACTCAGTGTCTGCAACCTGAACTACCTGCTGCATTAAAGAGGTAATAGACATCTTGTCTATAAGGTTTGCATACATATAGAAATGAAAATCCTCATACAGCTCGTAGCTTGCATCAGCTATGAGTTCTTCAGTATTGGAAGACACGAATAAACCTTGCTTGTTGTTGCCAATGATCTCGTGTTTGTTAGATCTTCCTGGACGAGCATTTAATATTTCATATTTTGGAACATAGAGGTTTAACTCTTCGTTAAAAGGAGAACCATAGACGTCTTTTAAATCAATATTGTGTGATTTAGCGAGAAACTCAGGAATAGAACGAATGAAATTGTAAGAACATTCTACAGTCATGCCTGAAGACTTGTGAACTCGAGTAACAATATTCCAATCATTGATTTTGCCAACATCGTGCAGCAGAGCTGCCAGAGTGCAGGCAATTTTATAAGCTAGAGTGTGTTCGTTACGGTGATCAGGAGAAATGCCAAAGTTTACATTACAGTTTCTTAGATAATTCATGGCAACAATCGCTGCCTGCAAAGAATGAGTAAGTAACCCTAAGTACTCGCAATGATGACGGTTCTCGGATGCTGGCAAAAACTGACAGTAAGCTGCCAAGACTCGCATTGAAGGATAAATATGTTTGTTGAAAGTATCAACATCACCTCCAAAAGCATTTTTTAGCTGCTCAACGAGTGGTTTTATCTGATCCATTTTTAGAAGATCTTCGCCACGGTAAACAGCAAAGCCTTTCTGTGTTGCTAATGCTTTGGTGTTCTCTGAGATATATTTCTTTTTTTCGCTGTTAATTGCTGAGGCAATTTCTTCAGGCGTATCTTTTTTCTTTTTAAATATACTGAACATTGGCTTTCCTGTTATTTATAAAATCCGATAAGTCGTAAGAAGTTGGTTATGCAAGAGCCTTTGTAAAATCCAAAAGGGATCCAAAAGTCCTTTTTAACTTCTAATTGGTATTTAGAAAGCAACTGTTTTGGGGTTACAGCTTCAATCTCATTGTCGCAGATCCAGTCAATGCGAATGATTTTAGAGTTGTTATCGAACTCGATGTAGTCAATAAAGACGTAACGAGAGTTTTCGGTAATATCAGGTAATTCATTAGAGCCGTAAGAGACTTTTCTTACATGAAGCTTCATCTCAAGAAAGTTATCAATAAGAGTGGAATAACAATCATTATTTTCAAGGTTTGAAGCTCTTTTATAGTGAGGTTCAAAAAGCACAGCATACAGCTCTTGAACTGTATTGATTTCTTTGTAATTTCTTTTTTTCAGTCTTGGATCGAATAGAGTCATTTTTGCATTTCTATATAAGGTAATTTTTTTGTTTTTATATTTTGTTTTAAATGCAAATTTAAGATAAAGACAGACAGGGGCAATCTTGAAAAAGTGCCCTTGTATTGGCACTAGTCTCCACTTTTAGATCTTTAAAATTTATAAAAAACACAAGGGAGATAATATGAAAAAAAGATTTATTCTGGGCACGCTGTCACTGGCAGTGATTTTAGCTGCGTCAGGTATCAGTCTATATTTAACTCACAGCCTATTTGAAAGTAACGTAAACAAGATCTTGTCCAAGATAGATACTAAAGGCGTCAGTGTTAAATACAAAACTGATAAGACTTCATTATTGACCAAAGAAGGTGAATTAACCGTTTCTGTAGCCCCACAGGTAAGATTTGAAGGAACAACTGTTGAACCAATTGAGTTTAAGTTCAAAACAGACACCTTGCTGTTGCCTGCATATACAAGAACAAATTTGTCTCCTGTAGATCCTGAAAGCAAAAAATACTTCAAATCATTTAAGGTAGACAGTGCACAGCTATCTACAGTTGTAAATAAAGCAGAGTTCTTGATCAATTCAAAGAAAAACGAAAAAGCAGAGATGAATATTTCACTCTTTGGTTTTGACCAGAATAAATGTACCTTTGAAAACGCTGAAGTCAAACTGTCACAGGATGAAGGCAACAGTGTACTTGTAAATACCAAAGCTTCCAAGTTTAACTGCTCTCAGAAACTTCCTTACCAGCCCAAAGAAAGCAAAGAATTTCTTGCTATCGAGGACTTAAAAGCAACTACAACACTGAATCGAGTTGTAGATAAGAACTTCAACTTAAAAGCGCCCGACTATTTCTCTTTATCAATGGAAAAGATCTCTATGGCAATGTTTGGAAACTTTATGAAGCTAAAAGCTGTAGATATTAACCGCTCCGTAATCGGCGATGGTACTAAAGAGAAACTTTATGTAAATCTGTTTATTGATCAGGGTGCTATGGTTAACCGCTTCAACCTTCAGGGAGAAGGTGATCGTTACATTGAAGGCGAGAAAGGTACAAAGTCAGGCAAATACCACGTCCTGATGCAGGGACCAATCTGGGGGCAAATACCTGTAGTGCAGAAGATGTATGCCGGTAAGATGTTTAATACCACTAAGAGTGGACTGGAAAGTGATATTACCTATTCAGTTGATACTGACAAGGTTAACATGACACAGCCGATGGTTAATAACCCGGATGCAATTAAGCTGAACATTAACGGTAAAGAAACTACTCCTACAGAGCTGTTCATGTTAGTTAACTGATGAGTAACAATATGTCTGAAAATATGAGTGACGAGAACCAAAATATTGAATTCCGTCACCGTGACGGAAACTTGAATAAAGAGCATAAGAAAGCTGAAGTAACAGCAAAAATAGTTAAGAAAAAATTTAATCCTGTAACTGTTTTCTGCGTCTGTTCCTTAGCTATCATTGTGCTGATGACTATCTATTACTGCTTTAATCGTAACATAGAGTTAAATCGAGATTTAGAGTATCTCTACAGAGAAAATTCTACGCTCAAAACTCTTTTGAAAGGAAAAGCAGTTATGTCAGATGAAAACAAAGAAATTCAGCAAAAATACGACAGGTATGTAGACTCAGTATTAAAACAGTATGATGAAAAAAAATTAAATTTAGAGTATCGCAAGAAACGATTAAAGGATTAAAATTACAGTGTAGAAAATTCCGTTCTATTCCAATTTGTTAAAAGAGATTACGAAAGTCCCTTAGGAGTAAACCCTTAAGGGACTTTAATTATTTTGGAGAAAAGAAAAGGTTAAGTACTACTTTTCTTGAGCTTTACGCTTGTAGTGCTGGAAGGTATCATCAATATAGCTGTTAACGACAGTTCTACGTAGATCATGACGTTTATGGTTAATAGCTTTTGAAAAAGTGGAATAAAGATAGTTTTTTACAGCTATTTCTCTACGGTTTACCCTGTCCTGATAGGCGTTTTTAGGTTCAGGTAATTCCTCATCATAATACTCTTCTTCCTCTTCTTCTTGAGAGTTCTGAGTAACTTCTGAGGACTTTGTTTTTATTTCAATGGTAGGAGCTCTTCTTGGACTTAGCCTTACTACCTTTCCTGTGTATAAATCAGCATCCTCCGTTCCTTCTTTTATGTAAGGCATATCTTTTCTAATCCTTACAATTTCAGAAGGTTTTAATGTGCTATACAGAAGTTTCCATCGTTCATCTGGCAGAACAATCACTGAACCGTCCTTTTGAACTTCAATGCCAATCTGAATTAACTTACGATTGAGTACAGCAAGGTTATCATCTTTGAACTTTGCATGTTGCAGAAACTTTTCAAGATCTTCAGCAGCTGCTTTTCTTTTTTCGTAATTCACTCTGCTGTAGTACTCAGAAAATATAGGTACACCTTTACTGGTGTTATTTGCCTGATTTGTCTTGTGTTGAGCCGCATCTTTATTTTCTTTTGGTACAACCGGTGTATAGCTTTGTGCAAGTTTACTTCCTACAGAGCTAAACGTACCTGAATTGAAATAATAAGCAGATGTTACAACTACAGCTGTAGCTATAATAGTAGCACCAATATAAAACTTTTTATTGAAGCTCAGAGCCATAATCAATGTTTACCTGTGACTGTGTACCTAAAGTCGAGTTAACACTATTCTTCAAAGAATTAGAACTGTGATCTGTCTGTTCTTCTTTTTCTTTACGTGCAATCTCTTTAGCTTCTTCTTTAAGTTCTTTTAAATTATCTGCTGTAATTACCTGTGAACCTTCAGGCATTGGAATTTCAGGAGTAAGCATTGGTCTGTCATATACCTGATCAGGAACATAAACATCAAGAATTACTACTTGGTTATTATCTAAAACCTGAAGGCCATAGTTAAAAAGCAGTGAATTTAAAGTGTCACGCTCATAGCTTTTCATGTTCATGCCTGATTTGGCATAAGCGTTAACCTGAGCCTGAACTAATGAACGAATTGCAGCTCGCTGTTCATCTGACAGAGCTAAAGGCTGGTTAGGAAGTACCAGTCCTCCTTCGGCAAGTTCATTTATATCTTCAGCGCTGTTAAACTCCTGTAGCTGTTCACTTACGTTTTCTGCAATTGAGCTTTGAGCAAAACATATTGATGAGCAAAACATCAATGCGAGAGTCGATAATTTAAGTTTATTCATGGTTATTCTCCGTAGAAAAAGCTTTGATCTTCCTGAGTACTATCTTTATGATCAATATCAAGAGTTTGTCTGATGTTATCTTTGTATTCCTGCAAATGTTCTTCTTCATGATCTTTATAATCCTGAATAGCAGCTCTTGCAGCTTCACTAGCCTTTTGGTTTTCTTTAATTCTTTCTTGTGTAACCTTTAGTAGTTTTTCAGCCTTCTTACGAGTTTCTTCGTTGTAACGACCAGCTTTTTTTTCTTGTTCTATATACTTTTGGCCTATTAGCTGTTGTCCTGCATAAGTGGAGAACTTTTTATGATTGAGTTTTTCTTGCATCTCAAGCAATTTTTTCTCTTTATAGTTTTGAGCTCTTGCAACTCTATCTATTTTCTCTTCCAACTTTTTATCTGCGTCATCAATACCACCTTGTTTTTCTGTACCGAAACCATAAGTAGAATTGCCATAAACAGGATCACTGTCGGAATACCCGTAAGAAGAGTCTTCTGCTAAAACACTTGAGCTATAAGCAAGAAAGGCACTGCCTAGCAGTGCCATTGAAATAACGTTAAATCTTTTCAACTCTATTTACCTTTCTTTGGTTTAGGAGCAGGTTTGGTTTGAATTGGCTTTAGCTTGGTAGAGTTGCTGTTCATTGCCTCAATAGTATTCATTAAGACATCTGGACCCACAGCGCCTGATAATCTTTCTTTCTGTCCTGTTAGAGTATCAACAATGATGGTTGTAGGAGTTGAGCCAACACCTTCGGCAGTTGCTTGATCTTTATCTTTTTGAACCGCTTTAATGGTAGCAGGATCAGCAATACAGTTTAGATACTGAGCTGTATCCAGTCCCATTTCAGTTGCAAAGTTATCAAGCACAAATGAAGCCTGACCATTTGATCTTGTAGTTTCAAATAAACGGTCTAAGGCTACCCAAGCAGCTCTGTTTCCCTTTAACTTGAAAGCACATTCAACTGCTACAGCTTCTTGAGTAGCTTTAGGATCATGGAACCCCAGAGGGAAGTTTTTCCAAGTTACAGAAACCTGTCCATTTGATAAGTCAGAAACTTCCTTCGGAGTAGGGAAGAAGTTCTTACAATAAGGACACTCAACATCAGAGTATTCGTAGATCTTGAAACGTGCATCAGGATTACCGTATACCTTCTCGTTGTTTACTGCCTTTTCTGGAGCATTGGAGTATTTCTTAAAACGAGCAGCTAACTGTTCTTTTACCTGATCATTCTTGATGTCATTTAAAGCTTGATTAACAGCATCTTTGAAATCTTTTTCTGAATTAAAAGTAATACCCTTTGGAGCCTGACGTGAAGGATCGAGGCTTAAATTGTTATCAGAGCCACTTACATTAGATTCGCCAATAGAACCTGCGGTTACACCTAACTGCTTATTAGAAATTTCATTTAATTTTACAAAAGGATTGTTCTTATCAATAGGAGATGTATTTCTTGCATTGATGAATGAAGATACAGAAATAACAAGAGCAATAACTGACAGACCTATGGCAATGTTTTGCTTGTTAGTTAGAACTTTCTTTAAATTCTCTTTATTAGCGAGCCACTTAGCAGAAGTTAAAATTTCTTCTTTTAGCTTGTCCTGATACTGCTTAAAATTAAGAGCACGTTTTGAAGTTAATCCATCCTTTGGTTTCTTAAATTTACCGAACCCTTTTTCTTTCTTGTCCTTTTTACGAAATCTGATTTTGAATTTACCTGAAGGACGTTCTTGAGCTGCAAGCACTCTCTTTTCTTTAATTTCTTCTTCAGCCTTCTTCTTTAACTCTTCAGCTGTCATTTCTTCGAGCTTTTTCTCTGCTGTCTCTTCATTTTCAGGCGCAGAAGTCTCTTCTTTAACTGCCTCTTGAGCTGCGTCTTGCTGAGCCTGTTTAAATACATCTGTATGTTCAGATTGGACAGCTTTTGCCTTTGCAGGCCTGCCTTTTTTTGGTTGAGACTTTACTTGAGTCGTCTCGTTTTCTACAGCGGTAGTTCTGATCTGCTCAGAAGACTTAGGCTCATCTGACAGAATGGAAGATTGTTTTACCTGTTCAACCTTAGCAGAAGCTGGAGCTGTTTTTACTTGAGTAACTTCTTTTTCAACTTGAGACTTTACAGAGACACTTTTTTGTACAGGCTTTTGAACCTTTTCAGTGTTTTGTTCTGTAGTTGTTTCAGGATCTTTCTTTACAGGTTCTCTTACAGGTTCTCGCTTAGCAACCTGCTCAATATGCTTTAATGCGTTCTGTGCATCAATTTCTACTTTCTTTCTGCGAGGTTTCTTTACTGCACCAGCATTAGCAGCTGATTTTTGGTCTTGTTCGTTCTGTGTCATAAAAGTACATCTTCCTTGATTAAAAAAAATAAGAATGACTTTATTATGAGCAGAGCAGAATTTTTGACCTTTAAGTTAAGGGGCAAAATTAAGAAATGTGCCATCACTTCGGCAAGGATTGAGTTTTTGAAAAACAAAATATGCTATGATGAATGATAAAGTATCGTTTTATGCGATATAAAATCTTAAATTATTCTGAATATGAAGTGGAGCTCTTCAGATGGTTAACATATCAATTAAATTGACATATATCAATAAAATTGATATAATAAATTCAATTTTACGAACATGAGGGGCTAATTATGAATACCACTTCTAAAGTTTTACAAGATAATGTTAGACCTATGCAGACCCCTGAAGAGTCTTTAGCCGAGATTGAACAGATGGAAAAAGCAGGTACAATTGAGCTTAATTCAAATAGAGTTCAAGAGAATGATGAACCGAATAAGAAAAGAGCTGCCTGCAAAAACTGGCTATTAGAGCAGGGTATTGATGAAAAAAACGCCTCAGAAATTGGTTCTTTATTTAACAATCCTGATGCCTATCCTTATGGAATTGAATTACATCCAAAATCAGCTGTTGTAATTTCTGAGATCATAGCTCAAAACTCAATCAGCCAAAGCATATTAGAGTTTTATAAGAAGCTGTTAATCAGCGTATTCTCTGATGCAAAAGACTTTACTTCTGAAGAACGTCAGGCATTTACATCTCAGAGTGTAGTTAATTACGCTTTATCATGCTATGAGCTCCACTTTTCTCCATTTGATGTCGCTTACGTGAAGCCTGTATTTGATAAAGATAACAATTTAATCAAACCATTCGTGTTACTAGCAGGTATGGAACACCTTTTAATGCAGTCAGCTCAGTCTGTAAAGATCAAATATGAGATCGCATCTAAGGAAACAAAGGTATATCTGCCTGTCGATCCTGATCAGGATCTAAACAGCACTGACTCATCTGATATGTATTGGGATACAGCAGAAAAAGCTGTTCCTGAGAACGTAAAATGTACTATTACATATTCAGAAGGTAACAAGTCTTATGAAGTCGAAGGTTATTCTTTTGCTAAAGGTGATATTGCTTTAACCCCATTTTGGGCAAGAAACTACCTCTTAATGATGCAACACACTGCTTTTAAGCGTGCTGCCAAGGTGATTATTAACAGCCCATTGTCTGCTTTTGACGATTTTAATTTATCTCCAGTTCTTACTGATAAACAGCTTGAGCGTAAGGTTACAAGATACGAAAATGACATCAACAGTGCAACTATCTATACCATTGGTGGTATCCAGCGCAGTATCAATTCTCATAAGAGAATTTTAGGCAAATTCTACGCAGGGTTAAGTCGTTTAATCGTTAGAAAAATCGCAGAACTTAAAGTTTTGGAAAACGAAAAAACTATTGTTGTAAACAGCAACAATCAGCAAACTGTTGCTCATCAAGCTGTTGCTAATAAACAGCCAAGTCCGGACCAACTGGAAAACGAAAACGGTTTTACAATTTTAACTAACAAGAACCAACCTCCAAAAGTGATCTCTGAAACTGAAAAAGACTCAGTGTGGCAGTCATTAGGAGGAGGCGAGATCTAATGAACAAGGAAGTAACATGGCTATTAAAATCACTTTCAGAAGCCACAAGGGCGGTGTCGCCAAAACAACGCTAACATACAATGCTGCGACCTATCTGACACAGAAGGGCTTTAAAGTTCTCTGTGTCGATACAGATCCTCAGGGAAGCCTAACTGATGTCTTAACCCACAAGTGGACCAAGAAGCTTGTAGATGGCAAATTACAATGGTTTGGTGAACCTTGCGTAGACATTAAAGGCATTTCTACAAAATCTCTATTTGAAGGCAAACCAGACGGAGATGAGATCTTAACTTCATCTCATGGTATTGATCTTATCTATATGCTGCCTAATAACTTTCAGGCTGGCGTTATGATGTCAAATACTGAAAACTGCGCTAGGTTTTTGTCTTCTATTAACAAACTCATAGGTGACTATGACTTTGTATTCTTTGACTTACCCCCTACTGTAACAACTTATGTGATTTCTATTCTTACTGATGTTGATTACTTTGTGGTACCACAAACAGTAGCAGCAAACCTTGTTGCTGCATCAGGTGAGTACAAAATCATTAACTCTATTTCACGTACTCAAAATCTCTTGGGTGTTGTTATTAACAAGATGGATCAATACTCTCGAGAGCATGTAAGAGCAGAAGAAATTCTTCGTGAAAAATTAGGTAACGAGATCTTCTCTTCAACTATTCATCAGAGTTCTGCGATTGACACTTCTCTTGCTAGAAACATTCCCTTGAATAAGGTGCCAGGAGGCGCAAAAGCTTATAAAGAAATGCAGAATGTCTTTGAAGAAATGTTAGCTCGCATTTATATTAAGCAGGCTCTAGCTTTAAAGAATGGTACCTTTACAGGCACACCAAAAGAAAAGCAAAGAGTAATTGACTATATCAAAGCTCACAGCGCTAAAAAGTAAGGAGTATAAAAAATGTCAAACGTTGATGATTTTGATGTGTCAGAATTTTTTAATAATGATCCTCTGGCAAGACAACTTTTAAACGATGAAGAAGACAGCAAAAAACAGAATATCAATGAGGCAATAGACAAGATTTGTGCTATCTCCCCACAATCATCAAAAGCCCAAAGCGTGGAAATCCCTTTAGCAAGCATTGATGTTTTTGAGCAGGTCAGAAAGTATTTCGATGAAACAGAACTCTCAGAACTTACAGAGTCTATCAGAGAAAATGGTCTGCTCTCTCCAATTACTGTATGCAAGAAAGGAAATGATCGCTATCGTTTAATCTGCGGAGAAAGACGTTATAGAGCCTGTAAAAAGCTGGGATTTGAAAGCATCAAGGCTAATATACTTGAACTGGAAGCAAAAGAAGGTATTTCAGTTGATGCTCAGATCACTGTATTGCAAATCATTGAAAACCTGCAAAGAAGTGATCCTACTTTAACAGACTATATAGACGCAGTATCTAATCTGCTCTCTTTAGAGCCTGACATATCTAAAGAGAAGATCTCAAAACTCATTTCTAAATCAGTTGACTATGTATCAAGACTTCAGGAAGTAGTTAAGTTTACCTCTCAGGAAAAAACTATTATCCTGCCACTGGGAATTAAGTTTATTCAGAATGTATATCTTCCATTAAAGAACAACTTTTCTAAAGAAGCTCTGGCTTTTGTTAATAAAGCAGAAGCTTATCTTTTAAAGGTAGATAACCGTACACCTCAAATAAATGAAGAACTGAAAGAGCAGGGTAAAAAGCTTTATGCAGACTGCAAAAAACAGCGTGACAGAAGCATCAGCAAAAGCACTACAGCTACCCCTAAACGAGCAAAGTTTGCTATCAGTCTAGCCTCTTTGAACAAGAAAAAAGATAAATTAGGCGACCGCTTACAGATGTATTTACAGGAAAACGATGCTGATTTTGAAGAAACTGTGGCATCCGCTCTTGACAGATACCTCTCTGACTATAATATCTAATCATAAATATTATTTTTAACTCTAAGGAATACTATGAAATTCGAGACATCAGAGGTAATTCAGCCTTTGTCACTCTCTTATTCAATGAAGCGTATGTTGGCAATGATTTATCTTGTAACTTTACATTATGATGGTAATGCATGGGTAAATCGAGTTAAACAGGAGCTAAGTGAGGGAGAAGACATCGCTAATAACAGACGTGTGATTATGCTGATTTCACGCCTGAAGCGCAAGCTTAAAGAAGATTTATGTGTTGAGCTGTCTGTCAAAAATGCAAGGATCCGCTCTATTTGGGGAGATCGTTATTACGAAGTTACCAACTGGGGATTGCTTAACAAATCAACCATCTTGGCTCTATTAAAGTTGCATAGAGACTATTTTAGAAACAACTTCGCTAAGATCATCAATTCTGAAAAGAATGTTTAAATCTGCCCTTTACATGAGGTAATACGTTCAAGAATAAATCCTAATATATTCACAACTTTGAATGTTAAAAGTATTATGTCAATAAAATTGACATTTACATATCAATTAAATAGACATATATCAATTAAATTGATATAATACATTCATACAGAAACGAAGCAGTTAATTTATTTGACTTTGTATATGGTGTTCTCGCTATAACTGCTTCTTTCTGTTTTAGGAGAGTGAATATATGGATATGTCTAAAGTTATAGTTCTTGATACAGAAACCACAGGTCTTACTTCTGATGATGAAATCTTACAGTTATCCATCATTGATGGTAATGGCAAAACTCTTCTAAACCGTCTATTCAAACCAGCACACCATAACTCTTGGGAAATAGCTATGGCTGTAAATCACATTACCCCAGAGATGGTACAAAGTCAGGGTACATTAAAAGAAAGCTCTGATGAAATTAACCAAATCTTAAAAGACTGCAAAACTATTGTAGGTTACAACGTATCCTTCGATTTACGCATGCTTTTTAATAATGGTATTTCTATTCCTGTTAAAACAATTCACGATGTTATGGAAAAGTTCGCCCATGTTATGGGGGTAAGAAAGCCTAACGGTCAGTTTAAGTTCTTTAAACTTACCGAATGTGCTCAATTCTATGGGTTTAATCCAAAAGACAGGAATTATCATGACAGTCTTACTGATGTTATAGCAACTCTGCACTGCTACAAGGCTATTGGTGCTGATAACTTTAATTAGTTAAGGCGAAGCAATGCTTAATACCAAAGTAAAACGTCTGAAGATCACTTCACAGGTCAGAGATGAGTTAGTTAATGTTTATAAAAACATTTCATTTCTCAATAATTCTTTAAAGCAAGATGCTGACTTCGGAACTTATTCAAAAAAAGAATACTCAGCTTATATCAGTAATGCGATTACTTTATTACAGAACTTAAAAAAGACAGTAAAAACATCAACTGATATAAGCGTAGATAAAAGTGAAATATTTAATAAGACTTTGTCTGAAAAAGCAAGGCTTACATCTGCTCTTGAACAGGCTGAAGCTGCAACCGAGCAGTTAAGACAGCAATTAAAAATGCTTGATGCAAAAGCATAGAAAAATCAAAAAAAAGCTCCATAGAGATTAGGAAAATGAATGAGAAAGAGAATTAAAGCGAAGACACAAAGAGCAAGACGAGAATATTTCAGACTTATTAGAAAGAACTCTAAACAACAGGCTGAATAAAGGAATTAAAATGAGATTTTTTGCACCGCAGAAGATTAAAAGTGAAAGACAGAAAACTGAGAAAATGAAGAATGAATAAATACACTCACTTGTCAGACCAAGAGAGAATGAAAGCTATGTTACCAGTGCTTGCAGAAATTCTGAAAATCGTCACAGGCGAAGATGTAGAACTGTCTCTAAGCAGTAGTCAAGACAAGCTCTTATTTAAGCTAGGAAGCGAATTAAGAAGTGTTAACGTTGAATGTGACAACGCTCAGGGCATGTTAAAAGATCTTGTAAAGAATATTTAATTTTTCAGTTACAAACAGAAGGAAAGAATATGTTGATGTTTACTGTAGCTTGGGTCTTTTTAACACTATCTTCATTTGTTTTGAATTTTTCAAATAATGGTAAAAGAAAGTGGATCCTGGCAGTAAGTGTTATCTGCGTAATCTGTAGCATATTCTGTTTTTTAGAAGTTAAAGATGATCACTCTTGCTCCAGTTATGTTCAGGTTCAGGATATAGGCAAATTATAAATTTTAAGATGTATAACGCTGCACTCGGACTTATTTATGACTTTGATCCTGTAAAGATAGTCTGTTTTCTTTTGCTGAATTTTATTGCGTGTGGACTTATTGCCAAGTCCATTGTGACTCTTAATGCAGGTAAAACTGTTTCAAAAACAAATATTGTTTATGGAATTACTTTAAGCATCTTCTGAATAGTTACGAAAATATGTGGTGTAAATATGAAAAAATTATTTAACTATTTTCTTGAAAATAAAGTTAGTTTACTAGTCAGAGCTTTTATATCTGCTATTTTTGTTTTTATTGATATAACTTTGTTAAAAAACTCTTTATTTGATAAGGTATTAGATAAAAATTTCATAGATATATTAATAGCATTAGTTAGCTTATTTTTTGCTACTTATTTAATTGCCCCTTCATGTCTTCTAACATTCTTTGCTAAGTTCAATAAAAACCACATAAATAGCCAAAAGATAATTTTAGGCTTAAAACTAACAGTTATAGAATTTGAAGTATATGTCTTATTGTTCATCATATGTTTAACACTTGTAAAAGCATCTTTTCAATTTGATTATATTTATAAAACAGGACTAATCTTTTCTGTTTTTATGCAAACCCAAATTATTTTTGACGGTTTAAAAATGTTTATAACTTTATTAGAAGGTTATCTAGAATTAAGTAAACAAAAATGATCGCAAAGTGATCGTAAATCTAATTTAATGCTGTTAAAGCATTAAAAGCTGCTTTTGACGGTACCCCTGACATTATCTTTGGCCAGTAGGGTTCTGAATAGTTACAAACTGATAAGGAATTATGAATTATGAATTTTAAAAACTTACGTTTCTACACTGTAGATTTAACCGATTTAATTGATACCCTCAAAGATGATGAAAAAATCGAAGAGGCATTAGAAAAGGCTAAGTTTACAGAGTGTCCAAAAGACCAGTTATACTCAGTAGGCTTTGTTGAGTTCTTTGAAGGCTACGTACCAAAGCATATATCATCAGGTCATAACCATTTCTTTAAGGTAGGGGAGGAAGCAAAGCTTATTCCTTCATCTGTGATTAAAACAACATTAAAAAAAGCTGTAACAGCAAAAGAAGCTGAGTTGAGCAGATATTTAAAGAAAGAAGAAAAGGAAGCTTTAAAAGCTGCTATTTCTAACAGATTATTGTCTCAGGCTTTTACAACCTATAAAGAGCTGATTATCTTGGTTAATACTGATTTAAACATCGTAGGTGTTAGTACAACATCAGCTAAAAAAGCAGAAATGGCAATAGCCTTATTGAGAGATGCTTTAACCACATTCCCTGCAAAAATTCTTACTCCTATGTCTTCACCTGAAGATGTAATGACAAACTGGTTGAAAGATACATCTTCTATTCCAGTTGGTTTTCAATTAGGAAATGACGCAACATTAAAGAGTGTAGATGATGATGGAGAAACTATTAAAGCAATTAAGGCTGACTTAACCTCTGATGAAATTGCCGTACATCTGGATGGATTAAAAAAGGTTAAGGAAATTTCTCTTGTATATGATGATGCAGTCAATATCAAGCTAACCTCAGATCTTGTGATTAAATCATTTAAACCTACAGATACATATCTTGAGAAGAACTTACCTGAAAAGACCAAAGATGAAAAAGCAGATGAAGAATCAATGCTGTTTTTACAGACAGAGCTTTTAACTGAAATCTGTTCACATCTGTTGAAGATCTTTAAATGTCAAACTGAATAAAAAAGGAGAAATCCATGTTCAATCCATATCTGTTAAATTTATCAGCTGATAAAAAGAAAATCTTCGGTTATCTGCTATTAGTCTGCCTGATTCTATTTGTTGGCAGTCAATTTCTTATTGCTGGTGACTATGAGTCAATTTACGCCTTTATTTGCTTAAATGTTATTACTGTTAGATTGGTTCTGGAGCTGATCTTTAATATGGCAAAAATTTGAAATTATCAGAGGATTTTAAATGATATTTATATCAGGAATATTTCTTTTGTTAATATCGTTTTTTTATAAAAAAGATGAAGCGAACGTAATACCTGCACTTTCTTTGGCATTAGGCATAATTCTGCTTTGTTCTGGAATAGTCCATTTATTTAAAGATCTTAAAGATTGGGAACAAAGACTTATTACTCAAGCAGATGCTGAAAAAGTACAGGTTTACAAAGAAATTAAAACAAAGGGTGATATATATAAAGTACAAGTAAATATCAAGAAAAATTTAGACTGCACAGCATTAGAAAATGGTAGATTCCTTTGTGAAGAAGAATAGGCTATGTATCTCTTCCTGCACAATCATCAACAAAGTCAAATGTCGACTAATCGACTTTCAGCTTCTGATTTAGCCCTTCCATAAGAAAAAAATTCTATAAAACAAAATATTTTTTTAATATCAATAAAATTGATATGTTGTTTTTAAAGTAAAGAAAAAAATATACAAAATAATTTACAAATTTAATAATATGTAAAGAAAATTAACAAAAATTTAATAAAACTCAAATCTACATGTCAATTAAATTGACATATATCAAATATTTTGATATAATGCTCACATATTTAGAAAACAGCATAGAGAGGTAGATTTTTTTACAAAACCAGCCCATTAGCTGAACAGTTGACATAAGACAATGTCAATAAACTAACTATTTCTATAGGCAATATTGCCTTAACTTTATAGGAAAAACTAAATTTATGAAACAGACACGTGGCGCAATCAACTTACTTATTGCTTCATACAAAGGCGTATTAAAGAACGCATTGATTGCATCAATGGCTACAGTTGCTTTATCTGGCGTGGCTAATGCTAAGACTATCGATCTGAGTGATGATACCTACTTTACATCTGCATCTGTAGATATTGCTGATGATAGAGATGGATCAGACACATTAGTTACTATTACCGACCCAAACTTTAACGGCACTAGAACAGTAGGTGAGATCTATAACTCTAATGGCAATATGAGTTTCGATAATGGTGGAAAAATCAACACCCAATCAGTAGCCTTAGCTGGAGGAACCTTTGATGCAACTGGAACATCAATAACTGCAAACATTTTAAATATTACTGACAAATATCCACGCTATGCTCCTGCAATTTTTGAAGATTTAACAGTTACAGATCAAGTTAATGCTTCTAAAGGTTCATTCAAAGCAAAGAACTTAGTTTTAGATCAAGGTTCAAGAGCAAGCATTGACCAGGTTGCTGCTGATAATCTAGCAATTGGTAGCGCTATGACTGCTTCAACCAACCCTGAAGGCACAATTGCAAATATTGGTAACGCTGATTTCAATAATTTAGTAGTTACTTCAAGTGGTAGTGGTTATCCTACAACAGTGTGCATTTCAAATTTAGGTAGCAGTAGCTCACCTAGCGCAAATGTAATTACAGGCAATGTAGCTATTGGAGCAAACTCTGCACTTGTAATCGGTATGCCTCAGTCTGAATATGGATTTAACTATGCACTTCCTGCTGCTAGAGTTGCCGTTCTTGGTGGACCTACATCTTCTACTCCTAAATTCAAGTCTATCTTATATGTATATGACAATTTAGGAGTTTCATCTAATGTTGGAATTACAGTAGACGGCACAACTTCAAATCCATCAGTAACAGCAGGAGTTATTAGAATTGGTGAAAACAGTGCTATTGCACTTTCAAGTGATGTAACTCAGAGAGCCTTAAAGACTGGAGATGATAGAGCTGCAATTCAATTTGACGGTAAATTAACTTATACTGACAGTTCAAAAATCCTGTTAAACTCAACCAGATTACGTGATGGCTCTATTCTTCATCTGTTTAAAGGAACAGTAGTTAAGAATGAAGCAGGTGACAGCGCAGCAGATTTAGCTGTAGAGTCTGTAAACGGAAATTTCAGAACATCTATCAGAAATGGTGAATGGACTGGTTACACAAGAACCGATCCTGTAAGCGGTAATAACTCATCACCAACTACCCCTAATAATGGTAATCAGGGTAGTTCAGGTGCTGGTACAGGTACAGGAAGCACTGGTACTAATAACCCTAATGCAGGTACAACCACAAGTGGTAATGCTTCTACAGGAGGAAATACCACTAGTAATGGTAACAGCACTTCAAACGGCGGTAATACACTTCATCAGACCTTTACAAGAGGTAATTTCTACAATCAGGGGTCAAGCATCTATGAAACCATGCAGGACGCTATCCATGATTTAACCTCAGTAGGAAAAGCCGGTGCTGACTTCTTAGCATCAGTAGCAGGTGAAACCTTCACCGGTGGTAAGGAAGCAGAGCAGGCAGCACGTTTAGGACAGTTAGGTGGTGTATATCAGGCTGCATTTACAGTAGGTAGCATTACAGACAATATCGTTTCATCAAGAAACGGTGTAGGTAGCTCTACAGGTTCTCCGATTGTTTCAAACAACAATAACGGCTTTGGTATCTGGTTATCACCAATGGTTAAAGTTGCTAACTCAAATGGCTTTGAGTCTGATGGCTTATCCTATGGTAATAAGGTAAGACTGGCTGATTTTGCTATCGGTGCTGATTATACATTTACCAATGGTTCTCGTGCTGGTGCATACTTCCACACTGGTAATGGTAAGAGCACAGGTAAAGGCTTAGCAACACATACTGATGGTGACTTAAAGTACTACGGTGCAGGCTTATATGGCAAGTATGTATATAACAAGTTCTCATTATTAGGTGATGTTTCATACAACAAGATCACTGATGATGTTGACTCTGATTTAGGCTTACTGTCATATACAAAAGCAACAGCTAATATTGACACTCACATGGTTAAAGCTGGTTTAGTAGGCCAGTACAACTTCGATGTAAAGAGCGTATCGGTAATTCCACATGCAGGTGTACGCTACACAACCATGTACAGTGAGAACTATGGTATTAAGGCAAATGGCAATTACATTGCTAAGATTAAGAATGACCGTTTAAGCTTAGTATCTGTTCCAGTTGGTGTAACAGTTGAAAAGACCTTCGCTTTAGGCTTTGACTGGAAAGTTAAACCTGCTTTAGACTTAGGTCTAACCTTCAACTCAGGTGATACTGATGCAACCTATAAGACAACATTTATCGGTGTAAAACCAGCTTCATTAAAGGCTGAGATTGTAGATAAGGTAGTTTATAACGTAGGTGCAGGTCTGAAGTTCTCTCACAAGAAGAACGCTGATATTGAAACAGGTGTTGCTTATTCAGGCTCAGATAACACTAACGATGTAAGTTTCTATCTGACTGGTTCTTATCAGTTCTAATCTAAGATAGAAATAATCAAGTCCTCTCATGCTACTTCAGTATTTGAGGACTTTTTTATAAGGAGTAAATATATGAAAAAGCTATCATACGAAAATATAGTTGGCTGCAAAGAAATGTCTTACTATCTTTAAGTCTTTTTTTTCAAATATCACCAATTGTAAAAAAATAATGTCTTAATGTTTCTTCCGTCACCGTGACGGAGAAAGAAACGTACCGCATAAAATTGGGTAATTGCGTCAAATTTTGAAATATAAACATCGTTGTACAAGAGGTGTATATGACAAAATCAAATAAACAAAAATCTCTTTTTAAACGAATTTTATGTGTCTGTTTATCAATCTTATTATTACCATATCACTGGCTATATGCTTGGTTCCTGTGGACCGAAAGACAGCGAGAAGAAGCAGAGAGTAGCTCAAATCATCCAAGCTTATACGACAATGATAATTTTTCAGAAAAAACGTCAAGAAAAGCAGGTCACGATTTATATGATCCTAATGATCTTACAAACTATTCAAATCCATTAAGTCCATTTTATCAGGGACATAATTCAACAAATGCCCCATTAAAAGAAATGGAAGAAACGATTGATCCTACAAGTTTAAGCAGCATAAACAATCCTGATAGCCTGTATAACCCCAAAAATACTTCATGTTCTGCAATAGACGATATAAATGATCCTACAAATCCATTGAACTATACTAATCCTGCAAGTCCATATTATCAGGGATGTGATTTGATCAATAAAAATAATTCTATAGGATTGGGGGAATTTTATAATGATCCCTTTAACGATCCTTTTATTAACGATTTTGGGGGAGGTTCAGGAAGCCCATTTGATGATCACTTCTAATTGAAATAACTGCACCTCAGTTCAGTACACATATACAAGATAAAATTTTAACATATCAATTAAATTGACATACATCAATAAAATTGATATAATAAACACATCAATTAGTAAATATGTCTGAATAGAGGGACTGTTTAAATGTCAACTTCAAATGCTTTAGTTCAAGCTCTTCCATTACTCGTTTCAAGATATTCAAAACTGTTTGGTACTACTGTACGCATGCAGGGCACAAGTGCTTATACAAATGGCTCTGTAATCACTATTCCTCGTTTATGCCTAGAAGATCCAACAGTAGCACGTCTTGCATGTGCATATATTGCTCATGAGTCCGCTCATATCAGATTTACAGATTTTAAAGCCAAGAAAAAATACTTTACAGGTAAATCTGATTTCTTGAAAGAAACTGTTTTTAATGTGCTAGAAGATTGCCGTGTCGAACATCTGATTGCAAAAAATTACATTGGAGTATATGAAAACCTAGAACTGCTAGATAATTATTATTCCAAAGAATGGAACTGTTTTATAAAAAGTTTAGATAAAGCTCCCGTACTAAAGGTTATGTGCTCATTGCTTTTATGTTACGGTCATAAGTTAATGAATGGCTATAAGAACGCAGATGTAAGAGCCAGACAGCTTATTACTTATCTTACAAAACAATTTAACGAGAATGATATTAAAGAAATCCTCGTAAAGGAAAGTGAACTAAAAGATTTAAAGAATACCAAAGAAGTCACTGTGCTGACAGATGAACTGATTGACATGATCTGTAAGCTGAATATTACAAAACAACATCTAGTCAAAAACGAAAGCAAAGAGATCATTGTTTCAACAAATCTCAAAGAAGAAAACACCAAAGAGCAGATTGAGGAAATGAAACCTTTAGAACTAGCTCAAGAACAGCTAAAGGTATTTGCTAAAGAAGACTCTACAAATGTAACTCCTAGTAAGAGTGCGTCCTCTGTCATTGAAGAGTTCAATATTGGAGCATCGTCTGCTCGTGAGGATCTTGGTAAGTTCGCTACAAGCGATTTATGCAAAGAAGGAAGAGCTGACTTTATCAATGAAGTTAAAAAGTATTATGGATTTTCAAACAGCTTAAAACAGAAGGTTAAATCTTACGTTGAAACATACAGCCGTTCTGCTGAACAAGGTAAGAAAATCAACGCACGCAAAGCGCAGAAAGTCATCTTAGGTGAGAAATCAATCTTCTTTAAGCGAGAGGAATTGAACGATTTTAATACCACAGTTCAAATCTTGGTTGACGCTTCAAGTTCAATGCTAACAAGCGATGGTTTGGAATACACACGTATGGAAGAAGCAAACCGTGTAGCATTATCTTTAGCCCTTGCACTTGAAGGAGTAAGTGGCATTGACAACATGGTTACATATTTTCCTGGCGAGACTGCTGAATATGAAGATGCTTTAAGATATGGCGAAAGAGCACATTTCTTTGCTCCTCGTTTCGATCAAAGACCTAGAGGTTCAACTCCTCTAGCTCAGGCAATTTATCACTGTTTGGATAACTTAAAAAAGAGTGGAAATACCAACAGGCACGTGCTTTTGATATTATCCGATGGAATGCCTGACTCAGTTACTAATACCCAAAAAGCACTTGAAACGGCAAAGTCTCAAAATGTTGAAGTTTATGCTATTTCAATCAGATCTGAAATGATTAAAAAGATCTTTGATAACTGCATTGTATGTGACAGTGCTGAAGATTTGATGACAAAGGCTCATAAGTTCTTCAAAGAACTGTTTGATACAAAGAAACGACCAGTTATCAATCAGGCGGCGTAATCTTCATCGTGCAGTGAATACATCAACTATTCACTGCCCCCTTCAATTCTTACTGATAACACTTTAGTGTAAAGTACTTTCTATCTGGCAAATTCAATACTCATCTCACTTTAATCAGCCTGTATATATCTGAAATATTAACTTAAGATTTCAAGTAAAAGAACACACAATTAAACTGAATAAGACTCTTAACTGTTCAATGTATCATAATAAAAAATGATATTTAACATATCAATTTAATTGACATATATCAATAAAATTGATATAATAACATCATCAAATGAGAGAGGAAATTATTATGAAATACATCTTAATTTCAGTTATTGACCGTGAAATCTATACAGAGCAGTTTGATGATTTAGATAAGGCTAAAGAAGCCCTAGCTCAGGAATTAAAAGAAAACTTACGTGACGATCATGAAGATGATATGTACGGATTATCTGATGATAAAACTGACGGTTGGGTTACTGATGGCTTAAATAATGATGACTGTGACTTCAAGATTGTAGAAATTAAGTAGGTGTTTGAATTTAGGAGCATACAAAATGGGTTATCGTTCAGACGTTTCATTGATGGTTAGAACCGAAGATTTAGAGAACTTTAAGAAAAACAATTTTGAACAGTACAAGCTTGCCTTTTTGAAAGATATTGAGGGTAATACAGAGGAATTACAGCTGTGTGTAAATTTTGAGAAATACAAAGCAGATCTTGAAGTTGGTAGATACGGTGAATCAGGAGAAGAGAAAATTGAAAGTGAACCTAATGCTGATTTAACTCTAATCACTTTCTCAGACTACAAATGGGACACTTGGTACAAAGACGTTAAGGCTGTAATGGACTTTGTAGAGAGCTTGGATTACTACGAGATGCTTGTAGTAGGCGAAGATGGTGCTACTGAATATTACGCTGACGATTTTACAATGAGTGGTGAGAGATTGTTATACAGCGAAGTAATAGTTCACATTGAAGCAAAAAAGGTAGCTTAAGAGGAACTCAAAATGGCAGAGATGGCTGAAAACACTTACGTATTCTCAGGCTCAGAAGAGGAGCTTGATAGACTCTTAACCTGTATTAAAAATACACCTAGTATCTTTAAAGAACTGGATGAGCAGATCCTTGATTATTATCATATCAAAGGCAAGGTAACTGTAATTACAGAGTCTAAATGGGATAACCGAGCAACTCAATGGACAGCATTTCTAAAGAAAAACGGCTTGGAGAAGCTGAAATACGGCTGGCAGAGCATTGAACCTACATCAGATTACTTTGTCCGTTATGATCCTTTTAATCTTGTAAGAGAAGAATGTGATTACAACGTCATGATCCCTGAAGATCAGTTAGTTGTAAGTAAACCTCTATCAAGGGCACAGCATGAGTTAAGAAGCCTGATTACACGAGTTCTTTTAAATATGGATTTTGAACTATTTGCTAAAAGCTCACTCGTAACAATGTTTGGTCAGAATTTCGGAATTACCAAGGATACACCTGATTGCGAAAACTTAATCGTAGAAAAATTACGAGAATTAGATCTTCAGGTAATTGACTGCGAATACATCGCTGACGAGTAGCCTAAAACAATCAAGGAACTGCCATCATGTTGAACGATGATTATTGTATTTCAATAGAGCATCTTAAGGCTTCAAAAGGCGATATAGAGGCGATTAAACCTATCCAGGCATTATTAGTAAAGACAGGATTTTTACTTACATTAACTGAAAATTGTCTGACAATTAAGCTTGATCCTGAAAAGTACAACAGACAGCTTCGTCTAAATGCTGGGCGTAAAATTCGCTTATCAAACTATAAGTATTCAGAACTGATATACATGATGTACGTTGAAAACCTTTCTGATTATGAAATTATGAATAGGATTGGTATGAAGAAAGCAACTTATTACAGACATAAAGCAAAGATGCTTGAAAGTCCTTTTTATAAGGCTATGAATGTTGATTTAGAACTGACAAAAGAATATCTTGAGCAACTGCCTGACAATGAGTATTTCTAACTATGGATGATCTGATATTACTGGTAATTGGTGGTTTTGCAGGCTATCTAATCTTCTCCTTACAACAGCAAAACTCAGTTAAGTTTACAGTACAGTGTGCAGAAAAAGCTCTCAATGAGTGTATCAAAGATGGTTCATTGCCTTATTCAGTTGCACAGAAGATATTTCAAAAATGGCTTGAACACATCGAGAAAGATTGAAATACACTCTTTTTCGTACAATTCTATATCTTAATATTCGACAGTATTTAGTATTACTCAGTATAAAGTTAGAATATACATACGTTCGTACAGTTTAGGAGTCATTATGAATGTATGTATCTATCCTTCAAAGCAACTTACGCTTGTAAGTACTGATGTCTTTTTAACTTACCTTGATTTTGCAACACGATTAAATTTAAGAAAGGATATTCGTCTGTACCCAGAGACAGAAGACATGGAATACTTCGCTAAGAAAGAACATCTTAAAGTAGAAGGAACTGAAAGCATAAGATACTGTTACAAGTGTATGCTTCAATATTTTATAAAGCAGTACCAGACAGGAAACCAAAAACAAATCCGTGAAGACTGTGCTTTTAACTATCTGAAAAGAACTATCTCCCTCAGTGATGCCAAAAAGATGATCCCTTTTGATGAATACCTGCTTCTTATTCAGCATAATCTTGTAAAAGGGGAAGGTATGATCTTAGATAGCACTTTATTTATCAGGACTCCAAAATACGCTTCAACACCTCTTGATGAGATTATGACATTTAGAGAATGGTGTAACACCATCAGCGATGACGATCTAAAGAACATTCCTAATGCAAATTCTAAAGAAGCTCTGATCTTGAAAGATATTGAAGACCGTACATTAGTTGAAGTAGTAAAAGACTATTCAAATGATTTGAACAACTTAGAGAAATTTCAATATAAGTTTACAGTTCCATTGATTGATTAACCAAGTTCAGTTCAAACTCTCTTCTCTTAGCCTTGATAATGCCCCTTATCAAGGCTTTTTATTTATATTTATCTCATATTATTTTGCAAGCATCAAAATAAAAAAAATGAATTTAACATATCAATTTAATTGACATATATCAATTAAATTGATATAATAACCACATCAAATGACGTGATAGCTGAGTTACCTAAATTAACTTCAATTACTACGAAACTTTGATTTGGACTACGAAACTTAAAATTGGAGAAATTAAAAAATGGCTAAAGGTTTTAATCAGTGCTGTTTCATTGGCAACTTAGGTGATGAGCCTACAATTAAGACTACACAGAGTGGTACACAGGTAGCTAACTTCTCATTAGCTGTAAATGAGTCACGTAAAACACCTGATGGTTCTATTACCGAGTTTACTGAATGGGTACGTATCGTTGCTTGGGGTAAGTTAGCTGAGATTGTTCAGAAGTACTTGCACAAAGGTTCACAGGTACATGTTACAGGTAAGTTTCGCACACGTGAGTACACTGATAAGCAGAATATTAAGCGCTATATCACTGAGATCAACTGTGATGATATTGTTATGTTAGGTGGAAATCCTAATGCTAAAGCACAGGTACAGAATAACGCTCATAATCAGGGTAATTATCAGCAGAACGCAGGATATGCACCACAGCCACAGCAACAGCCTTATAACGGTAATTCTTATAATGCATCTGCTCCTGGCTATCCACAGAACGCACAGAATAACGGCTATGCATCTGCCCCTCAGGGACAGCCTTATAACGGCAATCCTCAGTACAATGGACAGCAGAATACAGGCTATCCTCAGCCACCAATGGGAGATCTAACAGATAATGATCTTCCATTTTAAAAGAATAATCAGGGTATAAATATAATCATAAAGACTCCTTAGAGTTCGCCCTGCCAAGCATAGGTAGGGCTTTTTTTTGAGGTTGCTCATGACTAAATACATCAAAAAACATCGTTATATTTCAAGTGATGAAATTGGAATTTTAAGAGAAAGCAAAGACTGTACAAAACATGATTGGTACAAAAGATTTGAAACTGAAGGTGTTGATGCTGAAGTTTATTACTCCATATTTCAAAATAATGACGGTATTTATATAGTCCATGGGGTTTTAAAAGATTTACTTGATGGTACTATCGTTGATGCTGAACCTTTGTTTGTATGCAAAAACAGGCGTGCTTGGGAAAGATTAAGACAGTGGCTTATCACCAATAAAAGATGTTTAACTATTAACTCTGATTTTTCGTCTTCAAGTTTCAAGGATGCTCCTCTTCCTAGAGGTTGCAAATATGTCACAAAATGCTGTCTCTAGTTATTTTTGAATGATGATGAATAACCAATTTTATAAGGAATAAATCTATGGCTGCTGTTTTATATATTGCTATTACAACTTTAATCTTAATTGCAGTGCTTTATAAGAAAGCCCAAAAGAAAATTGAGGCTTTTCTAAAAAGAATTGAAAATTTAGAAAAGCAGGTGCAGAACTTACAGAATGAAATTGATCAAATTAAAAAATAAGTCATTTTTATCAGGAGATAATTATGAGCAATGATCTATTTTATTCTGCGCTAAAGGTTTCAATATGCGTTTGTTTCATCGCATTTCCTTACATTGCAAATCTTATTAAAATTTCATCTAAAAACCGAAAAATTAGAAAATTAAAAGAAGAAAACAGAAAGATAGAAG
>ERZ1034984.270-NODE-270-length-58850-cov-18.670363_pt1 | contig 58850 bp, 73 predicted proteins | sample MGYA00520589_ERZ1034984 | MGnify/ENA primary metagenome ERZ1034984 (study PRJEB33766, sample SAMN09781790) | gut metagenome | biome: gut microbiome | host: Homo sapiens | place: Madagascar | study: EMG produced TPA metagenomics assembly of the PRJNA485056 data...
AGAAGTCTCAGAAGCGTAAGCGTAATTTCCGTCACGAGACCGAGCTGGCTGCCGCTGACCGTCGTGTCGTGGCCCGCAACCTCGGCCGTCGCTAGTCAATAAGGAGCAGTGATAATCAATGGCTCGTATTAAGCGTGCAGTTAACGCCAAGAAGAAGCGTCGCACCGTCCTCAACCGTGCAAAGGGTTACTACGGCGCGAAGTCCCGTTCCTACACCGCTGCCAAAGAGCAGGTGCAGCACTCGCTGCAGTACCAGTACCGTGACCGCCGCAACAAGAAGCGCGCGATCCGTCGTCTGTGGATCACCCGCATCAACGCCGGTGCTCGTCTGAACGGCATGAGCTACTCCTCCTTCATGAACGGTCTGAAGAAGGCTGGCATCGAGCTCGACCGCAAGGTGCTGTCCGACATGGCCATCAACGATCCCGCGGCTTTCACCGCCATCGTCGAGGTTGCCAAGAAGGCCCTGTAAGCTTTAACGCTTGCGAAACTCACGACCCCGTCCGGAAAAACCGGGCGGGGTCTTTTTGCGTTCGGGGAGCAGCTTTGCGCGCCTGCGAATGCAGGCATGAAAAAAGCGCCTTGGTGGCGCTTTCTCATGTGTTGCCGCTTTGCTTGACGTGCCGCGTTGCCCTTTTACGAGGCCTCCAACTCCTCGTCGCGGCCGGCCAGCGTGTGCGCTAAGTACGTGCGCGCCGCTCCGGATGCTGTTCCCGTGGAACCTGCCTCCACCTCGATTCCCGCTTGCTCAAGCGCTGCTCGCGCGCTCGGCTCGACGGTTTGCGCAAGCATAACCGTGACGCCGAGGTCTTTCATAAGCGTTGCAAGCTGGGCGGGCGGAAGCGACAGGTTCGGCATGTTCTGACAATCAACGATCATGCCGCGATCCACGCGATAGCACATGTAGCTGGCGCAGCGCAAAACCTTCGAGGCAACATCAAGCCCTTGGCTAGCTACCGCTATGCGCATGCTGTCCTCCCTCCTAAGACAGCAATACACTTTACCGGTTGTTTGGCACCGCGTTTGTGCCATATCCCTTATCGGCGCGATACCAACTGCTAGCGGCGCCTGCTGCGCTGGCTGGCCACGGCGGCGCGATGTGCGCGTCCGGGGCGGAAATCGCCGGCAGGTGCGGCTGCCGCGCGCTTCGGCGCGCTCTTGGCCTTGCCGGCTGCTTTCTTGCTCGCGCCGCCCTTGCGCGCCGCTTCACCAGCGCCGCCCTTCGCGGGGCGCTTCGCCTTCGCGGGCTTCGCTGCAGGCGCGTTCTGCGCGTTCGCGTGCTTCTTGCTGGCTTTCGCCGTGCCGCTGGCGGGCTTGTCGGCGTGTTTCTTGCCGCTGTGGTTGTTATGCGCGCTCTTGCGGTTGCTGCGCGCATCCTCCACCGCGGCCGCCGCCTCGCGGGCGCGCGCCTTCTTGCGCTTGCGCGCGGCCTCTTCCTTCTTCGCCTGCTGAATCTCGGGGTCGCGGCGTGCCTCGGCCTGCTGCGCCTTCGCGGCAGCCTCCATCTCGGCCTCGTGCATGTCGAAGTTCTCAAGTTCAAGTTCGGGAATCTCGCGCTTCACCAGCTTCTGGATGTCGCGCAGCGCGTCGGCGGTTTCGGGGCTGACGAACGACACGGCGAAACCCGTGGCTCCCGCGCGGCCCGTGCGCCCGATGCGGTGCACGTAGTCTTCGGGCACGGTGGGCAGGTCGTAGTTCACCACGTACTCCACCTCTTCCACGTCGATGCCGCGCGCCAGCACGTCGGTGGCAACCAGCACGTCGGTTTGGCCGTTGGCGAAGTTCTCGAGCGCACGGCGGCGCTGGTTCTGGCTGCGGCTGGAGTGGATGGCCTCCACGTGGTAGCCCACCTTCTTCAGGCGGCGGCATGTGGCGTCAGCGCGGCTGCGCGTGCGGCAGAACACGATGACGCGGCGATGCCCGCGCTCTTTCAGCAGCCCCTTCAACAGCGCGGGCTTGACCGCTTGCTGCACGTGCATGACGTACTGCTCAACGGTGTCGGCCGTCTCTCCCTTGTGCGCGATCTCCACCATGGCGGGGTTGCGCAGCAGCTTGCCGGCCGTTTTCATGATGGTGTGGTCGATGGTGGCCGAGAACAAAAGCGTTTGGCGGCTTGAGGGCGTAGCGCCGATGATCTTCTTCATAGCAGGCCAAAAGCCCATGTCAAGCATGCGGTCGGCCTCGTCAAGCACCAGCACCTCAACGTTGGACAGGTGCGCGGCGCCCTGCTCCATCAGGTCAACCAGGCGCCCCGGCGTGGCAATAAGGATGTCCACGCCGCGCCCCAGCGCCTGAATCTGCGGGTTGTACGACACGCCGCCCACCACGGTGAGGATGCGGTGGTGCGTGTGATGCGCGATGGTGCCGCACACCTCGCCGATCTGCTCGGCAAGCTCGCGCGTGGGCGTGACCACCAGCATCAGCGGCCCCTTGTTGCCCTTCGCGTGCCCCAGCTTGTCCATGGACGGCAGCGAGAACGCGGCCGTTTTGCCCGTGCCCGTTTTCGCGGCGGCAATAAGGTCGCGCCCCTCAAGCACGTAGGGGATAGCCTGCTGCTGCACGGGCGTAGGGTTGGCGTATCCCAGCTCGGCCACAGCCTGCAGCGCCTGGCCGGACAGGCCAAGTTCGTCGAAATGCGACATATATGGTTCGTTCCTTTCTGAGGTGCGCACGCTTTAGCGGACGTGCGCGGGTTTCTTTCCCCAGTAGAAGTGGAGAAAATGCTTTTTGTACAGCGGGTCTGATTCGTCTTTGGGCGCGTCGGCCAGCGAAAGCGTGGCGGCAGCGATATCACGCGCGGCGTTCGGCCGGCGCAGGAAGCTACCGTTGACCAGCATGGCCCGCACGCTGTCGGGGTTGTTCGCCACGTGCCGCAGCGCGTCAAGCAGCTCGCGCCACGTGGTGACGTGCATGGCGGCGCCCAGCGACGTGAGCATGCGCACGTTCGCTTTTTCCTGCCCGTAAGCCTTGCCCAGCAAGATCATGGGCACCTGCGCGCACAAGCATTCCGTGACGGTAAGTCCGCCTGACTTGCAAATGACCAGGTCGGATGCGGCCATGAGCGCTGCCATGCCCTCCACGTATTCAAGCACGGTGACGTTGTCGGAAATGCCCAGCTCGGCGCATTGAGTGCGCAGGTGCTCGGCGTATTCACGGTCGTTTCCGGCAACGAACACGAAATGCAGCGAATGTCCTAGCGTGTGCAGAAACGGCAGCAGATTGTCCAACGCGTTGCGGAAGTGCACATACGGGCGCGGAAGGTACGCACCGGCCAGCGCCAGCACGATGCGCTTGTTCTGCGGAAGGTCCAGGCGCTGCCGTGTTTCCGCGCGGTCGTACGTGCGGCGGAAATCGTCGCGCGTGGGGATGCCCGTGATACGGATGCGCTTTTCGGGCACCTTGCGCGGGCGCAGCGTTTCGGCCATGCTTTCGGTTGCCACGCAGAACAGGTCGCTTGACAGGTGCGGCCACAGGCCCTCGGTCTCGTAATCGGTGGGCACGCACACGATGGGGTAGTGCTGGCCGGTAAGCATGCGCGCGGACACGGCCACGTTGGCGGCGGTGATGTGCGTGCACACGATGGCCGCTGGCGGGCGATTGCGCACATATTCCACGAACTTGGGGTACATAATGTGCGCCCACACGGTGCCGCCGCCCCATAAAAGACGGCCGGTAAACGTATAACGCCAGGTCAAGTCATAGACGGGGCGCGTAGGACCCGTGAACATGGAAGCGGTTTTATCGCCGTCGAACACGATACGCCCGAAATCCAGGATGTCGAGCACCTTTACTTCAAGGTTTTCGGGGATGTGCGGCACGTCGGGTTGCTTGGCGCTTTCGGCGGGCTCGGCGGCCTGCTCGTCGCGCATGAGCTCGAACGCCTGCGCGATCGCGTTCGCCGCGCTGCGATGGCCCGAACCAACCGACGCGTGCATGACCAGCACAAGCGGGCGCTCGGCTTCAGGTTGATCGGCGGTTGCGATGACGTCAGTGATGGCGGGAACCTTTCCCTCGGTATAGGAAAAGCCGGCGAAAACCGGCTTCTGAAAAAGAAAAAGGGCCGGTGCTCGACCGACCCTTAGCGTTCGAATGGTGCCCCCAACGAGAATCGAACTCGTGTCTCAGCCTTGAAAGGGCCGCGTCCTAACCTCTAGACTATGGGGACGAAGTGCGCTTCCGTGTCGAAAAGCAGCTTGATTAGTATGTCAAAATCCCAGAAGGTGCGCAAGACCCCGCTTTGGCGGGCCACAATTCCTTCATAAGTTGCTGAAGGATGCACAGCTGATGCCGGCTTGCGTCAAAAAAACAGCGCGCCTAAGGGAAAGCACCCTAGTATCACACGGCCTAGATGTGAAGGACCTTTCCTTAAGACGCGCTGCTGCGGTAATGATACCTTATTCTGCCTTGTCGCAGCAACCGTAGCGCTCGTAAGCTTCGGTGACCTGAATCTCGTACTGCTTGCGCGCGCCCTTGACCACCGTGTCTAGGATGAGCCCGCACGTGAACGCCAGCAGGCCCACGAACACCAGGCCCACGGCCAGAAGCGCGCTCGGCAGCCGCGGCACCAGGCCCGTGGCCGCGAACTGCGCGATGACGGGCACGCCGGCAATTAGGCCGAGCAGCACGAACAGCAGCGCCACCCAGGAGAACAGCGCCAGCGGCTTGTAGTCCTTGAACAGCGACATGATCATCATGAGCACCTTGAAGCCGTCGGAGAAGGTGGACAGCTTCGACTCCGAGCCCTCGGGGCGGTCGCGGTAGTCGATGGGCACCTCGGCGATGCGCCAGCGCTTGTCGACGGCGTGGATGGAAAGCTCGGTCTCGATCTCGAAGCCCGGCGAGAGCACGGGCATGGTCTTGGCGAACACCTTGTTGTAGGCGCGGTAGCCCGTCATGACGTCGGAAAACTCGAACCCGTAGATGGTCTTGATGAGGAAGCGCACCAGGTTGTTGCCGAAGCCGTGGAACGCGCGGTCGTTCTCCTCGCCGTACGTGCCGTTGGACAGGCGGTCGCCCACCACCATGTCGGCTTCATCGGCTGCCAGCGGCGCCAGCAGGTCGGGGCCGGCCTCGGCGGGGTAGGTGTCGTCGCCGTCCACCATGAGGTAGTAGTCGGCGTCGATGTCGCGCATCATCTGGCGCACGACGTTACCCTTGCCCTGGCGCCGCTCCACCTTCACGATGGCGCCGTGCTCGCGCGCGATGTCGCCCGTGCCGTCCGACGAGTTGTTGTCGTAGACGTACACGCGGGCCTCGGGCATGACGCGACGGAAGTCGTCGACCACCTTGCCGATGGTGACGGCCTCGTTGTAGCAGGGTATGATGACGGCCACGCCGCACCCGCGGCGTACGGCTTCGATGTCTGAAGTCACCGATTGCTCCTTCTTAATTGGTAAGCGCATCGAGCCTTCGCCCGATGCAACAAGTCAGGTGCACAAAGTTATTCGCCATGCTACTCGAATCCGCCCTGCTGCGCTAGAGATATGTGTTCGTTTCCGCAGGATATGCGTGCATGTTGCGGGGTTTGTTGTGCGGCGCGCCCGCGCGGTGCGATAATCGAGCGGTTATGCATTGGCCGGTTTTGCGCCCTCGCGCTTGTGTTGTGCGCCCCTGCCGGCTGCCGGGCCGCATGCCTGGCTGTATCTTTCGAAAGGATTTTCGCGTGAAGAAGCTTATCGCGCAGTTCATGAAATTCGGCGTCGTCGGCGTCATCGCGTTTGTCATCGACTACGGACTGCTGGTGGTGCTCACGGAACTGTTCGGAGTAAATTACCTGGTCAGCGCCACTATTTCGTTCACGGTTTCCGTGATTTTCAACTACTGCGCCTCCATGCGTTACGTGTTCACGCACAAAGAGGGCATGAGCCGCACGCGCGAGTTCGTCATATTCGTGGTGCTGTCGGTCATCGGCCTGCTTATCAACAACGGTTGCATGTGGGCCGGCGTGGAGCTGCTGGGCGTGCACTACCTTATTACGAAGATCTTCGCTACAGCGGTTGTTATGGTGTGGAACTTCGTGACGCGCAAGATTTTCCTCGACGGCGGCGACGCGCAGGCCGCATAGCGTGGCGCGATGGGCCGCTAGCGGATCGCACTGGCGTTGCTTTCGCGGCATGCCGGCGCGAAAGGCGGCTGGCGGGTCGCGTGGCGAGCAGGCGATGCTTTTCGAAGGCCATCCCGCCTCTGCGGGGCGAAGGCTTGAACGTGGCCGCCCCGTATTTGCGCTCTTCGCGAAGGCCTTGTCGCACACCGCGGCGGCGCGGCTGCGGAATTCCCGTAAACGAAACGAACCCGCCTGACAAGGTGTCGGGCGGGTTCGGTACAATGCAAATGGTGCCCTAGGCAGGGTTCGAACCTGTGGCCTTCTGCTCCGGAGGCAGACGCTCTATCCAACTGAGCTACTAGGGCATGTGCAAGAATTATACGCCAACATGGGCAAAATCAACCCAAAAGAATTGAGTGTGAACGCATGTCCGAAATCATCACGATCGAACGCATGGGCTACGGTGCCGAGGCGGTTGGCCACCTGGCAAGCGGCAAAACGGTGTTCGTCGAAGGCGGCGCGCCGGGAGACGTGGCAAGCATCGACGTGGTGGAGGAAAAGCCGTCGTTCGCCCGCGCGCGCATCGGCAAAATCGAGCAGCCGGGCGCGGCGCGCGTGGCGCCGAAGTGGGCCGAGCCCGCGGCGTTGGGTGCCGCCCCGTGGCAGCACCTTGCCTACGATGCGCAGCTTGAGGCCAAGCGCGCCAACGTGGTGGCCGCGCTTTCGCGCACGGGCGGTTTCGGGGAGCGCGCGGACGAGCTGGTGGCGCCGTGCTTGCCCTCCAAACGCCAGTGGGGGTATCGCAACAAGATAGAACTCGGCGCGCAGTGGGATGCGAAAGGCACGTTTAACCTGGGGTTCCATCAGGAAGGCGACCCGAACGTGCAGCAGGCGCTGGCATGCCCTTTGGCACACGACGCCATCGCGAAGGCGCCGAAGGCCCTGCGCGGTGCGCTGCGCTTTTTGCAGGGCAGCGACGATCTGGGCATCTTCCGCGTGGGCGTGCGCACCAGCGTGCGCACTCGCGAGACGGAGGTTGCGCTGTGGACGCGTCCGTCGGGCTTTCCGCGCGCGGCCGCGGCCAAGATGCTGAAAAGCTCGCTGAAGGCCACCAGCGTGGTGCGCGTCATTGCCGATCCTGGTAAGGCGCGCAAAATCAAGGGCCTGGAAGTGCTTGACGGCAAGGGAATCTGGACCGAGCAGCTTTGCGGCGCGCGCTACGTGGCGCACGCGCCGTCGTTTTTCCAGGTGAACACGGCCCAGGCAGAGAAGCTGGTCGAGCAGGCCGTTTTGGCGCTGGGCGGCAGCATCGGCGATGCGGGCCCCGCCGGCCTTGACGGCATGCTGGTGGCCGACTTGTACGCGGGCTGCGGCACGTTCGGCGTGGCGCTGGCGCGCGCCGGCGCGGACGTGATTGCCGTGGAGTCGGCGGCGTCTTCCGTGCGCGACCTGCGCCGCAACGCCGATGAGAACAGCGTGGACATCGACGTCATCGGCGGCGACGCCGCACGCGAACTGCCCCAGCTGGGCGGCTTAGACGCGTTGGTGGTGGACCCGCCGCGCGCCGGTCTTGCCGACGGCGTGCCGGCCGACATCGCGGCCGCCCGTCCCAGCCGCGTGGTGTACGTCAGCTGCAACCCCGCCACGTGGGCGCGCGACGTGCGCCGTTTCGAGGACGTGGGCTACCGCCTCGAGCGCGTGCAACCCGTCGACCTGTTCCCGCAAACGTACCACGTAGAACTCGTCAGCTGCTTCGTTCGCTGCTAACGGCTGGCGGCCGCTGTGGCCTTCTTTCGCTGACCGGCTCGGTTTGTGGGTTCTACGGTTTTTCCGCGTCGGCGTTTTCAGGTTTGCGCACCTGCGCATGCCAAGCTGCTACACTGAATGCCGTGTGAAATCAGTTACCGTACGCCCGCCCTCGCGCGGGCGTTTTCGCGAAAGCGGGTCGGCGCATGCCGGCGCGCGCCAAGCAAGAAAGGGGAAGCCTCATGGCACTGTACACTCCCGCATATCAGCCGACGGGCGAGGAAATCGCCGTCATCAAAACCTCGAAGGGCACCATCCGCGTGCAGCTGGCGGGCAAGGATGCCCCCATCCACGTGGGCAACTTCGTCGAACTGGCTCAGAAGGGCTTCTACGACAACCTGAAGTTCCACCGCTACGTCCCCGGCTTCGTCATCCAGGGCGGCTGCCCGAACACGCGCGACCTCACGCCTGAGGAAGTTATCGCGAAGGCAGGCAACCCGTTTGCCGGTCTGGGCACGGGCGGCCCGGGCTACTGCATCAAGCAGGAGTACACCACGAACCCGAACAACCACCACGCCGACGCCGCGCTGGCCATGGCTCGCAGCCAGAATCCCGACTCGGCCGGTTCGCAGTTCTACCTGTGCCTGGGCGCGCAGCCCATGCTCGACTCCGGCTACACCGTGTTCGGCCAGACCATCGAGGGCAAAGACGTCATCGCGCAGCTGCGCGTGGGCGATGTGATCGAAGGCATCGAAATCGAGAACGCCGCCGAATAGCGGCCGCACCATATACGTGCATTCGGTCGAGATAACGAAGGATCCAGATGAACAATCAGCTATTCCAGCAAGCCCGAAGCGCCTACGCGCAGAAGGATTATCAAGGCGCGCTTGAGACGTACCAGCAGTGCTTGCAGGATGCAGCGAACCCTGTCGCCCCTGGTGAGGCGGGTCAGCTGCACCACCAGATCGGCAACTGCCTTGTGAAGCTGAAGGTGCCGAACGAGGCTATCCAGTCGTATACGCAGGCCATCGCCGACGAGGCCTACGATGCGCGCGGCGCGGTGCACTACAACCTGGGCATGGCCTACGCGGCGCTGCACGACTACGAAAACGCCGTGCAGAACTTCGAGGCCGCCGTGTCCGACGCCAAGTACGATTCGTCGTACAAGGCCTACACGGGCATGGGCAACGCGCTGCTGAAAATGGGCAAGTCCGCCGAGGCCGGCGTGGCGTTCCGCAACGCGGCGCTTGACGAGGCCAACCCCGATCCCACGAAGGCGCTGCTGAACCTGGGCGTGTGCTTCATGGCGCTCAACCGTCCGGCCGACGCCGTGGCATCGTATGAAAGCGCGCTGCAGTTCGACATGCAGCCCACCATGCACAACCGCCTGTACGCGAACCTGGGCCAGGCCTATGTGGCCACGGGCCAGATGCAGAAGGCCGTGAATGCGTTTGAGCAGTCCATCGCCGACAAGACGTACTTCCTGTCCGATTCCGCCAGCGTTGACTACCAGCGCGCCATTGCGGCCGTTGCCCAGGGCACGTCCGAGATCACGCAGGTCATGGCGCCTGTTTCCGGTGCGGCACCCGCAGCGGCGGGCGCGGCGGACACGTCGGGCATCGATGTGCCGGCTGACGGTTCGGGCATGTACGCCGAGCAGGACCCTTACGGTACGCAGGCCCAGCCCAGCCCGTACTGCTACACCGACCCGTACGGTCCGGAAGCGGCAGGCCAGTACGACACCGCAGCTGCCGACGACCGTTTCTTCAGCGCTTCCGACGAAGAGCTTGAGCAGTGGTCGCGCGGCGTGGCCAAGCAGGAGCGCAAGCGCAAGAACGTGGGCTTGAAGGTGCTCGTCGTCATCATCTTGCTGGTGCTTGTGGCCTTCGGTGCCGGCGTGTTCATGTACACGCAGGGTTGGGGCTATCCCAGCCAGGACAGCGTGATCACGCAGCTGTTCGCCGACCCCGATAACGCTTCTTCGCTGTATTCCGCCGAGGTCAGCGATTCTTCGGCCGCATCCATGACCGATGCGCTGGTGAAGGATTCCGCGCCCACCATCAACGCGGTGGAGAAAAGCATGACCGACTCCACGGCTTACGTCACCGCGTCTACCGAGGGCGGCGGACAGATGCAGTACAAGGTGTCCATGGTGCGCGACATGATCGGTTGGAAAGTCAGCAACGTCGAGCTGTATTTCCCCAGCCAGAACTAGCGAGGGCGGCGCTTCGTTAGGTAGGGCGTGCGGCGGGTTTGCTTGCCGGCGGGCTTTCGCTTAACGGCGCGTGCGCGGCTGCGTCAGCGCGCAAAACGCGTTATGCTGCTGCGTTTCGCCTGGTGAACGCACGTATTTACAATTTACGGTAACCTGCGTCCGCAAGGGCGCTTGGGATAAACAGATGGAAGAAAGGTATTGAACATGGCTATCCAGAAGACCTACAGCATGATCAAGCCCGACGGTGTGCGCAACGGCCACATCGGCGAGATCGTCAACCGCTTCGAGCGCGCCGGCCTGACCGTCGAGCGCATGGAGCTGGGCATGGTGACGCTTGACCAGGCCAAGGCCAACTACGCCGAGCACGAGGGCAAGCCGTTCTACGACGGCCTGATCTCCTACATCACGTCCGGCCCGGTCGTGAAGATGGTCATCTCCGGCGAGGGCGCTGTCGCCAAGGTGCGCACGCTCATGGGTGCCACTAATCCGGCGGAAGCGGCCCCCGGCACGATTCGCGGCGATTTCGGCCTGATTATGGACGAGAATGTGATTCACGGCTCCGATTCCCCGGAGTCCGCTGAGCGCGAAATCGGCATCTTCTTTGCGTAAGTCTTAAAGGGACTTCCTTGTGAGCAAAAGCCTCCTGTTCGCTTGGCGGGCAGGGGGCTTTTCGTTTGCTTGCGGGCATGCTACTGCGGCAACGGTGGGTCGCGCGGCATCAGGTCCGCATTCCCTGAAAAGCTATTGGAGCTTAGAAGCATTCGCTTAAGACGAGAAACGGATGAAAGCATGCTCTATCGAGTTTTCGGCGCCAGCGAGCTTCCCGCCCTGGTGTCGGCATTCATGGAAAGCTACGAGGTTGTGGCTCCCGTGAAGCGCGGTGCGCATTATTCGTTCGAGCCCATCTCCTCGCCTGAGGAAATGGACCTTGCTTACGACACCACGCTCGCATCGCCCAAACGCTACTTCTTGCCGCCGCGCGAGACGCTTATGCGCTACGACGCGGCCACCAACGAGGTGGCGGACTTTACCGAAGAGGTTACCCCGCGCGTCATTTTCGGCGCGCACGCGTGCGACATCAACGCAATCAACAGGCTTGACCTGGTATTTCGCGATGGTCGCTATCCCGACCCGTACTACAAGGCGCGCCGCGAGGCCACCATTATCGTGGGCGTGTCGTGCACGCCCGACGCCGATTGCTTCTGCAACCTGTGGGATGCCGACGAAGCGCGTTTCGGCTACGACCTGTTCCTGCACAGGCTTGGCGACAAATTCCTGGTCAGCATTTCAAGCGTGGAAGCGGCCAACATTTTGGAATCCGCCGTTGACCTGCGCGACGCTACCGACGAGGACCGTATCGAGTTCCGCCATGCTACGCGTGCGCGCCAGGCTGCGTTCAACCCCGACATCCCCGAAATCCAGGACGTGGCCATGCTTATGGACGCGTTTCATTCCGATCCGTTCTGGGAAGAGTTTGGCAACCGCTGCTTGGCCTGCAATGCGTGCGCCGCGGTGTGCCCGACGTGCTTCTGCTTCGACATCCAGGACGTGCTCGACCCCGACGGGCAGGCGGGCGAGCGCCAGCGCGTGTGGGATGCGTGCACATCGCCGCAGTTCGCCATGGTGGCCGGCGGTCACAACTTCCGCCCCACGGGGCGCGAGCGCGTGCGTCATCGCATGTACCACAAGCTCAACGGCTTTCTGGCCACGTACGACCGCATGCTGTGCGTGGGGTGCGGCCGCTGCGTGAAAGCGTGCAAGGCCGACATCAACCCCATCCGCGTGCTGGAGTTTTTCGAGAAGAAGGGGGCGGAAGGTGCCTGCTAACACCGATTTCGAACCTGTGCATATCTCGCCGTACCACGACGGGCCGGCGCCCATGACCGGCGCGGAAATGATGGCGGCGAACCCGTACCGCCCGTGGCCGGCGCGCATCACGTCCATCACCGAGCTGACGGCAACGGAGAAGCTGTTCGAGTTTCGCCTGATCGATGAGCGCATTCGCGAGGCGTTTCGGCATGAGCCGGGCCAGTTCGTGGAGCTGTCCATCTTCGGCGTGGGCGAAGCGCCCATCTCCATTTCGTCAAGCCCGTCAAAGCGTGGCTTCATCGAGCTGTGCGTGCGCCGCGCAGGCCGCTTCACCGAGGTGCTGCACCAGATGCAGTGCGGCGATATCGTGGGTATCCGCGGGCCGTTCGGCCGCGGCTTCCCGTTCGAGGACATGAAGGGCCACGACATCCTGCTGGTTGCTGGTGGCCTGGGAATCGCGCCGCTGCGCAGCCTTATCAACAACATCCACGACGAGCGCAGCGACTTCGGCAAAGTCACCATCATCTACGGGTCGAAAAACCCCTCCGAGGTGATGTTCCGCAACCAGTTCGAGATGTGGCGTCACCGCAAGGATTTCGACCTGTATCTGACCGTCGACAACCCCGACGACACGTGGGATGGCGAGGTTGGCCTGGTCACGAAGCCGTTCGAGCACCTGGAGATCAGTCCGGCGAACACGTTCGGCGCCGTGTGCGGCCCGCCGGTGATGTACCGGTTCGTCGTGGCCGAGATGCGCAAGAAGGGCATCAGCTACGACCATATCTACATGAGCTTTGAGCGGCAGATGAAGTGCGGCATGGGCAAGTGCGGGCACTGCCAGATCGGCCATCAGTATTGCTGCATCGACGGGCCCGTGTTCAATTATTGGGAAGCGAAGAACATCCAGGGGTCGATGTAGATGGGGGGTTCGAACATGCGAAGCGTTGACGAAGAGCGCAAGGAGCGCGTCCTGCCGCGCGTTGTGGTGGTCGGGCTTGCCAGCTGCTTTGGCTGCCAGCTGCAGATCACGAACGCCGAGGCGTATCTGACCGATGTGCTGGGGCAGATTGACCTGCGGTATTGGCAGCTTGCGTCAAGCGACCCCATGCCGGAGGAGTTCGACGTGGCGGTGGTCGAAGGCGCCGTGACCACCGAGGAGTCCGAGGCGTGCGTGCGCCAGCTGCGCGAGCGCGCGAAGTGCGTGATCGCCCTGGGCGCGTGCGCGGCTACGGCGGGCATCCCCGGCATTGCGGCGCGCAACTTCTTCGCGCGTCCGGGCCAGGTGTACAAGGACGTACCGGCGGCGTGCGGCTCCATGGTGGTGCCGCGCCCGGTTTCGGCCGTGGTGGACGTGGACTTCACCGTGCGGTGCTGCCCGGTTGACACCATGGATTTCGTTGACGTGCTGCAGCGCGCGCTGTACGGGTCGAACAAGCTGGAGCATACGGGCACCATGTGCGGCGACTGCAAGCGCAACGGCACGGATTGCTTCTTCGAGTCTGGGCAGCTGTGCCTGGGCCTGGTCACCGTGGCCGGGTGCGGTGCGAAGTGCGTGAACCTGGGTCGCGCATGCAACGGGTGCCGCGGGCTTTCGCCTGATGCAAACCTGGACGCTGCACGCGCCGCGTGCGTGCGCGCCGGCATCGAGCCGGGCGACCTTGACGAGGCGCTGCAGCTGTTCAACCAGGTCAACCCTGTATGTGATGGCCGCGAATAAGGGAGAGCTATGAGTAAAACCGCTATTTCGGTCGACCATATCGCCCGCGTCGAGGGCCATGGCAACGTGCATCTGACCATCGAGGGCGGGCAGGTTGTCACGTGCGAGATGAACGTGGTGGAGCCGGCGCGCCTGTTCGAGTCTATGGTGGTGGGCCGCAAGTTCGCCGACGTGCCCTATATTGCCAGCCGCGTGTGCGGCATCTGCTCGGCAAGCCACGTGATCACCGACATCCTGGCCATCGAGCGCGTGTTCGGCGTGGAAGTGACCGACCGCACGCGCGCGCTGCGCGAGCTTTTGGTGTATGGCAGCTACCTGCAAAACCATGCGTCGCACCTGTTCGTGTTCGCGGCGCCGGACTTTTTGGACATGGCAAGCGTGTTCCCGCTGGCGCAGGCGAACCCGGCGCTGTTCGATAGCGCGCTGGGCTTGAAGGCGCTGGGCAATCAGTTGTGCAACCTGGTGGGCGGGCGTTCCATCCACCCCATCACTGCGGTGGTGGGCGGTTTCACGCATGAGCCCACGCGCGACGAGTACCTGGCCATGGCCGACAAGCTGGACGCCGAACGCGATTTTGCGCGTCAGGTGGTCGATCTGTTCCGCAGCTTCACCGTGCCGGCTATTGCCACGCAGGGTGACATGCTGGCCATGGTTGCCGACGGGCGCTACCCGGTGTGCGACTCGCGCGATGCGCGGTTTTTGGGCGCGGGCGTGACGTTCGACGCCGATGAGGCTGCGGGCGCGGCCGGCCAGATCGAGGAGTACGAGGTGTCGCATTCCGCGGCGTTGTTCGCGCGATGCCGGCAAACGGCCACGCCGTATTTCACGGGCGCGCTGGCGCGCATCAACGCGTCGTGGGGTGCGTTGATGCAGGAGGCGAAGGTGGCGGCGGCCAAGGCCGGCCTGCGCCCGCCCGAGCGCAACCCGTATCTGAACAACGTGGCCCAGGCGGTTGAGGTGCTTGACGCGCTGGCGCGTTGCGCCGAGCTGTGCCGCCGCTTGGCCGAGCCCGATGGCGAGTTTGCGGGCGACAGCCAGCCGGTGGCGTTCGAGGTGCGCGCCGGTAAGGGCACGGGCTTCACGGAGGCGCCGCGCGGTGCGCTGTTCCACGAGCTGGAGCTTGACGAGGCCGGGCGCGTGGTGCATGCCACCATCATGACGCCCACGGCGCAGAATTGCGCGAACCTGGAGGCCGACATGCGCGTGCTTGCCGAGAAGCTGGTGGCCGATGGTGCCGAAAAGCCCGAGGTCCAGCTTGAGGTCGAGAAGCTCGTGCGCGCCTACGACCCCTGCTTCAGCTGCAGCGTGCACTAGCTTGCGTTGACATAACCGGGCGTGTAGCCCAGCGATACAACGTGCCCCTCGCGACCAAGTCGCGAGGGGCGCTTTTGCGTTGTAGGAGAGGGTTGCGTGTGGGTCGCGCCGCCTGCTCGCTTCGGGGCTGCGCGCTCCGAAGTGTCGCGATGTGCGTAGGTGGGGGCGTGCTGCGGGTAGGGCCAGCGCACCACGGTGGTAAAATCCCAGGTCGCGGATTGCCGACTTTGGCGGCATGCTGCCGCATGTCATCCAACCTACGCACATCGCGATAGTTTGAGTGGTGGGCGGTTTCGCTGACGTGCGTTTGGACGCGCGCATAGCCTTTGCCTTATTGGCGTGTCCGGCGAAATTTGCTCTGGTTGCCATTCTGAATTGCCTGTTTGGGTTTGCGTTTGGGGTGCGGGGTGGGCCTTGCTATACTGGCTTGGACCGCAAGGGGGAATGCATGTTCAGCGATTTTGCTATTTGGTACTTGTTCTTGGCAGGCACGGCTGCCGGGGCGTTTTTGTGGGCTGCAGCTATCGACATCCGCGGCGCGCACGTACTTGCGCGGAACAGCGTGCCGTTTCGATCACGGGCAGGATTTCATGGCTGCACGGTGCTGCTTGCTTTTGCGGCGCTGATGCTGTTCCTAGACCTGGGGAATTCTTACGACATCTTGTACTTGTTCGAGAATCCACTGCGTTCGGTTATGTCCGTGGGCGCCTGGCTATTGATGCTTTGCCTGGTCGTTTCGGTTGCGGTTTCGGCGTTGCTGTTGCTTGGACGGTCGGCGACGGTCTTGTTTCGGGTGCTTGAACCTGCTGGCTTGGTGCTTTGCGCGGGTGTGATGACCTATACAGGCGTGCTGCTGTCATCTATGGTGTCAATCGATTTTTGGAACACGTCTTGGCTTGTGCTTCTGTTTGTTGCTTCGGCTGTTAGCTGCGGGGCAGCGCTTGTCGAGGCGTTGTCGTTTGTGCTGGTGGGAAGCTCCCGCGGGCTGCGCGACTTGGCGTGCGCAGTGGGCGCCTCGCGCGCAGTTGAGTTTGCTGCGCTTGCGGTGTTCTTGCTTTCTCGCTGGTTTGCGGGTGGCGCCGCTCAATCGTCATGTGCAACGTTGTTTGCGGGCGATCTGGCCGGGTTGTTTTGGGGCGGCCTTGTACTGTGCGGGTTCGCGGCGCCGCTTGCGTGCGACATGGCGAATCGGCTGGTGCGCGTGCCTGTGTTGCGCCTTGCGGGCGCGGTCTCTACGCTTGCGGGCGGCGTGTGCCTGCGATATTGCGTGGTGCTTGCGGCGGCGTATTCCGCCATTACAGTCAATGTGACATAATAGGCTAGTTCAATAGGTAAAAGCAGGGTGCTCGTTTGATGCCCTGCACGACGAAGCGAGGCGCAGCATGGTGACATTAACGCACACGCAGCAAGCAAACGCGTTGTCCCTGGTGGCAGACAAAAGTCTTATCACTATCGATGAGGAAAGCGGTGTGCCCATTTGGATGCAGCTGCGCAACCGCTTGGTGTATCTGGTGGTGTCCGGCACGTTTCCGGCGGGTGCAAAGCTGCCCACGGTGCGTGATTTGTCGTCGACGCTGCAGGTGAACTACAACACGGTCAGCAAGGTGTATCGCGATATCGAGAAGGACGGCTATGTCATCACTCGCCGCGGCAAAGGCACGTTCGTGGCAGAAATCAATTCGGATGGCTATGAGGCTGCTGATGCAAAAGCGGCTATCGACCTGCTGATAGATAAGTTTTTCGAGCAATGCAAGGAGTTGGGCTTGAACGAAGCCGATGCCGCCGAGGCGGTGGCGAAGCGAGCAGGGGGGATGTTCGTATGAGGAAATCGCGAAAGGTGCGCGCACGTCGCGGGGTCGAACGGAGCGAGATGGTATTTGCCGCCGCGCCGCATGAATCGCCCGACAACATCGTCACGGAAAAAGATGCCAGCCGCGCGGGAGTGTACGGGTTCGCGTTGTTGATGTTTGCGGTGGGCTTCGGGTTGGTGTTTGCCGCCACGTTTCCGCTGTTGAGCGTGTTCACGGTGCTGGCGTCTGCGGCTGCGGGCGTTGCCGTGGCGTCGACGGTGCGCGTTGCGGCTCAGTGGGAGCACGTGGCATTGTTACGCCTGGGACGCTTCCGCAAGGTTGCCGGGCCGGGAGTGTACACGGTCGTTCCCTTTATCGACTCGGTGGCCATGCATATTGACAGGCGCACCATTACCACGGCGTTTTACGCCGAGCAGGCATTGACATCCGACCTGGTTAGCGTTGATGTTGACGCGATTCTATTCTGGATGGTGTTCGATTCCGAGAAGGCGTGCCTTGAGGTGGCGAACTTCCCGCAGGCTGTGCGCCGCGCAGCGCAAACCGCCGTGCGCGACGCAATCGGCCAGGTGACGCTGGCGGAGCTGTCCGTGCGTCGTCGGCAGCTTGATCACGAGCTGCAGGAGTTTATGGCGAACAAGTGCGAGGAGTGGGGCATCAGCGTCATATCGGTGGAAATTCGCAACATCAAGATTCCTCAGGCGCTGCAAGATTCGCTTGCGCGTGAGGCGCAGGCCGAGCGCGAGCGCGATGCTCGCGTGCTTTTGGCCGATGTGGAGCGCGATATTTCTGAAATGTACGTTGAAGCGGCGCGCGTGTACAACGAAGAACCCGGCGCTATGGAATTGCGCGCCATGAACCTTTCGTATGAAAGTGCCCGCGATGGCAAGGGCGTGCTGTTGGCGCCTAGCAGCCTGGCCGATGGCTTCGTGGACGTGGGGAAGACTTCGGGTAAGTAGCGCTTCGAGGCGCACCGTTTTTCGCGTTGTCGCAGAGATAAACAGGTCGCCAAAACCGGTTAATATCGGTGACCGCAAGCTAATGAATGCTTGATGCTTTCAAATTTTCCCAGGTAATCACTATTCTTCAATAAAATACCCATTGAACTACTGAACTAGTTCAATAACAGAGTAATATACGGCTCGAAAAGTTGGCCAACCGTGTTATGCAATGGGGGAGCCTGCCGCGAGCCGCATGGACGCCGGTTGCAAACGGCGCAAACGGTGCAGCTGTGGTGGGGCTTTCGGACGAAAACCGAGGAGGAAAGATGACGGGAATGCAAGACGCAAGCCGAAGCCTTACCCGTAGGAACTTTCTCAAAGTCGGCGCGGCCGGGGCGGCGGGACTTGCCGCTGCCGGCGCGATGACCGGCTGTGATGCGTGGCTTGGCGCCGCGCCGCAGCAGGCCGCCGAAGAGAAAACCGTCTACACGCTGCATCAGTTCATGTGCACGGGCCGCTGCTCGCTGAAGTGCACGGTGCGCGACGGCCGCTTGGCCATGATTCAGCCCAACGACACGGTTGACCCGTACTATCGCCACGTGTGCATGAAGGGCATCTCCGAGATTCAGCATGTTTACAGCGACGAGCGCCTGCAAACGCCCATGCGCCGCGTGGGCAAGCGCGGCGACAACGAGTTCGAGGCCATCAGCTGGGACGAAGCCATCAAAACGGTAGGCGACGAGCTGCGCAAGGCGTGGGGCAAATACGGCAAGCAGTCCGTGTGCATGTCCGCATCGAATGAGCCGCGTTTCGGCTTCCTGCCTGCGCTTTTGGGCTGCGCCACCGGCGTGGAGCCCGGCATCGACCGTGGCACGGGCAACGGCTCGGCGCCGGCCATCGGCGGCGATGTGTTCGGCGGCGGCACGTGCGAATCGCGCGACTGGGTGAACACGAAGACGCTTATCGTGGCGGGCGCGAACCTGCTGGAGTCGTCCATGATGCAGTCGAACACGTTCCTGGACGCAAAGAAGGCCGGTTGCGACATCATCGTGCTTGACCCGCATTTCTCCACCACGGCCAGCAAGGCCAGCCAGTGGATTCCCATTCAGCCGGGCACCGATGCGGCGTTCTACCTGGGCATGACCAGCTACATCCTGGACAACAAGCTCTACGACGAAGCGTACATGCGCGAGCACACGTCGTTCCCATTTTTGCTGGACGAGGCAACGGGCAAGTTGCTGCGCACCGGGGCGCCGTGGGGCACCGACGAGGAAACCGGCAAGCCGGTCGACCCAGGCGATTTCCTGGTGTGGGATGGCGCTGCGGGTGCCGCCGTGCCGTACACTGAAGCGGTTGCGGCAGCCGCGCTTGAGGGAACGTATGAGGTCAACGGCGCAAAAGTCATCACTGTGCTTGAAAGCCTGAAGCGCAATCAGAAGCCGTTCACGTGCGAATGGGCCGAGGGCGTCACCGGCGTGCCGGCGGCAACCATCCAGGAAGTGGCGCGCAAGTATGCCACGGCGGGCCCGGCGTTTCTGGCGTTCGGCCAGGGCGGTTCGGACAAGTATTCCAACCCCGACATCATCGGCCATGCCGGCATGGTGTTGACGGCGCTGACGGGCAACATCGGCAAGCCTGGTTGCGGCATCGGGCACACCATCGGCGGCGCCGGCTACAGCGTGGCGCTGGGCGAGTGGAAGCTTCCCGAGCAGTTTAAGCCTACTGAGCTGGACGTTCGCGCCGATCGCTTCCCTAACGACAACGGTGGCGTGCACGTGATCATCTCGCTGGGCAACACGTTCCAGCAGTATTGGGCGAACATGAACAAAACGCGCGAGTGGATCGATTCGCTGGACTTCATCGTGCACATCGGCATGTACTACGAGGACACGGTGCGCTATGCCGACATCGTGCTGCCCGTGTGCAGCAAGTTCGAGGACACCGTGGAGCACTCCATCGTGCGCAGCGACTACAACCACGTGAACCTGCAGACGAAGTGCATCGACCCGCTGTTCGACAGCAAGCCCGATTTCGACGTGATGCGTCTGATCGCCGAGGAGATGGGCGTGGGCGATTACCTGCCGAAAACGGCCGAAGAGCTGGTACGTTACCAGATCGAGCACTCCGAGGACCTGGCTGAACAGGGCATCACGTTGGATGCGCTGGTGAAAAACCACGGCAGCATCAAGATGGCCGGCACCGACGAGCCGCGCCGCGCGTATACCGACCAGGTATTCGAAACGCCCACCACGCGCATCGAGCCGTACTACGAGGCGTGGACGGCGTGCGACCAGGCGTGGCCGACGTGGGAAGAGAACAACGAGGCGTACGCGGGCAATCCGCTTGCCGACAAGTACCCGCTGCAGTTCACGCAGACGCGTACGCGCTTCTCGAACCATTCGCACTTCAAGGCGGCGAAATGGCTGCAGCAATTCGCCAAGCCCACGCTTGAGCTGAACCCGGCCGACATGGAAGCGCGCGGCATCGCCGACGGCGATCTGGTGGAGGCGTTCAACGACCGCGGGTCGTTCAAGTGCACGGCGCGTGCGAACAACGCCATTCGCCCCGGGTCAAGCCGCACGTGGGAGGCCGGCTGGAGCAAGTACATCGAGGAGGGAAACACGCAAAACGTCACGAACGATCACGTGAACCCGCGCGATGCCTTCCTGCCCACCGGCGCGCCCATCCCGTTTAACGACACGCTCATTGAAGTGAAGAAAGCGTAGGTGATATGCCATGACCAAACTTGCTATAGGAATCAACCTTGACCGCTGCATCGGCTGCCACACCTGCGCAAACGCGTGCAAGATGCAGAACAACGTGCCCGACGGCATGCTGTGGAACCGCGTGCTGACCGAGGGCTGCGACGCCATCGATGGCGCGGTGGGCACGTATCCGAACCTATCGCGCACGTACGTGCCGCTGGCTTGCCAGCATTGCGAGAATCCCGCGTGCATGAAGGTGTGCCCGACGGGCGCCACGTACAAAGACGATGCGGGCCGCGTGGAAATCGAGTACGACCGCTGCATCGGCTGCCGCATGTGCATGGCGGCTTGCCCGTTCAACGCGCGCGTGTTCAACTGGGAAGATCCTCAGCGCGATGGCGGTTTCAACTGGGGCGATGCACGTGTGCCCGTGCGCACGCGCGGCGTGATGGAGAAGTGCACGCTGTGCCGCGAGCGCACCGACGAGGGCGAGGCGCCCATGTGCGTGGTGTGCTGCCCGACCCATGCGCGCGTGTTCGGCGACTTGGACGACCCCACGTCGGAGCTGGCGCAGCTGCGCAGTAAGGCTGGCAGCAACGTGCATCTGCTGCTGGAGGAAAAGGGCACGAAGCCCCAGGTCTTCTACTACAACGAGTAAGGAGGTGCCGTGATGAAGCTTTCTGCAAAAGGTAAAGTCGGCGCGGCTGTTCTGGTGGCGCTGATGGTGATCGGCTTCTGCGCGTATGTGTTTCAGCTGACGCAGGGTTTGTGCGTGACGGGCATGTCGAACGGCGTGTCGTGGGGTCTGTACATCACGTGCTTCATGTTTTTCGTGGGTCTGTCGGCGGGTGGTCTGATTGTGGCCAGCTCGGCGCACGTGTTCCATATCGAGTCGTTCAAGCGCGTGGCCATGCCTGCTGTCATCACTTCCACGGTGTGCATCTGCTGTGCCGGGGCGTTCATCCTGATCGATCTGGGCGGTATCCAGCGCATTTGGAATATGTTCGTGCACTTGAATTTCACGAGCCCGCTGGCGTGGGACATGTGCGTGATTACCACGTATCTGGTGATCAACATCTTGGACATCGTGTGGCTGCGCCGCGGCGATGAGCGCAAGGTGCAGATGTTGTCGTACGTGGCGCTGCCCGTTGCCATTTTGGTGCACAGCGTGACGGCGTGGATTTTCGGCCTGGAAATCGCGAAGGAAGGCTGGTATTCGGCCATCATGGCGCCGATCTTCGTGGCGTCGGCAATGGACTCGGGCCTGGCGTTGCTTATGTGCGTGCTGGCGGCCTCGAAGAAGGTCGGCGTGTTCGATTGCGGCCAGAAGTTGTTTGCTGACCTGGCCCGACTGCTGGCAACGTTCATTGCGGTTGATGCGTTCTTCATTGGCTGCGAGCTTTTGACCGTGGCGTATCCGGGCGCGGCGGGCGCTACCGAGCTGCTGGGCATCATGACCTCGGGGGCAACCGCGCCGTTCTTCTGGTTCGAGATTCTGGGTGGCTTGCTGGTGCCGTTTCTGCTGCTGGCGTCCGCGAAACGCCGTCAGCGCACCGCCGTGGTGGTTGCCGCCAGCGCGCTGGTGATGGCGGGCGTGCTGTGCAAGCGCGTGTGGCTGCTGTTCACCAGCTTCACTATGACCAACGTGTACGGAGCGCCGGGCATTTCGTCGGGTTCTACGGCGGCGCGCGGTGCTGATGGGTTTGGCATGTGGGCGCTGACCGGCTCTTATGCGCCGACGCCTGTTGAGGTTGCCGTGGTGATTGCTGTGGTGAGCTTCTGCATCTTGGGCATTGCAGTGCTGTCGAAGAAGCTGGTCAAGGCTGCGTAAAGGATTGGCTGCGGGCTGCACTTGCGCGGCCCGCTTGGCGCCCGGAGCGTGGCGGTTGCGTGGGAGCGTTTGCGTGAGGCTTTCTGCTGCTTTGCCTGCGCCGCTCGGCGCGGTAAGGACGCTTTGATGGTTTCGCTGGGCGCGCTGCTGGGTGTCGGGTTCTGCGGCTTATTGCGTAGGGCTGTAATGATTCGAGATGGCAAGGGAGCTTGATATGCGAGTGCTGGATTGCGATGAGTGGCGAACTTTAGGGCAGCTGTACGCGTTTTTCGGGAACAGCCTGCTCAGCCCCATGAATCGCACGGAAACGGTTGGGCTTGACCCGGCGTTTTGGCATGATTTGGCCGGACTGCTTGGCGGTGCGATTGCGCGCCCGGCGCAGGATTGCGCTGCGTGGGCAGAGCGGGCGGCAGGTGATTGTTCGCGTGATGAGCTGGTGCAACGTGTTTCCGTTGAGTTCACGCATTTGTTTGTCGGGCCTCCTTCGCCGGCGGCGCCTCCGTGGGAATCGGCAAATGGGCCGGTGGGATCGCATGTTGGTTTCGGCGAGGCAACATATCAGATGCGCGAGCGCTTGCGCGCGGTGGGGTTGGCGCAATGCGGTTCCAGCAACCAGTTCGAGGATCATCTGGGAATCGAGCTGCTGTATTTGTCCGAGCTGTGCCGGCGTATTGCGGATGCGCAAGCTTCGACGTGTGGTTCGGCGGATGCGCAGGTTGAGGAGCTTGAGCGCTTTGTGCGCGAGCATCCACTTTGCTGGATTGGTCGGTTTTGCGACAAGGTGGCGGCTTCGCGACCTGACGGCTATTTCGTGCACGTGCTCGATTGCGTGCGCGCTTTGCTGGGATGGCAGGTTGCGTAACGCTTGGCTTGCGAGGTGAATGCCTGCCTGCTAAGAGCGCGCGACTGTTCGCGAGGTGTTCACCGGCTGTTGAGTTCCAACGCTGCGGCTCAAGAGGGCGCGGCGGAGGTTGTTGTCTCCGCCGCGCCCTCATTTTTTGCTGAAACTACCGCGATGTGCGTAGGTTGAGGTGTGCTGTCGGCAGAGCCGGCGCGCGGCGCCGGGAAAACCCCAGGTTGTCGGTTGCCAGCGTAGTGGGTTGAGCAATTGCGGTCACCAACCTACGCACTTCGTGATAGTTTGTGCTGGGACTTGGGGGGTGATGCGTCGTGAGGTTGGCGCAATTGGTGCGATTGGGTGTGGTGTTGGGCGTTTTGATGAGCGCGGACCTGGCGTGAACATGAGAAGAGGCGCCCGTGGGCGCCTCTTCTCATGTGCGGTTATGTGGTTGCGGTAGCTTAGCGGCCGATGCGCTCGGGGATGCTGGCAATAGCGTCGGCTACGGCTTGCGCGACGTTGGTGGTGGGGATGTCGGTACCGTTGACGCTGATGCATTCAGCCTGGTCAATGCCATATACGTGGCACAGGGCCTTTATGTTTTGCCAGCCAAGATCTTGTTTGTCGGTGGCAAGGCCGCCGCGGGTGGTGACGTAGTACAGCTTCTGGCCGCGGCACTGGCCGACGGGCCCGTGGTCGGTGTAGCGGTTCACGATGCCCGTGACGCTGATGTGCTCAAGGTACACCTTCAAAAGCGCTGGGTAGCTGCCGTCCCAGAATGGCGCCGCAACAACAATGACGTCGGCCTCGGCGAACTGATGGGCCAGGTCGAACATGGCATCGTCGTAGTTTTCCGCGTGGCGCAGCTGGTTTCGATGGACGAGCGTTTCGGACGTGAACGGGCGCAGGTCGAGCTTTTCAAGCACCAGTTGCTCGGTGACGTATTCGCCCGTTTGCTGCAGGTTTGCCACCAATGCATCGGCGATTTTCCTGGTGTTCGAAGTTTCGCGCAGCACGCAGCTGTCGATGTAGAGCAGCTTTTTCATGGGGGATCCTTTCGGTCGGATGCGGGGTTCGTAATTCACCATAGCACAGACCGAAACATGGGCAAACAGCGGTTTTGCTGCTTTGTGATGTTTCATACATTAACAGATTTCCCCGTTGATTATTAGTCTTGTTTTGCCTGTTCAAAGGGTGTATTAAGCCTTAACCGCATTTTGGGAAAGGAGTATGCGATGGATGTTTTTGGGGTTGTCGGTGCGACCGCATCCTTCACGTTCGAAAGCAGTGTTGCCGTGCTTGAGCGCGCGTGCCCCGACTATCGCGGCTTGCACGTGAGCCTGTGCGATCTGCTGCAGGCTCACGAGGACGAATTGGCGCGGCGGCCTGCCCAAATGGCGCAAAACGGCCAGTAAACGGCGGGCAGGTTGCGCATGGCGGCAGAAAGCTTCATGATGGAGCATGAAACCATTGGTTTGCAAGCGAATCTTCGAAAGCGGGGGAGCATGAACTACTCGGAGATCAAATATTTCGATATCGCCAACGGCGAGGGCGTGCGCACCAGCCTGTTCGTGTCGGGGTGCCGCCATGGGTGCCCGGGCTGTTTCAACCCCGACCAGTGGGATTTCACGGCGGGCAAGCCGTTCTCGCGCGAGGTGCAGGACAAAATCGTCGAAAGCCTGGCGCCGGAATATGTTGACGGCCTGTCGCTGCTTGGCGGCGAGCCGATGGAGCCGGAGAACCAGCGCGCGCTGGTGGACTTCGTGGAGCGCGTGCGGCAGACGTATCCCGGCAAGTCCATTTGGTGCTACACGGGCGATTCGCTGGATGACCTGCGCAATCCCGACAGCCCGCGCCACACCGAGGTGACCGACCGGCTGCTGGCTGCCATCGACGTGCTGGTGGACGGCCCGTTTGTGCAGGCGCACCACGATATTACGCTGCGCTTCCGTGGCTCGTCGAACCAGCGCATCATCGACCTGCCGGCCACGCTTGCCGGCGACAAGGTGGTGCCGTGGCGCGACGACCCGCAGTTCACCAGCCATGTGATGGTTGCGCTGAACGCGAAGGAGCCGACGGAGTAGGCGCGGTTGGCGCCTGGCGCTAGCCGCCGGAGCGTGAAAACTTGCAACAGAAAACGGGCCGCATCGCCAGGCGTTGGCGATGCGGCCCGTGCTATTCGGTCGGGATTCGTGCGGGGCGCTCCGTTTACGCCGCTTTCACGTCGTCAAGCTCCTGACCTGCGTGCGGGTCGTTGAACACGTCAAGGTTCATGCGACCGGCCTGCTTGGCAACCACGGTGGTGCACACGGCGTCGCCCGTGATGTTCACGGCGGTGCGCGTCATGTCCAGGATGCGGTCGATGCCCATGATCAGCGCGATGCCTTCAAGCGGCAGCCCCACGGAGTTGAACACCATCGACAACGTGATAAGTCCCACCGACGGGACACCAGCCGTGCCAATGGACGCCAGCGTTGCCGTGGCGATAACCGTTGCATACTCCACGGGCCCCAGCTGCACGCCGAACAGCTGCGCCGTGAACACCACGGCCACGCCCTGCATGATGGACGTACCGTCCATGTTGATGGTGGCTCCCAGCGGGATGGTGAACGACGAGATGCGGCGGTCGACGCCCATCTTCTTCTCCAGCGTTTCGATGTTCAGCGGGATGGTGGCGTTCGACGTGGCCGTCGAGAACGCGAACATCATCACGGAGATGAACTTCTTCAGGAACTTCACGGGGTTAACGCGCGCCAGCAGGAACAGCAGCAGCATGTACACCACCAGGCACTGTACGGCCAGCGCCAAAAGCACGCCGGCCATGTACTTCACCATGGGCAGGAACGCGTCGAAGCCGATGTTGGCGAACGTGCGCGCCAACAGGCAAAACACGCCGATGGGCGCCACGTACATGACCAGAGAGGTCATCTTCATCATGATGTCGTTGAACTGCTCGAAGAAGCGGTGTACCACCTCGACCTTGCGGCCCATCATGGACAGGATGATGCCGATGAACAGGGCGAAGAAGATGATGGCCAGCATATCGCCCGAGGCCAGCGCCTGGACGGGGTTCTTCGGGATGATGTTCAGCAGCGTGTCGGCGAACGAGACGTCGGTGGACGTGCTGCTTGAAAGCGACGAGGTGTCGCTGGCGACCAGGCTGGACATGTCCACGCCGCGACCGGGGTTGATAAGGTTCGCCACGCTCAGCGCTACGGACACGGCCAGCGCGGTGGTGCACAGGTAGAACGCCAGCGTTTTCAGGCCGATGGTGCCAAGCGTTTTCGTGTCGCCGATGGACGACGCGCCGCACACGATTGAGCAGAACACCAGCGGCACCACCAGCATCTGCATCAGGCGGATGAAGCCCTGGCCAACCATGTAGAAGATGCCATTGACGAACACGTCGTCGCGGATGGTGCCGGCCGGCACCAGGTAGTGGAAGATCACGCCGCAGACAAGGCCGAGCAGAAGCGCGATGAGGATGGCGCCGGTCAGCCCGATGTGCAGGCGCTTGGGCTTTTCGCCCATGTTGATTTTGGTGGACATGCGGCGCCCCTATTCTGTGCAGGCCAGCGCGGCCAGGTCGTGTTCGGCGGTGAAGGCGGCAAGGTCGTCTTCCCAGGTGGGCATGGCGAACACGCCGGTCAGGCGCGCCATCATGTCGTCGAGCTCGATGCGGTAGCCCTGGCGCGGGTTCGCGGTGCCGCGCAGGTTGCCCGTGGGTTGGCCGGCAAGCGCGAATGCGCGCTCGAAGAACTCGAAGCGGCTGGTCACGCCCGTGCAGGCGGCGTGGAACGTGCCGAACTCATCTGACTCCATGACGGCCAGGACGAAGCGCGCGAACGTGTCGGCCGACGTGGGGCAGGCGAACTGGTTGGCGGGGACGGGCACGGTTTTGCCCTGCGCCGACGCTTTGAGGGCGCGGCCAAGCAAGTCGTTGGGCTGGGCGGTGTACACCCAGCTGGAGCGCACGATGATGTGGCGCTGGCACAGCTCGCGCACGAAGCGCTCGCCGGCCTGCTTCGACTTGCCGTACACATGCGGCGGGTTCGTGACGTCGAACTCGTTGAACGCATGGTCGGCGTTTTCCGGGAACAGGTCGTCGGTGGACAGGTGCACCAGCGTGGCGCCCACACCGTTGCTGGCGATGGCCAGGTTGCGCGCGCCGAGCGCGTTGACCTTGTAGGCCTTGTCGGGGTCTTCGTCCGCCTCGGTGCGGCTGGCCAGCGCGGCGCAGTTGATGACGAAGTCGGGGCGATACGATTCGGCGTAGTTCATGATTTCGTGTAGGTCGGTAACGTCGATTTCGGCGTCGGTGGTGACCACCTTGTAGCGGCTGTGGTCGAGCGCGTGCTCGATGGCTTGGCCCATGCGGCCGGCGGCGCCGGCGATCCATACGGTTTCTTGGGGACCCAATCTCATGGGGCTGCTCCTTTGCTAGTTGCTCGCGCACGTGCCTTGGTGGGCATAGCGTAGCGGCGCTGGTGTTTTGCCAGGTTGTGGCGCCTTCGGCCGCGCACAGCCTGCCGGTTGGTTGTCCGGCTTGGTGCTTCGCGCACGAACGGATTCAATATACAAACGTGTTTATTTTACCCCTGCTTGCGCTGTTGCGTGGGGTGCATGTAGGCCGAAACGAAACCGAAATGCTTTGCGGTTTGTGCGGTGGCTTAAGGGTAATGCGTGCGGCTGCCAGGGCGCCTGTTGCGGTTTGAACCGGTCTTTACGGTTGCGCTTTATGGTATCTTCGTTTTCGCAGGTCGCGCTTGCTTTTACTGCAGCGTGGCATCTACGGCGCTGATCACGGCGTTGCGCAGGCCAGCCGCCTCCAGCGCGGCGACGCCCTTGATGGTGGTGCCGCCCGGCGAGCAGACGGCGTCCTTCATGGCGCCAGGGTGCGTGCCCTCTGCCAGGTGCAGCTGTGCGGTGCCGGCCATCATCTGCGCGGCCAAGCGGTACGCGGTGGCGCGCGGCAGGCCGTTCTTCACGGCGCCGTCGGCAAGCGACTCCAGGAACATGGCGGCAAAGGCCGGCCCGCACCCGGCAACGGCCGATGCGGTGGACAGCAGGTTTCCCGCCACAGGCTCGATGAGCGCGATAGGGCTGAACAGCTGCGTGAACGTGTCCCATTCGTCGCAGGTCAGAGAGTGTTTTTGCTCGCAGGCGATTACGCCGCAGCCAACGGCAATGGGTGTGTTCGGGATGGTGGACAGGTGGTGGCTTTCTTGCCCGAGCAGCTCGTCGTAGAAGTCGAACAGCAGCCCGGCGGCAACCGAGACCACGACCTTGCCCGCAAGCGCTTCGCGTGCCGGTGCAAGCACGTCGGCAACCATGTGCGGCTTCACGGCAACGATGATCAGGTCGCTTGCTTCGGCGACTTCGGCAGCGGTGTGCACCGGCGTCGCGCCTAGCGCGGCGCAGCTGGCCTGAAGCTTGTCGTAATGCGCGGCGCAGGCGGTGATGCGATCGCCTGCAACATTCGCGTGCTCTACCAGGCCTTTCGCCATTGCCTGGGCCATATTTCCAAACCCAATGAATCCGATGCGTGCAGTTTTCGCGTCCATGGTTCTCCTTTTGCTGAGCGTTTGCATTTGAGCGTTTCCGGCGTGGATGTTCTCTTTTCGCCGATAGGTCGATGATTTCGCTTTGGGGCGGACTGCTTCGCTGCTGCGAACCCACGCTTGAGCGCAGAGCAGTTGGGTGGCAGCGGCGGTTTGCCTGCAAAAACCATTGTAATCCCTGTAAGGTAAAGACTTCGTTTCGAACGTGCGTCAAGTGCGTAGGTAAGCCTCGTTCGGCATCAAAATATTGGTCGGCTTGTTTCGAACGGGCGCTATGTGCGTAGGTTCATTCGGAGATTTCGACACGAAGGGCGGTTTCCCTGCGGTTTTGGCGTCGAAGTGCGGTGGCCGGCGCGCTCTCCCTTTCGCAACCTACGCACTTCACGCACGTTTTGCTGCGTCCAAGTTTTCTCAAGGGCAAATGGGGAATCGATGGGTGCCGGCACGACGAATTTCGCCGCGATGGCTACCGCCGCTGGGGTTCAACGCAGCCAAACTGCTACGAAACCGCATTTCTCAAAATGCGCAGCATGAAAAAAGTGGGCCGGCAGGAAACCCTGCCGGCTCACTTGCCGCTATTGCTTGCGAAGCGTTATCGCGATGGTGTTGAGGTGCTCGAGCGCGCCGGCCTTAACGGCTGCGCGATCGCCTGCTGCATAGGGGTTGTCGCAGGCAACCCAATCGGCCCAGGCTTCTGCCGTGGATGTCATGGGGTGCATGTCGAGAATCTGAACGCCGGGGGTTTGCCCAATCATGCTTCGCCACCAGGGGATATCGTGCATGTATGCAAGCTGCTCAGGTGTCCAAGATTCAAGCAGGCATGCGGGCAAATCGTCATGGCAATCGCGCACCATGCCGGGGATAGACAGGTACAGCATGCCACCTTGCTTCACGTAGGGCAGCAGCTTTTCGCCGAGGTAGTGCGCATCGCGGCCGTAGTAGTTGTAGGAGTCGATGCTCACTACGGCATCGAAGAAGCCGTGCGGGAACGGCAGCCCCTGCGTTGCATCGGCCCTCACGGGGTGTATCACCTGGTCAGGAACCTTCATGCTGCGGAAAAACGCGCGGTTTTCCGCAGGGTCGCTCCACAGATCAACGGCATAGGTATCCAGGCCGTATTCGCGCGCAAGCATAACGCTGGTAATGCCGGTGCCCGACCCGAGGTCGCAAATGCGGCTGCCTGCAGGGAGGTCGGCTTCAAGGAGCAACTCCTCGCAGAGCTTTAGCGGGTTGGGACCCATGATTTTAGATTGTACGATTGCAGACTCGAAGCTGTTTGCTTTTGGGAAATGCATGATGGTGTCCTGTTCTCATTGGTTGACAGCTTGGTTTTGACATAGGGGCCAAAAGAACGCCGCAAAAAACCTTGGGCCTGCTTATCGCAGCCTTCTGACCAGGCTATTTGCTTAGCGTTCTCTAAAGAACAAGGACCAAAAAGACACTTACCTTCCTGACCTGGTGTTTTACCAGAGTTTATCCTAAATTGTTCTAAGTTCTCTCGTTTTCGCGCAGAACGCTTCCTCGAACCTGTCTATCAAGTCGCGCTCTGCGGGCCTAATGTAGTGCTTGCCGGACACGCCGTCAAGCTTGTGACCCATAAGCAGCTCGCACAGCCTGTTCGGGATGCCCCATTCAATCTCCGCCATGGTGCGCCACGTGGCCCTGAGGTTCTGCATGGTCACCCATTTCCCATCGATGCCGCATGTCTCCCATGCCGCCGCCCAGGCCGGCGTGGCGTTGTTGACGCTGAACGGCACGCCGTCTCCGCGATCGGTCAGCCATGCGGACCCGTCCGCATGGCGCTGGGCGGCTATCTCCTTGAGCCGTGCGCCGTACGGCGGCGGGACGATGGTGATGCGGCTGCTCTGGGCGTTCTTCATGTCATCGACCTCTCTCGGTACCGCTCCACTCTTGGCGGCCTGTCGATGCACCGTCACGACGGCGAACAGCCCCGCGTCCGTCTCGTCGAACTGCACTTCGTCGACCTTCACCGCCAACGACTCGGCAACGCGGCACGATCCGAAGCACATGAGGACGAAAGGGGCTTCCATCCTGTTGCCGGCAAGCCTTGATGCGACAGCTGCGGCCTCTTTGGGCGTCAGGATGGCCTTCGTCCTTTCCGTTCCAGATTTTGGCATGCGGTAGTTGCCTCTGAACTTGTTGACGTCGACGGCTTCACGCATGACGGCGAGGTCGACGATCTGCCTTGCAACGACGAGCGCGACTTCTGCGGAGCCTTTCGTCAGACCGTCAAGCCATTCTTGGATATCGATGGCCCTGGCGGAGTCGATGGGGACGCTTGCCCATCGCGGCATCACGGAGTTTTTCCACGCCGATCTGTAACTTGTGACGGTCCTGCTTTTAAGGTCGCCGTATTCTAGGCGCTTCTCGACGTCGGGAGCCCACAGCTTGTCGTGCGCCTGACCGAACGTCATGCGTCTACCGCTTTGCGCGCCGCTTGCCTGGATCACCGCAAGCCGTTCGCAGGCTTCGCGGTAGGTGCCGTAAAACGTCTCGGTGGCGCGGCCGCACCTCTTCGCATGGTCTGGCCACCGCAGCACGTACTTCTTGCCGCGTTTTATCTCGGTGACGCTGCCCCATGCTCGGCGCTGTTTCTTTCTGGGCATGTTACAATGCACCTGCCTTCCTTGGTTGGGATGGTCGAGCCTCGCGCCAGGGTTGCCGCCCGTAAGCGCGGGGCTTATTTTGCTTTTACCCCTGTAGGCGTTTGACGGCTTTCTCGAAGTCGTTCTCGTATGTCGCGTCCTGCACCTTCCTGTATTCGGCAAAGCGCTCAAGCGCGATCTTGTCCGCCGTCTTCTTGTTCCTGTTGCCAAGCCCCTGCAGCACTTCGCGCCCGTTGAAAGCCAAAAAGCCGTCAAGCAGTTGCCTGCAATCTTCCATGCTAGTCAGCTGATGACGCTCCGCTCGGTCCTCTGCCGCATCCAAAAACATAGTCACGAGCCTATTCAGCTCGCGAATCTCTTTTTCCGTCAGGTAGTTCTTCGCTATGGTCACGTCGCTGGAATGGATCGGGCCGTCCGGCGCGCCTTTCCATGTGGCAAGGCCCATGTTCGGCTGCTCGGGGTCGGAGCGCTCCTGCACGATTTCGGCAGCGGTGTGACCGGTCACGGCGTAGTGCAGCTTGTTCTGCACTGTCGCGTAGAAGTTGCGCGCAACCTCGCTGTTGCGGTCGTAGTCGTAGGTGCATTCCTGGAAGATGTCCGTGATCTTCTGGTAAACGCGCCGCTCGCTTGCGCGGATGTCCCTGATGCGCACGAGCAGCTCGTCGAAGTAGTCCTTGCCGAAAGGCGCGCCGTTTTTCAGCATGTCGTCGTTGAGCACGAAGCCCTTGACGATATATTCCTTCAGCGTGGCCGTGGCCCACTGGCGGAAGCGCGTGGCTCGCAGCGAATTGACTCGGTAGCCGACGGCTATAACGGCGTCGAGGTTGTAGTAGGCTGCAGGCCGCCCGCCTTTGCTGGAAGTTTTTCCGGAAAAACCTGAAAAACTGGTTACGCTGGGCTTTTGCAGCTCTCCGCTAGCGAAGATGTTCGAAAGGTGCTCCGAGATTGTCTGCACCGAAACGCCGAACAGCTCGGCCATGGCTTTCTGCGGAAGCCACAAGTCGTCGTCCTTGTACCAGACTTTGACCGGAACGTTTGCCCCCTCGCTTTGATACAAGATTATCTCGGCATCGATTGAATCTGGCATTGCTGGTCTCCTTTCAACCTGCTAAAACGGCTCGCGGCTTTGGAAGCAGGACGTGCTCTACGCGGACTGCGCGGTCGCCGGTGGTGCTACTCGCCCCTGTTGCCTAGATCGTCGAGCGACAGCTGCTCCGCCGGCTTGTAGGGGCGGTATTCGCTCACGTGCGTTATCGCGCGCGATACGGTCTCCTTGCCGTTGCTCGCCACCGATGTCGTCACCCTCACGTCCACTATCAGGCTGTCCTGCTTCGCCAGGCGAACCTCGCCGCGCGCAAGCTTTGCGCGGAACGACGCGTCCAGCAGCTGCACGCCGTGCCACTTGTCGCCGCAGCACTTGAAGCTGTAGCCGTTCTTCCCGCCATCGTATGGCCCGGACACCGGGCTGACGGGCACGCCTTGAACCTCGTCAACGGTGTCCTCGCGCTCATCGGGCGGGCCGTCGACGGCAACGGCCTCGTATTCCTCCATGTCCGAGATGTCGTTCAGGTCGAACTCGGACCCGCCGCCTGGCTCGCGCCGCTCGAACGACCCCTTTTCCTGGATGGTCACCCTGATGTTCTCGTTGATGCTGACCATCGGCCCTACGGCCACGGTCTTCATCGCCTTCGCAACCTTCGGGGATTGGATCACCTTGTGGGCTTCCTCGCCGACCGTGATGGGCTCGGTGTCGCCGTCATCGCCGTAGGTGTACGTGCCGTCGCCGTTGTCGCGGTGCTTGTCGATGCGCCCGCGCACGTGCCTGACGACGGCCGGCACGCTGGCGCCGGCGGCGGTGCCCAGGAACCCGAGCAGTCCCAGCGCGTTGCACAGCGCCGTCATCTCCTGCGACGTGAAGAACGGCACGATTTGCTGCTGGTAGGTGACGACGAACTCGGTGATGAACGACCCGTTCCTGAAAGGCTTGACGTTCACGTGCACCGTTCCGTCGGCGCCGGTCAGCCGCATGGCCTCGTTCACGGCTTCGGAGAAGGCGTACATGACGTCTGCCACCTCGTGCACCGCTATGCCGTCGATGCCGAAGTCGGCGTCCATGTGGTAGACGATCTCGTATCGTTCCATCTTTTTACCTAATCTGATCATGGTGCAACAATATATGCACCGGGCCCTTGTGGCAAACTAAAACGGCTCGCGGCTTTGAAAGCAGGACGTGCTCTACGTGGACGGCGTGGTCGCTGGCGGCGGGCGCGCCCGGCTGCGCAACGGCCATCATGCACGCCGGGCCGGTATGACTCCGCTGCTTTTACCCGTCGATGTTGCGGCCGAAACCCCTCGACTCCTTCTGAAGCCGCTTCTGGTCGCCCTCGACTTTCCTTCGCAGCTTCTTGACGTCTTCCTCGGGCGGTAGGTCTTCAGGCTTGATGCCGCGCTTCCCGAGAAGGTCGCGCACCCCCTGGTTGTTTTGAACGTGCTCCGATGTGATCGGTCCTTCGCCAAACAGATCACGTTCTTCGATGTTATGGTTCGTAAGCTCGGTCGCAAGCTGCTTTGCGGCTATCGTCACGGCTGGAAGATGGTCGGCGACCGGCGTGCTTCCCTTGATGCCGAGCCGTTTCTTCATGGCTGCGGTCGAATACCCGCCGAACAGCGCCCTGTCGCCCTTTGAGCGGACCCTTGCGATGCCCTGGCCGTCGACCCCTCGCTCGTACATGTTCGCTGAGAACACGCGCTCCGCTTCGACGAGCCCGTCTCTCGCCGCGATGCGCGAGATGGCGACCATGCGCTCTTCTATAAGCTCTTGCTTGCGAGTTTGAAGGGCGAAATAGCTTTGCGCGAACGCTATCTCTTCTTTGCGCGGGTCGCCGTTCATGGCGATGAGGTAGCAGGCGTAGCGCGTAAGCATGTAGTCCTTAACCTCGCGTTTGCTCCCGCTGCCTAGGCTGACCATTTTGCCAACCTCGGCAAAATGGTGCTCATCAGGTGTTTTAGACGCTTCGGCTGATGCCATGGCCCTGCTAACCGCATCTTCGAACCGTCTCCACTGGGTGTACCCGAACACGGGCATGATTTCCCTGGCGTACCAGAACTCGACGCCCGTTTCATCGTTGCGGTGCGCCAGGTCGTCTAGCGTCAGCCTTCTCTTTTCGATTTCCTTGCTATCCATCTAGGCTCCTATCTAAAACGGCTCGCGGCTTTGGAAGTAGGCTACGTGCTCCACGTGGACTGCGTGGTCGCTGGCGGCGTTGATGTAGATGTTCTCGTGGTCGGGGTTGTGGGACTCGGGGGACAGGATCAGGTCGCCGTTGATGACGGTCATGCGGCGCATGATGGAGTCGGCGCCGTCGATGGTGGCCACCACCACGTCGCCCGAGCGCGCGGACACGCCCGGCTGCACGACCGCCACCATGCCGGGAGGGCAGATACGGTCCATGCAGTCGCCGTCGACCTCGAGCCCGTAGCTTCCCGGGTCGCGGTCGAGCAGGAACTGCGGCACATCGACCTCGGGGAACTCGTCGAGCTCCTCGGGAAGGCAAGGCTTGCCGGCGTGCGTGTTGCCCACCAGCGGCACCTTGGCCATGGGCACGCCCACCACGGGGATAGCGTTCGGTGGCATGCTCTGCCTGTCAGAAACGAGCGTGGCCATAGATACGCCAAACACTTCTGCGAGTTTTTCAACTGCCCCCATTCTTGGTTGCGACCATCCCGTTTCCCACTGTGTGACCGTTGCTCTAGTGACGCCAACAAGCTCAGCTAGCTTTGCTTGCGTCATCCCCGCGTTAGTGCGGAGCTTCTTAATATTTCCCCCTAAGCTCATGCTGCCTCCTTGTTGGTTAATTTATTTTAACATTCTAGTAAGTTTTTATTGACATGTCGATGTTGGTTTGATTAACATGTCAACTGTCGAAAGGAGGTCAAATGCAGACACTGAGAGAAATTCGCGAATCGCGTGGCGTGAAGCAGGTCGCTATCGCAGAACACCTGGGAATTGCTCGCCAAACTTACGCATCTTACGAGGAAAACCCCCGTTCAATGACGGTTGACCAGGCGCTAGCGGTCTGCGCGTTTCTTCACTGCAAGCTCAGTGATATTTTTTTACTCGGCGAGGTTAATTAAACCAACATCGCAGGGTAAACCAAAACCATCTGGCGCGAAGCTGGGGACGGGAATCAGGACACTTGCCATGGTGAATGCGGTTTTACGTGATGACTCCTTTTTTCTTTTCCTTTTTTCTCGTTTGAGCACTTGCTTTTCTGTACCTACCCAGAGATTCGCGCAGCACATTGCCCGCCCCCAGCCCCGCGCCAGATGACCATCCCAACCAAAGGAAGACCACCCCAACCAAGGAAGGAGACAAGATGCAGGAGATCGCGCTTGAGTGCGGCATACCGAGAAGCGAGGTCTTAGAGAGGGAGGGCCGCAAGGCAGACGTTCTCGACGCCCTTGCCGAGTTCGTGGTGCGCACGGCTAAAGGCGAGGACCCGCGGCCGGAAGCGGTTGCAGCGCTTCCGGCCGCGGCAGAGCTGGTGCTGGAATACGCGTAAGGGCGCTCTACATGCCCAGCCATTCGGAGCGATGCTCGCGGATTTCCGTTATGACGGCAGGTTGGACGGAGAAGTCGGACTTCTTGCCGAATGCGAAGGTTGGCGCGGTTCCGAATATTCCTTGCTGGCACAGGGTTAGCGCATCGGCGTCGTACGGGTCAAGGCTCACAAGGCCGGATTCCAAGGCTTCCGCGACAAGCCGCTTTCGTTTTTCCGGCATGCCGGAAAAAGTCCTGGAGAGCGCATCGAGCTTCTTCGCCTTGCTGCTTGAGATTTCGGCAAGCTGCGCCTCAAGTTCCGCGATCTTCGAGTCTTTCTTCTCGACCTGGCGCAGCCAGGCGGCAGACATGGCATCGGCCTGTTCGGCAAGCTCAGAGGCGTGCTCCGCCTTGAGGGACTCGACCTGCGAGGCGTGCTCGGACTCGATGGCGCAGACCTCTTCGGAATGCTCGGCTTCGCGCTTTTCGAGCTTGGAATTCCAGCGCCTATCTGCGATGGCCGCGCCGACGAGGTATCCAAACGCGGCGGCCGCGATGCAAGCGACCAGGACGGGCAGAGGATGCTCGATAACCGTGGAACGCGCATCGTCGAGAAACGCGACGATCGTTGCGCCTCCGAGAGCGGAGAGAAGCGCCAAGGCCTTGTCGAAAGCCGAGGACAGGATTGAAGCCCATTTGCTCATTGCAGCGCCTTTCTCGATTTGATCAGGAACAAGGATACAGCACGGATGGTGATGCTGATGGAGAACGTGGACGGGGTCGTGCTGTTGCTGGCGTGTTTTATGGCGCTCGGCATGGCGCTGGCCTGGATAGACAGAGACGGAAAGTGAAAGGAGACTGATATGCAAGCGACGAACGACATAGTGGCTGCCGCCGAGCAGCTGCTGGCGGCGGTGGACGCCGCGCGGGCCGCGCAGGCGGCGGGCGAGCCGGAACGGCCGTTCGGGCTGCGCAGCATGGCGGTGGCGGCGGGGCTGCCCGACAAGCCGCTGTACACGCTGGCCGAGGTTGCGAAGGCCACGGGGATAGCGCGCAGCACGCTGGACGACGAGCGGCGCGCCGGCAGGCTGAGGGCGTTCCTGCCGCCGGGCAAGCAGCGCGGGGCGCTCGTTAGGTGCGAGTGGTTCGACGAGTGGTTCGAGCAGGGTTCGAGCAAGGTTCGAGTAGGAGGCGAGCGATGACGCAGGGCAAAAAGATGCCCGCCGGTGTTGGTAGCAGGGGCGGGCTTGTGCGCGAGATTTTGCACCACGAGATTGTAACACAGCTGGGGACGTTCCGGCCGGTCGACGTGCTGCTGCTGGGAGCGGCGGCGCTGACGGCGTACGCGGTGTGCTCCGGAGTGCTGCAAGTTGGATACATGATTGCGAAAGGAATGCTGTTTTGAGCATAAACAGGGTGACGATCAGCGGCAACCTGACGCGCGCGGCGGAGCTGCGCTTCACGCAGTCGGGCATGGCCATACTGGGGTTCGGCGTGGCGGTGAACGACCGCCGCAAGAACGCCCAGACCGGCGAATGGGAGGACTGCCCCAACTTCGTGGACTGCGCCATGTTCGGCACGCGCGCCGAGAAGCTGCAGCCGTTCCTGACGAAGGGCACGAAGGTGGCCGCGGAGGGCAAGCTGCGCTACAGCAGCTGGGAGCGCGAAGGCCGGCGGAAAAGCAAGCTCGAGGTGATCGTGGACGAGCTGGAGTTCATGTCCAGCCGCGAGCGCGCCGAGCAGCCGCAGCCCGAGCCGGCCCAGTGGCCGGCCGAGATGCCCGACGTGGACGCGCAGTACGCGGCCATACCGGCGCAGCTGCCGGCCGTGTACGACGAGGACGTACCGTTTTAAGGAAGGCACATGAGCGACGAGAAGCTGCAGCGCGCACGCGATGCGTGCGGCCAGGCGCTGCGCCAGATGTGGGAGCGCGACGCGCGGAAGGCGCCGCCCGAGAAGCGCGAGCGCTACGTGCTGTCGTTCGAGTGCGCGCCGAGCGTGTTCGCCCGCATCCTGCAGTTCGTGCGAGAGCAGCCCACGGCGCGCCGCAGCTTCCGCCGCTACGAGATAGGGAGCAATGACGATGGCTGAGCGAAGGTTCCAGTTCTGGGAGAACTTCTACCGCCCGCTCACGCGGATCCGCGACCGCGCCGCGCGGGCGGAGCTTGCGCTGAAGCTGCTCGAGGCGGCCTTCGAGGACGAGCCGCCGGTGTTCGACGACATGGAGGGCCTGGTGGCCGACGCGGTGGTTCCGCTGATCTTGAAGGACGTGGGCGGCAAGCGGCCGGGCCGGCCGAAGAAATGCGGTTCGCAGCCCGTGGGCATTCCGGGCGGCGAGGGCGAAACGTTTCCGGAAACTATTTCGAAAACTATTTCGAAAACGGTTTCGGAAGGCCCTTATAAAGCGAAGCGAAGCGAAGCTGAAGGTTTTTCTTCTGAAAAGAAAAACCTTTCAGCAAGCCCTGCGCACGGCGCAGGCGCGACGGGTGCCGCGCCGCGCGCAGGGAAAGGCGTCCGGCTCGGGGCCGGATGGGAGAAGACGGGGTGCCGCTGCCGGAAATGCCGGCGGCACCTGGCGAAGGCGCCGAACGGCACCATGGCGTGCCCCTCGTGCGAACCCGAGCTGACGGGCATGCCCGCGCCGGGTCTTGCGGCCGAAGGGGACGCGGCGTGATCGCCGGGCGGCGCGGCGCGATGGCGCGGGCGTGGGCCGAGTTCGAGGGCGACCACGCGTTCGCCAGGCTGCAGGCCAGCGCCGAGCGCGACGTGGCCGTGGTGCACCTGCCCGAGGTGATGGGCGGGCGCTGCGGCGACCGCCTGGTGTGCCTGCCGCGCATGGGGTCTGCCGCTCCGAGCGGGCGCGTGAGGGTTTTGAGATGACGTTGCGGGCCGATGCCCGGGGAAAGGACTATCGCATGGTTGAGGAAGCGAAGCAGCCGGCAAGCGACGCCGCGTGGCGCGCCGATATGGCGCGCTGCCTGCGGCGCGGGGCGGGGGACGGGCCCGGCAGCCTGGCGTTCGTCAACGCCGAGGAGTCGGCGATGCTGGCCGACGTGCTGGAGCAGGGCTGCCCGGGCGAGGGGTTCATGGCCCTGCCCGTGGCCGCCGACGGCGAGCCGGTAAGGCCGGGGCAGGTCGTGTGGCTGCTCGACGAGGGCGACCGGCGCGGCGTCGTCGGCGTGCGCGGCAAGTCGGTCATCGTGCCGAGCTTCGACGGCGGCGCGTGGGGTTACCGCATCGTGGCGGCCGGCAGCGTATCGCACGAGCGGCCCGAAAGCTGGGGGCGCATCGCCGCCGAGCTGCGCGGCGGGCCGGGGCCGTTCTTCCTTGGCGTGCCTTGCAGCGGGTTGTGCTCGGGCTGCACGGGACCTGGCGTGAGCGAGCCCGACTGCTGGCAGATCATGGCCGGGAAGCTGGCGGACCGCATCGAGGCGCTGGCCGGCGATGGGCGATGAGCGGGCTGGCGTCTGAGTTCGGGCGCAACCGGCGCGCCGTGGTGCGCGACGACGGCCGCGAGTTCGAGAGCCTGGCCGCGGCGGCCATCGCCACGTTCGGCAGCCTGGTCAACTCGAACAGGATCAGCCGGGCGTGCAAGACCGGCAAGCCCGTCGGCGGCCACACGTTCAGGTTTCGGGAAGGCGGTGCGCGATGAGCGCGCGCGAGATCGAGGACGGGCTGCGGCTCATCGAGTCGGGCGCGCGCTGCTCGCTCGCCGACTTCTTGCTCGGCGGCGATCTCGACCTGCTGGCGCGCCGGATGGAGCAGCTTGCGCGCCATGCCGAGAACCTGAGCCTGCAGGCAAAGGCGGAAGGGGCGGCCCGTGGACGCTAGAGCTGTATTGGCCGTGGCCGATGCGATCGAGCGCGCCGAGCAGGCGGCGCTGGAAGACTTCGTGCCGAAGGACGGCGCCGACGCCATAGGCGCGGCGTACGCGGCCGGCGCGTACGAGGCCATCGACCGCGGATGGGCCGACGCGCTGCGCGCCGCCTGCGCACAGCCGGCCGGGCGGGAAGCGGTTTCGCATTCGCTGGACATGGCGGCGTTCTCCATGGCCGCCGTGAGCGTGGCGGTGAGCGACATGCTGAGCGACCTGGCGCATGCCGTGAAGCACGGCGGCCTGGAGGGCTTCAAGGAGAGGTGGCTGAAGGAATGACGCACAAGAGCGATTTCGCGTACGGCGCGCGCCCGCTGCCCGAGCCGCACAGCGGGGCGCGCTCGGGCGAGGTGCGCGTGCGGTACTTCGACCCGGTGACGGGCAGGCCGTGCGAGCGCAGGCCCGCCACGCGCACCGCGCAGCTGAGGGCGGCGGGCGGGCAGGCGCCGCGCACCGGCGGCGGCAGCTGGAACTTCAAACAGCGCAAGGGCGGCTGGACGCCCTGCGAGGTGGACGGCGTGGCGTACGAGTCCATAGCCGCCGCGTCGCGGGCCACCGGCATCCGCTACACCGCGCTGCAGAGCGCCTGCCGCGACGGCGCGGCCACCGCGGCCGGCCACCCCGTGAGCTTCGCCAGGCGGGAGCGCCCGTGAAGGCGGAGGTCAAGCAGGACGCCCGCGGGACGTGGTACGCGCGGCCGTACCTGGGCAAGCTGGCCAGCGGGCGCGTGGCCAGGCCGTACAAGAGCTTCCCCGGGGCGTCCACGCGCGAGCAGGCGCAGGCCATGGCCGACGCGTGGGCGGCGCAGATCACCGCCGGCGGCATGGTGACGAGCATGCTCCTGGGCGATTTGCTGGACGAGTACAACGCGGCCATGGAGGCCATGGGCGCCAGCCCCCACACCGTGCGCAGCTACCGGCTGTACGCCCACCGCTACCTGGCGCCGCTTTCGGCGCGCCGCGCCGACGGCCTGACGGCCATGGACTTCGACCAGCTGCAGGCGCGGCTGCTCGAACGCGGCGGCGCGGGCGGGGCGGGGCTTTCGCCCACAACCGTGCGATGCGTGCACCAGTACCTTCGCGGGGCGTACTCGTGGATGTGCCGAAAGGGCGTCCTGGAGCGCAACCCCGTGCTGGCCGCCGACAAGCCGGCGCCGGCGCGGCCCGACGCGGTGGCGCTGGGCGAGGCGGACCTGCGGACGCTCACCGACTGGATGGCCGAGCGCATGAGCGGGGACGCCGCGCCGTGGGAGTACCGCCGCGCGTGGTCGTTCTGGACGGCGCTGGCGTTCGGGCTGCGCGTCGGCGAGGTGTGCGCGCTGCGCCCGCGCGACATCGAGCGGCGCCGGCAGGCCGTGCTGGTGGGCGGCACCGTGGTGTCCGTGCCTGGCAGGCGACCCTGGCGCAAGGAGAAGCCCAAGACGTCGAGCAGCCGCCGGTCGGTGGCGGCCACGGCGTCGCAGGTGGCGGTGATGGCCGCCTACGAGGAATTCCGCGAGTCCGAGCTGCACGCCGGGCAGTGGGCGCCGCTTGCCAGCCCCACCGCGTCGTGGATGCGGCCGAGCGACCTTTCGGCCGAGTTCGCCCGCACGCGCGACGCGCTTGGCCTGGACCGGCGGGCCACGTTCCACAGCCTGCGGCACACGCACGCCAGCTGGCTGATCGCGTCGGGGGTCGACCTGGTGACGATCTCCGAGCGCCTGGGGCACGCCGACCCGAGCGTGACGGCGCGCGTGTACGCGCACTACCTGGACGGCCGCGACGCCAAGGCGGCGGCCGCCTTCGAGCAGACGATGAGAGGCCTGCGGGCGCCAGGCGGCGCCGCGTGGCCGGGATAGGAGAAACCCATGAAAAAGGCAATTGCGATGGCGATCGCCGCGGCGCTGGTCACCAGCTCCGCACCTGCAATCCCGTGGTGCCGGCATGCGGCATCGTGTGCGGGGGAGGTGGTCGAATGAGCGACATGTATATATGCGACACATGCGGCAAGCCAACGCCGAACTACAGTAGGTACATTTCCGGCCCTGTCTTCGGCAAGGAAGGCTATTCGGAGTGCGATGACTGCAGAAAAAATACGACCGCGAACGCGCGTGGGAAAACGAGCAATGGCATAAAGACGAGATTACATGCCCGTGGTGCGGCCATGAGGAAACTGACAGCTGGGAGTTCGATGGCGAATACGATGACGAGTACGAATGCGAACACTGCGGGAGACCGTTCGTCCTTGAGCGCGTCGTCGATATCACGTACACGAGCAAACGCCGCATCGAGGACATGCCTGAAGGGTGGGCGGGCGATGGCGAATGAGCTGCGACCCTTATACGCGGACGTGGACGGTTTTCACGATAAGGCGCGCGCCCTCGAAACGCTTGCAGGGCAGATTGCCCGCTTGGGCATGAGGGCAAGCGAGGCGCTTGAAAAGATGATGGTGTTTCTAGCCCATATCGAATGGGACGAAGCGGCAATGGGCAAGCTGCAGCTCGAACATGCCATCTCTAAGGCGGCGTCATACGAACACCGTCGAATCAAAGCGCTGACGAGGTCGCGCCGCAACGTCGAAACGCTGAAGAAGAAAGGAATATGCAGATGAAGCAAGGAGATTATCAAGCGTTGCTTCAGACGCTCAGGTGCGCCAGCAAGAACCTGAGCGACGTAAACGGCACGCACGGAGATCAGTCGTTCTGCTTGATAGAAGCATCGATGGCGCAGAGCCCGATCGTCATCGATGCATGCCTGCTGGACCGTTCGAAGGAGGATGCGGCATGAAGAAGGCAATCGCAATCGTCGTCGCGATAGCGCTGGCCGCCAGCGCCGCCGGATGCTCGGCGGCCAGCACGGCCCGTCAGCAGGCGAGCTGGGATGCGGACAACTTCGAGGTCGTGCGCGAGCTGACGGTGTTCGACAACTGCACCGGCCAGGTGCTGCTGATGGCCGAGGGCTGCATGAGCATCGAGGCCGTACCTGATTACAGCCAGCTGCGCATCATCGTCAAGCAGCCTGGCGACAAGTACGAGCAGCACTTCGTGGGGCTCAACGAGACCACCACGTACATCGTGACGGACGTCGAGGGCGTGGACGTCGACAGCTTCCGCTACAAGCTGACCATCAACCCGGACATGCTGATCCCGTTCGAGCCGGGACTGGTGACGGGCGGCGATCAATGAGTACCCGCGAGCGAATGGCCATGCTGACAACCGGCTGACAGAGGGCGGTGTTCTCCACCGACCCGGCCGTGGAGCGTCGCCGCAGGTCGGCCGGGCGGTTTCCGCGGCGGCCACGGCGCCGCCCCGGTACAAGAAGTAGATATACAGGTTCATGGGGTCGCTGGCGGCTTTTCGGGGCCGCCATCCGACGTTTCGGCGCTGCGGTAGAATCGAACAAAGGTTGCATGGCGGAAGGTGGCGGTTTGGACCACGACGATGAGGTGATGGCGTTCTGCGTGGACGCCTACATGGGCTACGTGCGGGGCCTGGCCCTGTCCATCGAGGACGTAGAGGACGAGGTGTCGCAGCACGAGCAGTCGCTGTCGCTCATGGGCGTGGACTACTCGCGGGGCGGATCGGCCGGCGCGAAGGCCGACAAGCTGCCCGACGGCGTGGCCAAGCTGCTGGAGCTTCGCGAGCGCCTTTCCGCCGAGCACGCGCGCTGCGCCAACGACCTGGCGTACGCCCGCGCGCTGTGCCGAGGCAGCGAGGACATGCGCGCCGTGTGGCTGCACAAGGTGGAGCGCGCCACCTACTCCGAGATAGGCCGCATCCTGGGCTGCAGCGCCATGACGGCGCGCCGCCGCGTGGCCGCGGGCGAGCGCATGGTTTACGCCACCATGCCCGAGGAGTGGCGGCGCTACGCCATCCCGAACGCCATGCCGCAGTAGGGCGCGCCGAAAAAATCCGCGATTCGCGAAAGTTGAACAGTTTTGAACAGCCTGACCGTGCTATTTTGGTAGCGGTGAATTTTGAGGACAGGGCCGCGCGGGCAACCGCAGCGGCCTTTTTCATGCCCGGAAGCCGGGCGACACGATCAAGCGGAAGGCTCGCATTGCGGACGATTGCACCTGTCTCGAAAACAGGCGGGCCGCAAAGGCCCCGAGGGTTCGAATCCCTCGCCTTCCGCCACCGAATCAACGACACAACCGAACAAAGGAGCGCGCCATGACGTTGCTCGACCTGGGGCGCATCGCCTCGCACCTGGACACCGGGATGGCCCACGCCATGCTCCACGCCGTGGCCGTGGCCAAGGACAGGGGGAGCCGATGCGGCTGGGCTACTGCCTGATGTGCGGGATGCTGCGGCAGCTTGACAAGGGAGTGTGCCAGACCTGCGAGGCCGACGAGAGGGAGCGCATGAGGCGCATCGACGCCATGCTCGGGCGCACTAGGGAGCGAGACGATGGGCAGCGGGAACGCAAGGCGCGCTAACGGCAGCAGGCGCAACCGGTCGCTGCTGCGCCTGCGGGCCATGGCCAGGCCCTGCCATATATGCGGAATGCCGATAGACTATTCGCTTCCGCATGGACTTCCCGATTCGTTCGAGTGCGACGAGCTCAAGCCCGTGAGCCTCGGCGGCTCGCCTTACGACATGGACAACCTCGCCGCCGCGCATCGATGCTGCAACAACTGGAGGAGCAACCGCTCGGCCGAGTACGCCCATGCCGTCGCGGCGGCCGTGATCGCGACGGAAGCGCCGAGAAGCCCGGAAGAGTTCGTGGCCGCGGCGAAACGGGCCGAGAGACGAGGATTCGCGGCCCCCCGCACGCACGAGACCGAGACGACCACGGCCTGGTGACCGCGAAGCACCCCAGGGGGGTCTTTTTGTTAGCCCGGGTTGACCACCCCGGGGCACCAGGGCCGAAATACCCCCGGATAACTTTTTAATATCTGACCAGGCAAAACGGCGAAATGGGGCGAAATGCTCATCAGCGACATGATTCCCTATCCCAGAAACGCCCGGAACAACGCCAAGGCGGTGCCTAAAGTGGCCGAATCCATCGCGGAGTTCGGGCTGCGCGGGACCATCGGGCTCGAGTCGCGCGAGAACCCCGTCATCGTGTTCGGGCACACCCGCGTGGAGGCGTGCAAGTCCCTCGGGTGGGACGAGATACCGGACGCGAAAATCGAGTTTTGCGACGACCTCACGCCCGAGCAGATCAAGGCGTTCCGCATCGCCGACAACAAGACCGGCGATATCGCCACGTACAACAAGAGCATGCTGCGCGAGGAGGTCCGGAGCCTCAAGGACTTCGACATGAGCCGCTTCGGGCTGGACTTCAAGTCGAAGCGCCTCCCATACGGAGCCGAACGGCTCAAGACGGACCGCGCGTACAACCTCGATATCGTGAGCCGCGCAGACTGCGGCGGGGACGGCTTCCCGGCCATATCGCCTTGCGACGCCGAGCCCGACGAGCTGCAAGGCTTCAATTACGCGAAGTCCACGCCGGACGCGGACAAGCGCGGCAAGGGGTGCCACTTCTTCATCGACGATTACCAGTTCGAGCGCGTCTGGACGCGGCCGGACAAGTACCTCCGCTGCCTGAGCGCATACGACTGCGTGCTCACGCCGGATTTCAGCCTGTACATGGACATGCCCGACGCGATGCAGCAGTGGAACCGCTACAGGAGCGCGGCGCTCGGGAGCTATTGGGCGCGCAACGGCATCATGGTCGTCCCAACGCTCTCGTGGGCGCAGCCGAGCAGCTACGGCTTTTGCTTCAAGGGCATCCCCAGGCATGCGACCGTGGCCACCTCGACCGTGGGCGTCGCGAGGGACAAGGACGCGCAGGCGGTGTGGTTCGATGGCATGAGGGAAGCAATGAAGCGCCTGGAGCCGTCGCGCGTGCTGCTGTACGGCAAGAACATCGGATTCGACTTCGGGGATTGCGAGGTCATCGAATACAAGGCAGGTGGATTTCATGGGCGGTAGAGGTTCCAGTTCCGCGAGTTCCACGCGCGTCGCCGTCATGAGCCTTGACGACTATCTGGGGCGAAAAGGCGTGTCAAGCCCGTTGAGCGGCTACATGGACGACAAGATGAGGATTCCGCACGGCGAGACGCAGCGGCAGACGGAGCGCCGCCAAAAGGAAGCCGCGCATGCCCGCGCCGAATACGAGAAGAAACGCGAGGCGGCCAAGAATGAATACAAGGCGCTCGTGGATTCCGGCAAGGTGCGCCCGCCGACCGAGATGGAGAAGCGCCTGAAGATTGCGCAGGGCCGGTCTGAGAACGCTGCGGTTCAGGCGGCGCGACGCGTGCTGACGAGGCGCGGAATCGATTGGCGGACAGGGAAGGCGCTGTAAATGGGCGGGCGCGGCGCATCGAGCGGCACGAGCAAGGACGGCAATCCGTACGGTTCGCAGTATCACTCCGTGCTGTCGTCCGGGAACATCAAGTTCGTCACCAAGAACGCCAGAGACTCCGAAGCTCTTATGGAAACGATGACAAAAGGCCGCGTGTATGCTCGTGTCGAGGGGGACGAAATCAAATCGATCATCTACTTCGACGCGGAGAACAAGCGAACCAAGCAGATAGATTTGGACCATCCCCATAGGCCTTCATTTTCCGGAAAGCACACGCACCACGGATACTTCCACAACGAGAACGATTCGAAGAAGGGGGCCGCTCGCCTTACGTCTGAAGAGAAGGCCATGGTTGAGCGGGTTCGTAGGCTGTGGGACAATAGAGGCGGCAAATGATGGTGTTAGTCGGGGAGCACGCCTTGATTGAGGAGGAGCCGGTTCAAATCCGGCGATTTTGCCAAAGCCGCCTTCGGGCGGCTTTTTTGATGCCCGAAAGGAGCCGTCATGCCGATCAAGAAGCCGCCCGGCATCGAATCCGATGCGTTCAAGTCGGCGAAATGGGACGAGTTGACGCATGGCCGCTCGTTTAGCCAGTCCGACGCGCCCACGCTCGGGCTTTTGTGCCAGTGGTACAAGATCGTGGACCAGGCGCAGACCGAGCTTGACGATTTCGGCAACCAGACGGCCTACGCCAACGACATGGGGGACCTCAAGGCGTTCCCGCAAATCAGCACACTGAAAACCGCATCGGCGGAGATTCGCCAGCTCAACAAGCAGCTGGGCATATGCGACACGCACGAGGAGGCAGGCGATGGCAAGCGCGCAACCGCAACCGTCCTGTCCGTCGTCGCCGGAAACCGCGCGAAGAGGCAGTCAAGAACCGCGTAGGCACGTCCAGCAGGGACGGGTCGAGTACACGGAGGCCGATGACGCGATAGCGCTTGGCGAGGATTTGGGCATCGACCCGTTCCTGTGGCAGCGTTCCGTGCTCGGGGATTGGTGCTCGTGCCGGTACACCGGCAAGCCGTCGTTCGTGGTGTGCGGCCTGGACGTGCCGCGCCAGAACGGCAAGAACGCCATCCTGGAAATCTACGAGCTGTACCGCCTCGCGGCGTGCGGCTGGCACATCCTGCACACCGCGCACCGCGTAAAGACGGCCAAGAAGTCGTTCAACCGCCTGGTCCGGTACTTCACCGACGACGAGCACCCGGAGCTGAAGGCCCTGGTCCGCCAGATCCGCCGCACCAACGGCGAGGAGGCCATCTACCTCGTCAACGGCGGCTCCATCGAGTTCATCGCCCGAACCAACGGCAGCGCCCGAGGCTTCGACGATATCCAGCTTGTCGTCTACGACGAGGCGCAGGAACTGACGGACGAGCAGTACGACGCTATCAGCTACACCTTGTCGGCATCGTCGACCGGCGAGCGCCAGACGATATACACCGGCACCCCTCCGAACGAGGCGTGCCCCGGCACCGTTTTCGCTCGCGCAAGGCGGGCCGCGCTAGACGGGGATTCTCGCAACACGAGCTGGTTTTCCTGGTCGACGCTCGAGCTGCCCGCCGAGGACGCGACGTTCGAGGACGTGCTGGACGCCGTGTACGCGTCCAACCCCTCCATGGGATACGTGCTCGACGAGGATTACACCGCGTCCGAGTTCGCGGGCGGCTCGCTGCTAGGCTTCGCGCACGAGCGCCTTGGCTGGTGGAGCAAGGAGGCCGGCGTCAAACGCGCGATATCGGCGCAGGTTTGGGACGAGTCGGCGATTGCGGCAATCGGGTCGCTGTACCCGCGCAAGATGGCGTTCGGGCTCAAGTTCACACCGGACGGGTCGCGCTATGCCCTTGCAGGCTGCAAGTCTGACGGCAAGGGCGGGTTCGCGTTCGAGCTGGTCAAGACCGGCACGACCGACAAGGGCATACGCGCAATCGCCGAGTGGGTGTCGTCGCGCAAGGGCACCGCCAACTGCGTCGCCGTGGACGGCGCGGGCGCGGCGGACGCCTTCGCCGAGCACGCCGCCGACCTCAAGGCCCCGAGGGGGTACGTCCTGCGTCCGAGCACCGGCAACGTCATAGAGGCATCGGCGGGCATGCTCGACGCCCTCACCTGCGGGCGCGCCAAGCACACCAGCCAGCCGGAGCTTGACGCTGCGGCGGCATCCTGCCCGCGCCGTCCCATAGGGTCGAAGGGCGGGTGGGGCTTCGGCTCCACCGACAAACAGGATTCGGCACCGCTCGAAGCGTGCGCGCTGGCCCTGTGGGCAATCAAGAAGACCAGACGCAACCCCAAGAGGAGGCAGCACATCCAGTGACGGCCCAGAAGCAGAAGTATTACGACGCGACGCTGCCGCGCCCGTGGGGCGAGTCGATACCGGAGCGGTACCGCGCCCGCATCGACGACCTGTTCGACACCTGGTACGCGGTCGGCGCGAGGAACCGCAAGCTGACGGCCTACTACAACATGAAGGCCGTGCTCAAGGACCTGGGCATCTCCATCCCGGAAAACCTGCTCAACGTCAACTGCGTGGTCGGGTGGTGCAAAAAGGCGGTCGACGCGCGCGCCGTGCGCAGCTCGTTCGACGGCTATGTTTTCAAGGGCCGCACGGACGACGAGCTGGACGCCCTCGCCCGCGCCAACCGGCTGCGGTCCCTGTACAAGCAGGCGTGCAAATCCGCGCTCACCCATGGCGTAGCGGCCCTGACCGTCATGCGCGGCGGCCCCGGCCAGCCTGCGGCCGTGGTGCGGGCGTACAGCGCCCACCAGTTCACGTGCCTGTGGGACAAGGACGAGCGCCGCGCGTCGTGCGGCGTGGTGCTCAACGAGGTGGACGAGCGCGGGGTTGCCAAGCGGTACACCGCGCACTTCGCCGACGCGGTGCTCACATTGGAGCGCGGGGACGACCAGCGGTGGACGTGCATCGAGGAGCCCAACCCCATGGGCCGCCCGCTCATGGAGGTCATCGTCAACGACCCGGACCTCGACCGCCCGCTCGGGCATTCGCTCATCACGCCGGAGGTCATCGGCATCGTGGACAAGGCCATGCGCGACGTTTTGCGCATGGAGGTAGGCGCGGAGTTCTTCACGTACCCCCAGCGATACGTGCTCGGCGCGGCCGATTCGATGTTCGCCGACCCTCCGGAGGGCTGCACCGAGGACGAGGACGGAAACTTCGTCGACGCCGAGGGCAACGTGGTGGCTCCCGTGCCCAACGACCGCAAGAAGGCCAGGGCCTACCTCGGCGCGCTGCTCGCGATCAGCCGCGACGAGAACGGCGAGCTGCCCACGGTCGGGCAGTTCAGCCCCGGCTCCGCGGACAACTTCACGCGAGTGTTCGAAAACGATGCCCAGCGGTTCAGCGGCGCGACCAACGTCCCGCTCGCTCAGCTCGGCGTGCAATCGAACACCTACACATCGTCGGACGCGCTCGGCGCGGCGAACGACCCGCTAATCCTGGCCGTGGAGGACATGAACGCCGACAACGGCGAGGTCATGGCCGAGGTGGCCCGCATGATGATGGCGGTCGCGAGGGGCACGGCAATCGACGGGCTGGACGAGGAGCGCCGCGATGTGCAGGTTGCGTGGAAGGACCCCTCGATGCCGACCATCTCCGCGCGAGCCGACGCATGGACAAAGCTCGGGGCGGCGGACCAGTCAATCGTGGGCACTCGCGTGTACTACGAGGGCGTGGGGCTTTCGCAGGCAAAGATTGACCGCCTCATGGCCGAGAAGCAGGCCAACGCCGCGATCGCGACCATGGCCCGCATCGCAGACGCGCTCGAAGGCGGAAGCGCCGGCATCCCGGCCGCGAAGAAGAACGAGGGGGCCGAGGAATGATTTCCCGCGAGCTGTTCGAGCAGTACGCCAAGGCGATAGACGCCAACGCCGACCTTTTGCAAGCCGCCGTGGCGCAGCTGGAGGCGAAGCTGTCCGGCATCCCGCCGTCCGAGGTCGAGTCCGCGTTGACCGCCGCGTATATGGCGCTGGTGGCCCGCTACGGCTCGTTCGCGGCTGCAATCGCCGTGGACTTTTACACGCGCCAGCGCGAGGCGTCCGGCGTCAGCTCGGCGTTCGTGCCGGAAAGCTCCGGCACCGCGCCCGCATGGGCGCTCCGGTGGGACGTGTCTGACGCCTACACTGGACGCGACCTTGCCAAGGCCGTCGAAAAGCTCGGCGGCAAGTCGGTCCAGCGCGTCATGGAGCAGGCTGACGATACGCTGCTGCAAAACGCCAGGCGCGACCCGGCCCGCCCGAAATGGGCGCTCGTGCCGCACTCCGGCGCGTGCGGCTGGTGCGCGATGCTCGCATCGAACGGGTTCGTCTACGCCAGCGAGGCCACGGCGAGCAAATCGAGGCACCCCAACTGCCGGTGCCGCCCGGTCGTTGACTTCGACGGCGACCCGCTGCTCGAAGGGTACGACCACGGCAGATACGAGCGCGAGTATTTCAATGCCCGCAGGGCCATCGAGGACGACGCCCGCAAGGAGTGGGCGGCCATGAGCGACGAGGAGCGCGAACGCTGGAAGGCCAAGGGCAAGGGAGCCTACGACCATTACATGCGCAACCGCATCACGGCGCAGATGGACACGAGGCGCGCCGGCAAATAGACAGCTACACCAACGGAATCAAGCCGCACCCGCACGGGGCGGCTTTTTTCATACCCGAAACCAGGCCGCACGGCCGAAACCGAGCCCGCACGGGCGTGGAAGGAGACGCAGATGACCGAGCCGAAACCCGCAGGCAACCAGCAGCAGACCGAGCCGACTCCAGCAGGCGCACAGCAGCAGACCGAGCCGGCGCAGACCGAGCCGAAGCCCGCAGGCGAGCCGACCCAGACCGACCCGCCGGAGCCGCAAGGCACCGACTGGAAGGCCCAGGCACGCAAGTGGGAGAAATTGGCCAAGGCGAACAAGGACAAGGCCGACATGTGGGACGCGCAGAAGCAGGCGGCGCCGACCGTCGAATCGCTGCAACAGCAGCTAGACGAGATTCGAGCAGAAGCCGCCGAGCAGCGCGACGCCGCCGAGCGCGACCGCGCCCGTTACAAGGTGGCCCAGGCCACCGGCGTTCCCGCGTCGCTGATTCAGGGCGATGACGAGGAGTCCATGACGGCATCCGCCAACGCCATCGCCGAGTACGCCAAGGCCCAGGCACCGTCCTACCCGGCCGACAAGGGGGCGGGCGCGCATCACGCGCCGGTCAGCCGCGAATCCATCGAGCAGATCAAAGACCCGGTTGCGCGCATCAACGCACGCGCGCAGCACATCGACCTTTACTAAGGAGCGACCATGGCAGCACTCGCCAACACCACCGATTCCACGGCAATCAACGCCGCGATGGACCAGGAGTTCATCGCCAACTACCAGCACGACCTCGACCGCCTTGCCGAAATCCTCGGCATCTTCGGCACCGAGATGATGTCCGCGGGCACCACCATCAAGATGCTCAAGGTCACCGGCGCGCTCAACGACTCCAAGACCGCCGCAGGCGCCGACGGCGCGTCCGCAAGCTCCTCCGGCACGGCGTACGTCGAGGGAGACGAGGTGGCGCTGTCCAAGTTCAGCGCCGAGTACGAGCCGGTCGGCGAGATCAAGGGCGTGCCGTACCGCAGGATGACCACCGCCGCCGCAATCCAGAAGTCCGGCTACGTCAACTCCGTGCTCAAGACCGACCGAAAGATGCTGTCCCTCGTCCGCGCGGGCATCATCTCCGACTTCTTCGCATTCCTGAAGAAGGGCACCGGCACCGCCACCGGCAAGGGCCTCCAGGCCGCGCTCGCCATGGCAGACGCCGCCCTGGGCGATTCCATGGAGGCAAACGGCGACGCGGCGGGCAGCATCATCCACTTCGTCAACCGCCAGGACGCCGCCGAGTACCTTGGCAACGCCGCCATCACCGACCAGAACGTGTTCGGCATGACGTACCTGCAGAACTTCCTGGGCGTGGCCAACGTCTTTTTGACCAACAAGGTCGACAAGGGCGGCCTGTACGTCACGCCCGCCGAGAACGTCCACATCTTCGGCCTGGACTTCGGCGCGCTGTCCCAGGCCGGCCTCGCATACGCCACCGACGCAAACGGCCTCATCGGCGTCGCGCACGGCCCCGCTTACGACCGCGTGTCCGTCGAGACGCACGTGCTCTCCGGCTGCACGCTGTTCCCGGAGGTCAAGGACTACATCGTCAAGGGCACGGTGTCGGCCAAGTAATGGCGGCGTACGCGACCGTGGCCGAGTACCGCACGGATACCGGCGACGAGGCCACGGACGGGGCGCGAGTCGAGGCCGTGCTTTTGCAGCAATCGGCCAAGCTGCGCGCGCAAGCCGGTATCGCCGAATCGCGCAGGCTCACGTCGGACCAGCAGGCCCTTTGCCGCCTGCTGGTCACGGACGCGGCGCGAAAGTGCCTGGTCCCCCCGACCATCGAGGGGCTGGGCGAGATGGTGGGGGCCAAGCAGGGCAGCTTCACCGCCAACGGGTTCCAGGGCTCCGCGACCTTCGCCAACCCCTCCGGCTCGGCGTATTTCGACACGTCGACCTACAAGGCGCTGCTCAAGAGCCTGGGCAAGGCTCAGCGCATGGGGTACGTCTGGCCTGGGGGATGCCCATGCTAGGCGAGCGCGTGGCCGTGCTGCGCAGGGATGCGGGCGGCGAGGACGAGATGGGCGAGCCGATATACCGATGGAAACCGGAGACCGTTCCCGGGTGCCTGGTGCGCCCGCTCGACGGCGACGAGGTGGACGGCGGCGAGGGCCTTTTTCGCCCCGACGGCGTGACCGTCTCGTACCGCGTCGCCTTCCCCAAGGCGTGGACGCGCACCGCCGCGCCGTTGCGCGGGTGCCGCGTGGCCCTCGTGGAGCGCGGGATGGACCCCGATGACGAGTTCTCCGCGCTGCGCGTTTCCGGGGCGCCGGACCGCACCATCCCGTGCCCGACGCTGTGGGACATGACCGCCGAGGTCGGGAGGGTCGATGGGTAGGTTCGTCATGGACAAGGCCGGCATCGAGGAGATTTGCAAGTCCCCGGAGATGCAGGCGGCGCTCAAGTCCGAGGCCGACCGCATCTGCTCCATCGCCAACGAGATAGCCGAGACCCACCTGTCCAAAACAAAGATAAAGGGCCGCAACGGCGGCACCTTCGCCCCCAAGCAGTTCAACCGGCCCCCATACGCGGTCCACGTCGACGTGCTCGACCACACCGCCGTGGGGGCCGTGCACACCAACTCCGAGCTTGGCAGATACCACAACGCCAAGCACGAGACGCTTCAATCCCTCGCCCATTAGAGGAGACAACTCAAATGCTAAACGTCCAAGCAGACCTGCGGCGTCGGCTCGCTGCGGCCCTGGACCCGGTGCAGGTGCGCGTGAGCGTGCCCGCCGAGCGGCCGCGCGAGCTGGTCGTCGTGCGCAGGGAGGGCGGCGGGCAGGTGAGCGAGCTTCAGGACGGCCCCGGCGTGGGCGTGTTCTGCTTCGCGCAGACCGAGGCCCGCGCCTGCGCCATCGCCGAGGCGGTGGCGGACGCCATCGCTGCGCTCACGTTTGCGGACGGCTACGAGGTCAAGCGCATGGACGTCATGCGCTCCTCGCCAGACCCGGACGACGACTCCCCGCGCTGGTACCTGAGCTACACGTTCACGACCCACGAACCCAGATAACAACCAGATAGGAGACAGCATGGCAGACTTAAAGGCCATCGATTCCAACCTCGTCACCACCGGCACGCCCGTAGACGGCGGCTGCGCGTGGACCTCTTTCGCCGACAGCCCGACGCTGCCGACCACGGCGACCTCAAAGATGGACGCCGCCGCCGGCTTCGAGAGCCTGGGCGAGGTGTCCGAGAACGGCTTCACGCTCGGCCGCAGCGTGTCGTCCACCGACCACAAGGGCTGGCACGGCTCCGTGGTCCTTACCTCCATCGATTCCGAGACCAACACGGTCAAGGTCGAGTTCGTCGAGATCAACCGCCCCACCGTCGCGAAGCTGCGCTACGGCGCAGACGCGGTGAAGGCCGGAGAGGACGGCTCCGTGTCCCAAATCGACGTCAAGGCGTACAAGGGCAAGGCCGTCCCGCTCGTGTTCGACGAGCTGGAATCCTGCGGCTTTCTGCGCCGCACCGTCATCAAGAAGGCCGTCGTGACCGACTTCGACGACGTTCCGCACCAGCGCGGAAGCCTGCTCGTGTACGGCATGACCTTCACGGTCAACGAGCCCTCCGACGGCTCCGCGCCCATCACCGTGTACCGCGCAAAGCCCGCTACGGAGCAGGTGTCCGAATGAACAAGGAAGCCATGGCGCGCATGAGCGCCGATGAGCTGGACGAGTACGGACGCGTTCTGGGCATCGAGATGCGCCCCGCCAAGACCGTCGCGCAGAAGGTGGCGCTCATCAGCTCCAAACGAGACCGCACCGCCACGGTGACCGCGCTCGGCATGCAGTTCGAGGTGCCCATGAAGGCGCTCTCGGACAAACGCGTGGTCGACGTGCTGGCAAACGTCAACCGCACCGACGAGGACGTGTACAGAACTCTCGGCGTGATGCTCGGCGACCAGATGGGCGAGCTGACGGACGCGGCGACCGACGAGGACGGGACCGTGGACTCCGCCGCCCTCGCGCTGGCGTTCGTGCGCATCGTCACCAGCGACGAACTAAAAAACTGCTGACGCTTGCGCGCCTGTCCGACGGCCGCACCGCCGAGCTGCGGTGCGATTTCCGCCGCTACTACGGCGTCTCGTTCGACGACGTGGGCGCGGCGGAGGCCGTCGACCTCATAACCGGCCTGCCTGCTGGATCGCGTTACGTATCGGCGCTTCGGCCCGACCTGTCGTGGACGCCGGAGCGCGAGGCGGTGGCCGATTTGCAGGACACGCTGTGGGAGATAGCGTACCGCCGCGCAGGCGTCAAGGACGAGCCATACCGCGTCATGCGCCCGAGGGACGCAGTGGCGCGCAGGCAGGCGGCTCAAAGGTACGCAAGCGTCAAACGGACGATAGCCGAGACCCAATGGGAGGAGGTGGTGTAGATGCCCGCCAGCGCGGGAAGCGCGACCCTCAACGTCATCCCGAAAATCAGGGGCCTGTCCGAGGCCGTGCAGAAGGAGCTGGACAAGGCCGAGGCCGTAGCCGCGAAGAAGGGCTCGGTCAGCGGCCAGAGGTTCGCGGGCGGCTTCTCCGGCGGCACCATAAAGGCCGGAGCAGCCGTCGGCGCGGCGTCGGCCATCATCAACAAGGCCATGTCCGCCGTCTCAAGCCACGTCGACTCCGCCATCGGCCGATTCGACACGCTCAACAACTACCCGACGGTCATGACGGCGCTCGGTTACAGCGCCAAGGACGCCGAATCGTCCATCGGCAAGATGAGCGATCGCCTGCAGGGCCTTCCCACGACGCTCGACTCGATGGTGAGCCTTGTGCAGGGCCTCGTGACCACCACGGGGGACCTTGGCAAGGCCACGGACGCGGGCCTGGCGCTCAACGACATGCTGGTTGCGGCAGGCGCCTCCACGCAGCTTACGAACGCCGCCATGGAGCAGTTCCGCCAAATCCTCTCCAAGGGCAAGCCCGAGATGGAGGACTGGCGCTCGCTCACCTCCGCCATGCCCGGCCAGATGGACCAGCTTGCCAAGGCGATGCTCGGGCCGACGGCCAACGCCAACGACCTGTACGCGGCCCTGGGCGGAGGCAAGAACGAGGCCATCCTGTCGATGGACGACCTCCTCGATGCCATGATCCGGCTCGACAACGAAGGCGGGGAGAACTTCGCCAGCTTCCAGGAGCAGGCGGAGACCGCCGCAGGCGGCGTGTCCACGGCCATGGCCAACTGCTCAAACGCCGTCACGCGCGGCATCGCGTCCATGCTCGACACCATCGGCAAGGACACGATAGCCGGGGCGTTCGACGACCTCAAGGGCGGCATCAACGGAGTGTTCGACGAGGCCAACGCCGTCCTCTCGGCGGCGATGCCGACCATCAAGGGCGTTGCGTCCGCCGCAAAGGACATGGCCCCGCAGCTCGCCGCCGGCGCAACCGCCTTCATCGCGGTCAAGGCCGGGGCGGCCGGCATCTCCGGCGCGGCAGGCTCGGCAATCTCGGGGATAAACGGCATCAACGCGTCCATAAAGGCGTTCACCAGCGCGTCGGGCGCGGCGGCGAAGGCCGGCGCCCTCATGAGCGGGTCGCTGCCGACGCTCGCGATTACCGGCCTAGCTGCGGCGGCGGGAATCGTCGCGGCGAAGTATTCCGACTGGAAGACCAAGACCGACAACCTCTCGAAGGCCACCGACGGGCTTTCGGCCGCCGCGAGCGCGACGGTCGGCCTCTCGGATTACACGGCAAGGCTCGAAGGGGTGGGCCAGGCGTCCGAAGGCTCGAAGAAGTCCGTAGACGAGCTGATCGCGAGCGTTGCCAGGCACGCCGACTCGATGAACGAGACGAACGCCAAGGCGCAGGAGGAGATAGCCCAGCTCAACACCGCGCAGTCAGTCATCGACCAGTACGCGGGCAAGACCGACCTGTCGACGCAGGCGCAGGGCAAGCTGCAATGGGCGCTCGACCAGGTCAACCAGCAGTTCGGGCTGTCTATCACCGCCGCCGACGCGATGGCGGGGAGCTACACGAACGCGAACGGCGAGGTTGTCAACCTCAAGGACTCGGTCAACGACCTCATCGATGCGAAGAGGCGCGAGATACAGATGACCGCCATGAGCGACCAGCTGGGCGAGGCGTACGCCGCGCAGACGGAGGCGGCGCAGGCCTACGTCCAGGCGGTCGATAGGCAGTCGGCGGCGCAGGAGCGTTACGAGAAGTGCGCGAACGCGGCGAACGCCGGAACCGTTGTCGGAGCCGCCGTCGTGAGAGAGGCGAAGAAGGAGCTGGACGCCGCCAACGACGAGCTCGACAAAGCCTCCGATTCGATGAGCAGCGCGAACGATGCGGTCAACCAGCTCGAAAACGGGCTCGGCGATGCGCAGCGGTCGGCATCCGATGCCGCCACGGCGTATGACAAGTGGGCAAACTCGCTCGACGGCGGCACGAGGGCCATCATGGACGCGTGCCTGTCCGAGCACGGCGGCATGCCCGCCCTCAAGCGGTCGCTAGAGGATTTGGGGGTCACGCAGTCCGGCCTTGCGGAGCTGGGCAAGCACGACATGGAGGAGCTGGCAAGGTCCTACGACGGCTCGGCGACGTCCATCGTCGGCAAGCTGCAGGAGTGGGGCATCGAGATGGACGGCGCAAAGGCCTCGACCGTCAAGGCGGCAGGCGAGATAGCGGAAGCCATCGGCGGAATGTCCGGCGCGGCCGATGTGCTCGACGGCGCGGGAATCAACGTCAACGACTTCGCCAACGCGCTCGCGGACGCAGGCGTGACGAGCGAGCAGCTGCGCGCCATCGGCTGCGACAACCTGGCAAGGCTTGCAGAGGCGTGCGACGGCAACATGGGCCAGATGGTGTCGGCCATATCGCTCTGGAACAGCACCCCTTTGGTTGACAAGGAGGGGAACATCAGCGTCGACGATGCGAAGCTGGTAGACGCTCAGGGCAACCTATACACCTGGAACGGGACGGCGCTCGTGGACAAGAGCGGGGCCGCTGCGGTTGACGGGACCAGCGTCGTCGACGCCACCGGGCAGGTATGGACGTGGAACGGCACGGCGCTGGTCAGCAAGGACTCGCACGCCATCGTCTCCGGCAACGCCGTGGACGGCAAGGCCGCGGGAGGCGTATCGGACACGTCCGGGGCCATCGGAAGTCTCGACGGCAAGACCGTCGACGTAAACGCCAACGGCAACTACTCGTCCGCGGCGTCGTCCATCTGGGACCTCGGGAGCGCTATCCGCAACCTGGCGTCAAAGACCATCGACGTCGTGACGAACAAGATAACCAACAGCTTCGGGCACGCATCGGGCGGCATCCGCCTGAACGCGGCCGGGGGGGTGCGCATGCACGCCGGCGGGGCCATCGCCACCAAAGCCATGCCGCTCGACATCGTGGCCGAGGCCGGGGCCGAGGCCATCGTGCCGCTGACCAACGAGCGGTACAGCCGCCCGTTCGCGGACGTGATCGCGAAGCAGGTGGCGGTCAACAACCAGGACATGTCGATCGAGGCGGCCCGCATGGTCATCGAGGCGCTTCCCGGCATCATCGCCGATTACACGCCGGTGATGGGCGAGAGGGACTTCGGCCGCAAGGTGCGAAAGGCGGTGGCGTATGCATAGCCTGAGATACATCAGCGGCGGCGAGAGCGTGTCTCTCGACGGCCCCGTCACGGTCGCGGGCACGGCTGCGGGAATCAGGGGCCGGTCGTGGGCGTACTCCATCGGGTACCGCTCGCTCGCCGGCGTCTCCCGGCCCGCCCGCGAATGCTCGCTCTCAGTCGCGTTCGCCGACGCCGCCGAAGCAGACCGCCTGCGCCGCCTGGCCGACCGCGACATGCGCGACGGCACGCCCGGAAGGCTCGACGCGCAGGGCTGGGAGCAGCGGTGCTACATCGTCAAGAGCGAGGTAGGGGCCGTGTTCGGCGGGTACCATTCCGCCGAGCTGACCGTGGTGCTGCTCGACGGCGTATGGCGCAAGGGCCACACGGACTCGTTCGAACCGCTCATAGCCGCGGCGGGCGACGGCGAGTTCCTCGACCTGCCCTACGACCTGCCGCACGACCTCGGCGTCCCGTCGACGCGCAAGTACGTCGACATAGCGGGATGGGGCGCGGCTCCGCTGCGTTTCGTCATCTACGGGCCGTGCGTCAACCCGGCCATCCGCATCGACGGCAACTGGTACCGCGTCGACGTCACCGTGCCCGACGGCGGGTACATGGTCGTCGACCCGCTGGCCACGCCGCGCTCGGTGACCGTCGTCGGGCCTGACGGCTCGGTCACGGACGCGTTCGCCAAGGCGCGGCGGGGAAACGGCCTCGGCAGCGGCGAGTACATCTTCCAGCCCGCATCGCCGGGCACCCACGAGGTCGAGTGGGACCGCTCGTTCGGGTTCGACCTCACATGGTACG
>ERZ1034984.273-NODE-273-length-58542-cov-8.205670_pt1 | contig 58542 bp, 70 predicted proteins | sample MGYA00520589_ERZ1034984 | MGnify/ENA primary metagenome ERZ1034984 (study PRJEB33766, sample SAMN09781790) | gut metagenome | biome: gut microbiome | host: Homo sapiens | place: Madagascar | study: EMG produced TPA metagenomics assembly of the PRJNA485056 data set...
ACCATCATCAATGTCATCAGCTGGAGAAAACTCCATGTGAATGCCTGCCCATGCGCGACCTTTCAAGGCGCTCCACCGCCTACAATGGCGCCGTCCACCAGACGCAGCCGCTCCTGAAGGCGGCAGAAAGGATGCGACCATGACCGCCCAAGACCAAAGAGACGCACTCGAACCCGGAGTCCCAGCCGCCGCGCACCTTGACCCCGCCGATGCCATGAGGCCCGGCGCGCCCACCACGCACCCCGACTTTGACGCGCTCGTGCGCACCATCTGGCGCCTGCGCCAGCCCGACGGCTGCCCGTGGGACCGCGAGCAGACCCACGCCTCCATCGCCAAGAACATGATCGAGGAGGCCTACGAGGCGGTCGACGCCATCGAGGGCACGTCCTGCCGCCACCTGCGCGAGGAGCTCGGCGACGTGCTTATGCAGGTCGTTTTGCAGTCGCAGATCGCAGCCGACGACGGCGAGTTCGACATCGACGCGGTGTGCCGCGACATCAACGAAAAGCTCGTGCGCCGCCACCCCCACGTGTTCGGCGACGCAGACGCCCCGCACGCCGCGACCTCCGACGACGTGCTCGGCATCTGGGAGAAGGTCAAGCTCGGCGAGCACAAGAAGAGCGAGGAGCAGGCCGCAGCCGAAGGCGTGGCACCCGAGAGCCTGCTCGACAGCGTGCCCGTGCAGCTGCCCGCCCTCATGCAGGCGCAAAAGATCTCGCGCAAGGCCGTTGCCGCAGGCTTCGACTGGGATAGTGTCGATAGTGTGTGGGAGCAGGTGCGAAGCGAAGTCGAGGAATTTAAATCGGCCGCTCCCGGTAGCGCCGACGCAGAGATGGAGTTCGGTGATATCCTATTCGCATTGGTGAACGTCGCCCGTCGCGAGCACATCGACGCCGAGACCGCACTGCGTGCCAGCTGCGCCAAGTTCCGCAGGCGCTGGGCTTACATGGAGCAGGCGGCCCGGGCCGAGGGCCGCGACATCGCCGACGTTTCCCGCCAAGACCAGGAGGCCCTGTGGGCCCAAGCCAAACTGAAGGAGACTGAGCTGTGAGCACGATCATCGATGTGTACGGCCGTGAGATTCTTGACTCGCGCGGCAACCCCACGGTCGAGGTCGAGGTGACCCTTGACGACGGCTCCTTCGGCCGCGCCTGCGTGCCGAGCGGCGCTTCCACCGGCGCCTTCGAGGCCTGCGAGATGCGCGACGCCGACTGCTCCCGCTACCTGGGCAAGGGCGTGCTCACCGCAGTCGACCACGTGAACGAGGAGATCGCCGACGCCCTCGTGGGCCAGGACGCCACCTGCCAGCGCGAGATCGACACCATGCTCATCGACCTCGACGGCACCGAGAACAAGACCTGCCTGGGCGCCAACGCCATCCTGGGCGCCTCCATGGCCTGCGCCCGCGCTGCCGCCAACTCGGTGGACCTGCCGCTGTACGCCTACCTGGGCGGCCCCAACGCCTACACCCTGCCCGTGCCGATGATGAACATCCTCAACGGTGGCGTGCATGCCGACAACAACGTCGACTTCCAGGAGTTCATGATCATGCCCGTGGGCGCCGCCACCTTCGCCGAGGGCCTGCGCTGGTGCTCCGAGATCTACCACACCCTTAAGAAGGTCCTGCATGAGGCCGGCCTGGGCGGCGGCGTGGGCGACGAGGGCGGCTTTGCCCCCAACCTCAAGACCAACGCCGAGCCTTTCGAGTGGATCATGCGCGCCTGCGAGAAGGCCGGCTACACCCCCGGCGAGCAGATTCTCTTCGCCATGGACCCCGCCTCCACCGAGTTCTACGACGCGCAGCGCCAGATGTACTGCCTGAAGGGCGAGGGCCGCGAGCTCACGGCCGACCAGATGGTCGACTACTGGGCTGACCTGGTGGAGAAGTTCCCCATCGTCTCCATCGAGGACGGCATGGCCGAGGAGGACTGGGACGGCTGGGCAGCCCTCACGAAGCGCATCGGAGGCCGCGTGCAGCTCGTGGGCGACGACCTGTTCGTCACCAACAAGAAGCGCCTGGCCAAGGGCATCTCGCTCGACACCGCCAACGCCGTGCTCGTGAAGGTGAACCAGATCGGCACGCTCACCGAGGCCATGGACACCATGGAGCTCGCCAAGAAGTCGCGCTACGCCTGCGTCGTGTCGCACCGCTCCGGCGAGACCGAGGACAGCTTCATCGCCGACCTCGCCGTGGCCGTCAACGCCGGCCAGATCAAGACCGGCGCCCCCTGCCGCTCCGACCGCATCGCCAAGTACAACCAGCTCCTGCGCATCGAGGACCAGCTCGGCGTTGCCGCCCACTACCCCGGCATGGACGCTTTCTACTCCATCAAGCGCTAAGCGATTCGCTCGCGCGACCACCGCGCCTGCCCGACTCGCCGGTACGACCAAGCCCGCTCGCACGTCTCACAAGGACCTGCGGGCGGGTTTTTATGCAAGCAATTCGGCCCATATCCCATCTACCAGCGCTTTTTATTTTGTCTATTTTGTTTATTTATGCAGAACGAGCTACTGTCGGAATGCAGAGACAGGCATTGACAATTGACTGCAGCAGCCAGGTAAGACAGCCACCACCAAAAAACCGGGCAAGACCACGCTATACTTACCTGCACCAGACAGAACGAATGCGGCGCACAGCGGCTGAGAAAGGAGCGATACACGATGCTTCTCTACCACGGCAGCAACGTCGAAGTCAGCGAGCCAAGAATCATAGTCACGAGCAGGACGCTCGATTTCGGCGCGGGCTTTTACACCACTTCCGACCTGGGCCAGGCACGGCGTTGGGCCGAGCTCCAGACGCGGCGACGCGGGAGCGGCTCGGTCACGGTCTCGGTTTTCGAGTACGATGAGTCGGCATCGCAGCGGTTGAGCGTCCGCAATTTCTCGGGCGCAAGCGCAGAATGGCTTGATTTTGTGAGCGAGAACCGCAAGGCAACATATCGGGGAAAGAAATACGACATAGCCATTGGGCCGGTCGCCAATGACAACACCATGCCGGTGATCAGCGACTACATGTCGGGGGCCATCGACAGGGAAACGGCCATCGTCCTGTTGAGGCCACAGAAGCTGACCGACCAATATGCCTTTCTGACCGCCGCCGGGCTCGGCTTCTTGCACTATGTAGAAACGAGGCACTACGATGAATAGGACACGCCCCTCCATCTTGCAGAACGTCGACGCGATGGTCGCCCGTGAAATTGCGCGGAGCCGGGACATAAGCGACATGGATGCCCTACGGCTGTTCGCGGCGTCGGAAACGCACCGCATGCTTGTAGACGACGACTTGAAGCTCTGGTATTTCAGCCCGCTCGCAATCTTCGACATGTGGGAAAACGAAATCGCGACCGGCGACCCACGCAACTCGCTCTACCTCAGGGGTGATGAGGTTGCCTAGGGAGTTCACCTTCTTCGCTTACCTGTTGGAGAGCTATGCGGCGCATACCGGACGGGACACCGGCGACGTGCTGCGCGAATGGGATGAGCGCGGCGTCACACAGAAGATTTACGACGGCTACTGGCTCTACCATACCGAGGCCATCGAGAACGCCTTCGCCGATATCGACAGCCTTGTGCGCACGGGCGAGTACGCGTACTAACTCAATTCCCCAAGCTCGCCACGACTGCGGACGTCGCCCAAGCCATGGACGTGACTCCCCAGTATGCCAACGCCTACCGCCGCCGCTTGCTTGACGAGCACGTTCTTGTTGAGCCGAGGCGCGGAGAGATAGATTTCGCCCTCCCCTACTTGCGAACATATCTGAGAGAGCATGACCCGCTTGGGTACGAGCAAGGCTGAAGACACAACGAGAAAGGCCCCGCAACCTGGAAGCGACATGCTGCTCCAGGTTGCGGGGCCTTGACGAGTGATTGCACGCCAATCATGCCAACTCGATGTCGATGATGTTGCGCACGGGGGCGTTGGAGACTATGAACTTGAAACGCTTGGCGGTTATCTCCTGCTGGAAGTCCTCGTCGGTTCTGCCGTAGAGAATGTAAGGCACCTGGGCAACAAACTCCGAGTCTTCCACCAGGCTGATCGAGTACATCGAATCAGTAACATTCTTGTTCGACGTGGCCCAAAGGCCCGTCTGGTAGCGCATCGAACGAACGGCCCATTCGGGGACCAGGTTCATGTCATAGAGGTGCAGGCTTCCAGAATCGTTCTGCTCGTTCTTCATTGCCAGCGTCACACATAGAACGCTCGGGACATCGTCATACTCTGTGGCCTCAACTTGCGTGGGTTCGATAGCGTATTTCTCGATGTACTCGACACGCGTCATGATTTTGGCGTCTTGCACGCACATCGAATAGCCTTGCGTGTCCTCTTGTTTGTATGTCACAAACGCCCCATCAAGGTCGACCCATTCACCCATTGAGTAGTGCACCTCGGGATAATCGAAAGCGGTGGCGTTGACCCACCAGATACGCCCGGCAAGGGCGGCGACCCCAACAAGGCCAAGACCGCCCACAATGAATTGGCGGCGCGAGGTTTTACGCCCGCCCGCTGCGGCTCCCGGCTTCTCATTGCCCATCTCGTACCTCCTCGCAAACCCCGTCGGCAGGCCTCAACACCTCGTGCCCATCGATGTGCCCCTCTGCCAGATACCAAATCTCATCCGACAGCTCGCGCAGCACACTTGCATCATGGCAAGCAAGAATGACCGTGGCTCCTCGCTCACGGGCAGAGTTCACCTCGCGTCGCACCATTTCAACACCGCTTGCATCGAGAGCGTTAGTAGGCTCATCGAGCATGACAATCTCGGGAGCCTCCATGAGGGCGGCGGCGATGCCGAGGCGCTGTTTCATGCCGAGCGAGTACTTGCGGTAGTGGCGCTTGTCGGCGGGGTCAAGTCCCACGCGCTCAATCCAGGCACGAATCTCATCATCGGTCAGTGCCGACCGTATGGATGCCAGTGCCTTGAGGTTGTCGAAACCCGAATATCCGTTGATAAACGCCGGTCCCTCGAGCAGCAGGCCCAAACTCGGTGGAAACGCGATATCGTCGCCGACGATCTTCCCGTCCACCTCAACGGACCCTTTTGTAGGCTTGACCAGCCCTGTAATGATGCGCATGAGCATGGTCTTGCCCGAACCGTTGGGCCCTGACAAGCCTGTGACCCTTCCGACCTCAAGCGTCATGCTTATGTCGTGCAGAGCGTCGCTGCCCTTGAAGGTCTTATAGACATTGCGCACGGTAATCATTTGCCGTACTGCTCCTTTCCAAGCAAATCATGCCTCGCAAAGACTTTGCCGCCCATAACCACCGCAAGCGCGCCAAGGACAACAGCTGCAACGGCGCCAATACCTGCGCTGACGCCGTTGTGTATGACAAGGTCGCTGCGGGCAAGCATCAGGTAGTTGCCCAGAGACAGCGGAGTGAGATAATAGGCGGCATAAAACAGCAGTGCGGTTGTCACCGCAAAGGCAATCAATGGATTTGTGTTGACGGAAACAGCCAGCTGCACCAGGTATAAAGCACTCAACACAATCGGGATACCGAAGACGAACAAAAGCACGCCCGACACCCCCTCGTAGGCACCGCAGTCTGCAGCGGCAAAGAAGCCGAGTACGTCAACGGTTTCTTTCGAGAGCGTCAATCCGTCGCTCAGGTCCCCGATTCCTGATGCCATCAAGGCAACGGCAATCGCCAGCATCCAGTACACAAACGTACACGCCACCGTCCAGATGCACTTGGATGCCCACCAACACCAGCGTCCTTGCGCGGCAATACACTGCTTGATACCGACACTTTCCAGGTTCTGTGCAGGGTACGACAACACAATGAACGCACCCATGAGACACACGCACAGCCACGACGCAGGGAGATTGAAGTTGCTGTCGTGCTTAGGATCAAACTCGCTCATGCCACCGAACAAGCCAGCGAAGCAATCTATAAAGCTCACATCGCGAAAGCTCCCGTCCTCCCGCATTGTCAAGAACTTGAACATGCCAACGAGAAACACCAGCAGGAGAAGCGCAGCGGCAAACCTCCCCACAACTTCCCGCACTCCATATCGCGCATCGACCGCAAGCATGCGCCCAAGCGCCCTCAGCGAGCTCATAGGATGTCCGCCTTGCGACGGAGATACGGGATGCCCACCGACACCGCCAGCATGAGCAACGCGCAGATAAGCGTAGCCCACCAGTAGCAGTTAAAGTTATCCGGAGCACCTTTAAGCTGGTCAAACAATGTAATGCTCATACCAAAGCGCTCATAACCGTTAAGGCGCATCATCACATAGATGTTCTCGCCAACATGCTTAACAAGGAGGAGGGCGATATACGGCACGCACACCAAAGCAATACGGTTTGTCGTCAATGTAGAAAAGCCCAGCACCATCACTGCCCACAGTCCACAAAGAACGAAGTTCAGGGAAAGGCGAAGGACGACATAAAGCAGAGGTACGTTGTAAAAGACCGCCGAAAAGATATCGACCTCGATCATTCCGATATACATGGCATCAACAATACTTGGAGTGTACGCCGGGAGGAAACAGGCGAGAGCAAGAAGATTGCCAAGAAGGGGAACGGTTGCCAATAAGCCCGCACTGATGAAAACCGCACTGTATCTTGCAGCAAAAAAATGAGTGCGCGATACCCGCGTTGTTAGTTGAGCTATATACCCGCTCCGGACATCCGATGCAAGCGACCAGCTGTAGGCCATAACAATCAGCAAGGGAAGCAGTGTAAGAAACAAAGACGCCGCATCAGAGATGTCATGCATTGGAAGCCACATGTTGAAACACGAAGTTGCAGTATGGAAGTAATAGTTTTTGCTCCCATACTGTACAAGAATCCACTGTACGTTATTGACATACATATCGATTTGATACACTGCCGCAGCAAACGAAAGCACCATTAACAAAAGCAGAGAACCCATGAACCAAGGGCTCCTTACAGCCCGTTTGAGCTCACTTCCAAATAGCCCCATTCCTTTCACCCCCCGAATGTCGGCGACCCAATACTCATCCTGTCGAAAAAGGCTCCTCCATAAATCAGAAAAGCGTCGCCCAAGCGATTCTCCGCACCATCTTCAAGAGTGAACCCCAGGGTTATATAAGTCGTCTCCCCCCGAGCCAAATCGACAAGATTGCCATGCTCTTTAGATGTCTTGCCGTTCACGCACCATATGACAGATCGCAAGTAATTACCATCGTCGTTAAAAGGTGCCTCCGAGAATAGCTCGAATGCCTCTTGTTCCACAGTTATGGTGCCATCGGTTGTAGAAACATCCACCTGATGCCAAGAATACTCACCTTCCTCGGCGTCAATGTTTTCGATTTCTACTTCTATCAGCAATAGCGGGGCTTTTTCATCATGCAGAAGGCTGTTGCAATCTCTCACGCGCGAATCAACACGCGCCGCTGCGGTATATGATTGATAGAGCTCGATTTCCTTAAGGGTCATCGCCACATTGCCGCTCCAAGGAATATAGTTGCATTCCTGACCGACTTCCCGATACGTAAACAAGAGGGGTTCCCCAGGCGTGGCAATCTGGGTCGCCCCTTCAAAAATATTAGGCTCATTCGCCTTGTAGACTGCTTGATTCAGACGATATGCACCAAATGTGGCGCCACCGAGCAGCAACAGGCCCATAACCACAAATTCTGATCTACTAAAGCTGGGTGACTTCATCATCTGCTCCTTGCAATGGAAGCCGGAGCACAAAAACACATTGAGCGCGCCGGCTTCCATTTGCACATCAACCGTTAATGCGAACCGGCATTAAGCTCAATATCGCTAGACTGCTCAAAGCAATCAGGACTCCAGACTCCTGTCAGATATCCGGCGCCCGATGACTGATACGCGGTCAACCGGGCATACGAGTAATTCCGCTCGTTAATCCACGTCCTGAGGATGAGGCGGTTCCCGCCATTCGAATTGTAGTTATCCGAGTTGTAAATAGTGCCGTATCCACCAAGTGTCAGAGACGACCCATCTGCCCATGCGCCGTATCGGTCATGTGCCCCTTCACCGTAAACCCTGCATCTATCCACGGAAATGGAGTACACGCAAATCATAAGCGGGGTCGACTCGTACTTAGCCTCACCGGCGGTTCCGGCAGTTGTCCCTGCGCCTCCAATTCCAAGGTTGAAATGAAACGAAGCGTCGTTGTGACCATCATAGGGAACGATTCCATCATCTGCCATGGCAGGAACAGCGGCCGTCAACCCAACAGCAAACATCAGCGACACCAGCATCGCCTGTAGCGACTTCAAACGGAGGTTCATAGCTTGTCCTCCTTTCTCATTCAGGATGTCATCAGATAACGTGGGCCCCTAATTAGACTCCTTTCTCTAGACACATTGAGCAGCCCACGGACAAGCTTAGACAACGGGGCAGCTACTCGTTGTAGACAAACCCCTACACTACGCGTCTACAGTGTTTACCTGCTATTTTTTAATGTGCTACTTTGATTTGGGATGAATTCCCTACGAAGAGTCGCCATGAACTGACGCTTGGTATCAACGCCAAGTTTAGCAAAAGCGGCCCGTTTTAGCGCTCCCGTCATCGACAAGGAATACGACATTGCCTCGGCAATCTGAGATATAGACTCACCTCGTGCCAAAGCAGCGCAAACATTGACCTCGGTCTCGGTCAAGCCCTTTCCAACCAGATAGCCCCTCAAACGGTACTCACCCATAACCGTATCTCCAAGAGGAACTGACGAGGGAAGAAAAAATGCGCGGCACGACACAATGCCAAGCGATATGGCAAAGCAACAAAGAGAGGTCCAGTCCAAATCACTCACGGAAACCGAGAGCACGTGCTGCAGAGCATTCACACCCCTGGCGTTCGAGACATACACGGCGGCGCAACAACCGACCGCCGCTCCAATCAAGCAAGGTATTCCCGCACCGTTTTGAGACATGCGCTGGGGCAACGCACGTTCTGCTGCTACCTGGATTTCAAATAGAATGACGCCAAATAACAGACCAAAGGCAAATCCCCTCGCAAGGCACACACACGCTGTACAGATCAACACAACAACAACCAAAACGCAACTCTGTTTGTCCCGTTTGAACAGAGCCACGGCATCAAGAAAAACAAGGGTACCGAGAAACGCTATGCCTACATCCTGTAAAGACGCATGATTGATGCCCCTCCAGCACTCCTCCCAATAAAATGCAACAGCAAACCATGACGCAGCGACCGCGGGATGGGTGCATGCGTCAAACCCTCCCATCTCATCTGCACTGGGATTCAACATCAGCCCAGACGCCGACATAAGAAGTGCGATTACCATCGCAACATACCAAGCCAAAGAAAAACAAGCTGAGATGGTGAAAAGAAGAGCAGCGATAACGAGGCCTACGCCTGTGGCGCCTCTTCTCATATGCGTGATCACCTCAATGCTGCTGCGTAGCTCAACCAACCCAAAACACACGAAACCCATTACTACAATCATCAGCGCAATACGATAAGTCTGTCCGAAACCCGTAGCCGCTAGCTCCATATACATGCGAAGAAGGAAGCACGCCGTAGCAAAAAGGAGAAATAAGACCGAAGGAATTCTGACATGGATGAAACCAAGGTGGGCGCACGTGGCAAAGCAGCGCATCCATATAGGCAGAGAGCCGACCATTATGCCTGCCGCACAGCCATAAGCCATAACCCATATCGAATTCCAAAACGCTGGAAGAACTCCAAAAGGCATCAACAAAAGAATCATCGATGTAGCACAGCCTGAGAAACGCAGGATAGCCAATGTCGAGACTCGTCTTTTCAAAGTTGAGTGCTCTTCTCCGGCTATAGAATTGCCGTGCGTGCTTTCCGGTACCCTGAAAAGACCTTTCCTTGCCAATCTCTCGCCAATCAGCTGGTCAAATGAAAATGCCCGGAGTCTTTTACAGATACGCCCCTTGTACGTGCGAACCGTCGAGGGTTGCATCCCTAAATTGTGCGCTGCTTCAAGCGGAGTACACCCGCTGGCCAACGCCGCAAACACGTCAAGTTCCCGACTCGTCAGCCCAGCTTCACGCAAGCGTTCCCGCTCCCAATCTTCGAGGCCGTCTGCCTGGCTGACACCCGAGCTGCCTTTATCAGTGTCAAGCTCAGCTATGTCATTGGACACGCACAGAGATAGAATCATCCCGCCGCCCATGCACACGGTAAATGAGATTAGCGCAAAGTCAGCAACACCGTAACCAATTATCGTAGGCAACGTAACACACCGCGTCAAAAGCCTGAAGGCAAACTCGCCTAAGCAAAAGACAGCCACGCAGCCTCGTACAACCCGGCAACGCGTCATGCAGAAAGCCCATTCAAAAAGACCTCCCCATAGCAAAACTACACCAAAGCCCGTTGAGAACAGTGCGCCCCATCCTACTAGCCTCAACACGCCCGCAAGAAAAATCGCACACAGAATGAAACCTTTAGGACCAAGCTTTTTATGTGCAGGGTGCACCTGTTCATCTTTCCAAGAAACCGATGTTGCCCCACACAAAAATGCGTCAAAGAACGCAAGGGGCTTCTCATACGCCTCAACAACATCTATAAGCGGACGAAGGGGTAGCGTCGGCCCCATTGCAGAGAAGATGGGCACAGCTGGAGAACCAAAGCTCCGAACATATCCGGACTCGAATAAACCCAGCCCTATCATAAGAAGCGCAAACGCGATACCTATGCCCAGGCAGGCCTTCCAGATAGTCGCCCGCTTGAACAATATCGCCATGTCGTCAGAAGAGCTTGTCAGCCACATCCCCACGCAGAACCCCAGGGCCACAAAAGTATAAGTTCCCGAGGCGGAGGCGAGTTTGATATCACCTTGGACGCCCAACAGATACGGTCCGCCCATCACGCAGGCAAACCAGAGACACCAAAGCACCCTCCAAGCGGTTTCATGATTCACGGCAGGCTCCTTTTCATTGATGAAAATCCTACCCTATCACTGCATGTGAGGCATCCTGTTTCGGAATGTGTCAGTCACATCCAACATTGCGCCTTTCACCGACCGATCGGGAGACTCAACCAACAGGCAAAGCCTTTTTCATGGCTTGCATCGGCATAGCCCCATCTCCCCAGGCAGGCGTCACATGTGGCACCCCCGCCCACAGCACACCCACATATGGGCAGGAAAATCAGGCATTCGACGCATGTTTTGGCGATTCCCGCGCCGCATTTCGCCTTTCGGGGTTTATCCTTACGGGTTGCGGCACGTCGTCGCATGCGGGCACGCCGTCCGCTCCCCGACCCCGACCAAGGAGGGCCAGCCATGATCGAGTTTTACAAGACCGGCCCCGAGGGCACCAAGCAGGTCGAGGAGCCCGAGGCCGGCTGCTGGGTGAGCATCACCTGCCCCACGCCCGAGGACCGCGCGTGGCTGCATGCCAAGGCCGGCATCGTACCCGAGTTCGTGCGCAGCGCGCTCGACGACGACGAGAGCTCGCACCTCGACTTCGACGACGACACGAACCAGACCCTCGTCATTGTGGACTGCGCTGCGCTTGAAGACGCCTCCGACCTGGAGGATCCCTCCATCACGCAGTACGACACCCAACCGCTCTCGGTGCTGCTGCTGCCCGAGTCGAACATGATCGTGACCGTGAGCCTCACGCCCAACACCACGATCGACGCCTTCTCCTCAGGGCGCGTCCGCGGCCTGGACACACGCCGCACTACGCGCTTCCTGCTTCAGCTTTTGCTCAACATCGCCCAGACCTACCAGAGCTATCTGCGCAACATCAACAAGCAGTTCACCCGCACCGAGAAGCTGCTGCGCAAGACCATGCGCAACGAGGAGCTTATCAAGATGCTCGGCTTGGAGAAGTCGCTCGTCTACCTGTCCACCTCGCTCAAGGCAAACGAGGTCACGCTGGGCAAGATCCGCACGGGCCGCATCATTCGCCTGTACGAGGAAGACCAAGAGCTGCTCGACGACGTCCTCATCGAGCTGTCGCAGGCAATCGAGATGGCGAGCGTTTCCACCACCATTTTGAACGGCACCATGGAGGCGTTCGGCTCGGTCATCTCCAACAACCTGAACATGGTCATGCGTACGCTCACCATCATCACGGTCGTGCTGGCCGTGCCCACCATCGTGTTCAGCTTCTACGGCATGAACGTCGAGGACCTGCCGCTCGTCTCCTCGCCCATATTCGCCGTGCTCATCGCGCTGGCCGTCTCCGTGGTGGTCGCGCTCGTCATCGTGAAGGCGAAGCTTTTCCGCTAAGCGCGGCTTGCCTACAGGGGCACTTTACTTGGCTAAACCTATAAAAATGGTTGCTTTTTCGTGACTTCGCCGATTATTCGCGATTTACCACGTCACGAAATATGCGAGTGCTAGCATTCGAGTGGTACCTAACCGCCCGAGAAAGAGGAGCACATGAGCCGCGCATTAAACTTCAACGCAGGCCCTGCGGCACTTCCGCAGGAGGTTCTTGCCACCGCTGCATCCGAGATGCTCGACTGGCACGGCACCGGTTTGTCTGTGATGGAGATGAGTCATCGAAGTTCAGCGTTCAAGCAGATCATCGACTCTGCCGAGGCGTCTCTTCGATCTCTGCTCGGCGTGCCCGACAACTACAAGGTCCTCTTCGTGCAGGGCGGCGGCACCACGCAGTTTGCAAGCGTGCCCATGAACCTCATGCACACCGGCACCGCCGACTACGTCCTGACCGGCACCTGGAGCAAGAAGGCCTTCAACGAGGCAAAACTCTACGGCACGCCCCGCGTGCTCGCCACGAGCGAGGATCGAGCATTCTCCTACATCCCCGACTGCTCCGGCCTTGTTCCCAGCGCAGACGCCAGTTACGTCTACATCTGCGAGAACGAGACCATCGGCGGCATCGAATGGAACGAGGCGAAGCTTCCCCAGACGGGCGACGTGCCCCTGATGAGCGACGTGTCGTCGTGCTTCCTGTCGCGCCCCATGGACGTGAGCCGCTACGACCTCATCTGGGGCGGCGCTCAGAAGAACGTGGGCCCGGCCGGCGTCACCATCGTCATCGTGCGCGACGACCTGGTGCGCGAGGACGTCCATCCCGCCACGCCCACCATCCTGCGCTACAAGACCATGGCCGATTCCGGCTCGATGTACAACACGCCTCCTTGCTGGGGCATCTACATCTGCGGCCTGGTGTTCGACTGGATTGCCCGCCAGGGTGGCCTCGACGCCATGGCAGAGCGCAACGCCGCCAAGGCAAAGGTGCTCTACGACGTGCTCGACACAAGCAAGCTCTTCCGCGGCATCGCCTCGCCTGAGTCGCGCAGCCAGATGAACGTGACCTTTACCTGCGGTGACGCCGACAAGGACGCCGCCTTTGTGAAGGCTGCCACCGAGGCGGGCTTCGTGGGCGTGAAGGGCCACCGCAGCGTGGGCGGCATGCGCGCGAGCATCTACAACGCCGTGCCCCAGGAGAACGTGGAAGCGCTTGCCAAGTTCATGCGCGACTACGAGGGCGCCAACGCCTAAGTTCATGCGCCCATCGCGCGTATCGCACTGAAAACAATGGGCGGCCCGGCACGTCCGAGGGCGCCCCGCACATACAGCGAACGGCAGGCACCCTAGCCCGCCCCACACGAAGGGATGATCTATATGCGTAAGGTCAAGACCATCGACAACATCACGAAGAAGGGCCTCACCGACCTGGGCGAAGGCTACGAGATCGTCGACGACATCACGCAAGCCGAGGGCATCATCATCCGCAGCTCCTCCATGCACGAGATGACGCTGCCCCAGGGCATCGCGGCCATCGCGCGCGCCGGCGCCGGCTTCAACAACATCCCGATCGAGCGCTTCGCTCGCCAGGGCGTCGTCGTCTTCAACACCCCCGGCGCCAACTCCAACGCCGTGAAGGAGCTCATGGTCTGCCTCTTCATGATGGCAAGCCGCGACGTGCTCGGCGGCATCAAGTGGTGCCGCGACCACGAGGAGGACCCGGATGCCTACGTGCACGCCGAGGCCGCCAAGAAGGCCTTCGTGGGCCAGGAGATCAAAGGCCGCACCGTGGGCGTCATCGGCCTGGGCAACGTGGGCTCCAAGGTCGCAAACGCCCTGGTTGACCTGGGCATGAAGGTGTACGGCTACGACCCCTACATCGCCGTGAAGGACGCCTGGCAGCTCTCCCGCGAGGTTGTGCGCCTCGACGACCTCAACGACCTGTGCGCCAGGAGCGAGTACGTCACCGTGCACGTGCCCAGCGAGCCCGACACCTGGGGCCTCATCGGCAAGCAGCAGATCGACGCCATGCCCGACGGCGTGAAGCTCTTCAACTACTCCCGCGAGACGCTCATCGACGAGGACGCTGTGGACGCCGCGCTTCGCTCGGGCAAGATCAAGCAGTTCTTCACCGACTTCTGCACGCCCAAGGTACTGCGCATGCCCAACACCGTCGTGACGCCCCACGCCGGCGCCGGCACCGCCGAGGCCGAGGAGAACTGTGCCACCATGGCAGTCGCCCAGCTCAAGGACTACCTGGAGAACGGCAACATCACCAACTCGGTAAACTACCCGGCCGTCCACATGGGCGCGTGCCGCGACGCCGGCCGCATTGCGGCCCTGCACGCCAACATCCCCAACATGATCGGCCAGCTCACGGCTGCGCTTGCCGCCCAGGGCGTCAACATCACGCGTATGGCCAACGAGTCGCTCGGCGACAACGCCTACACCCTCTTCGACCTGGGCGAACCCGCCACCGAGGCGACGGTAGAAGCGCTGAAGGCCATTCCCGGCATGTATCGCGTCCGCGTCGTGAAATAGCGAGGTGTGGTGCGGAACCTGATGCGCTGCGTTCCGCAGGACCTAGAGTACTCCGGTACACGTCGGCCCTGCGCGCCTTGCGCATCAGAACCCGCTTTAGTGGTGCGATGCGGAACCTGATGCGCTGCAAGGGGCGTGCCTGGCGGTGCGCCCCTTTTCATATTCCCCTGAGGTGGAAGGATTCTTGGCATGAACATCGTTTGCACTGACCTGGAAGGCGTGCTCGTTCCTGAGATTTGGATTGAGTTTGCCCGTGCGGCCAACATCCCCGAGCTGACGCGCACCACGCGCGACGAGCCCGACTACGACAAGCTCATGAAGTGGCGCCTGGGCGTGCTCGCCGAGCACAACATGGGCATCAAGGAGATTCAGCAGGTCATCGAGACCATCGAGCCCCTTGAGGGTGCCCGCGAGTTCCTCGACGAGCTGCGCGCGACGACGCAGGTCATCATCCTGTCCGACACCTTCGAGCAGTTCGCCCAGCCCCTCATGCGCAAGCTCGGCTGGCCTACCATCATGTGCAACACGCTCGAAGTTGCCCCCGACGGCCGCATCACCAGCTACAAAATGCGCTGCACGCCTTCCAAGCTCACCACGGTGCAGGCCCTGCATTCCTGCGGCTACGACACCATCGCTTTCGGCGACTCCTACAACGACCTGGGCATGATCGAGGCCAGCAAGGCAGGGTTCCTGTTCCGCTCCACGCCCGAGATTCAGGCCGACCACCCCGAGGTTCCCGCCTTCGAGGACTACGGCGAGCTTCTCAAGGCCGTCAAAGCAGCACTGTAAGGCTCGCGCCCCTACTGCACCATAGACCCTTCCAAGGCCTCGACCTGGTATTTCCTCGCCAGGTCGAGGCCTTTTTGCACAAAGCCGCCCGAGAAGCGCTCGCGCACGATGTGGGTGTAGCGCGCCTCGTCGGGGTCGGTGAACTTGCGGCGCTGGTAAGCCAGGCAGTCGAAGGCCTTCTGAGGAGCATCCACGCGACGCAGAAACGCCTCCATCTCGGCAAGCAGGCGCATGGCCGAGTGCGAGACAGAGTCCACACCCCAGCCCGGCACGTCGATCTTCACGGTGCGCAGGTCGTAGTGGGCCGCACGCTTGAAGTTCGCCGCCGCCTGGATCTGCTGAGCACCTGTGAGGCGCATTGCCGGCAAGCTTGCAAGCCACACGAGGAAGAGCTGGGCAAAGTACACGTCGGCCTCGTTGACCCCTGCCGGGTACAAGGGATTGAGATCGAACATGCGCAGCTCGATGTGGCTCGTGTTGCCTGGGCGCAGCGTGTCGAGGCCATAGGCGCCGCGCGGCTTCACGCGCACGGGATAGTAGAGCTCGCTAGGCTGACGAATGAGCCCCTGGTCAACGTATGCCTGGATGCGCGCGGCGTAGGCAGAGATGCTCGAGTAGTCCAAGATGGGCGTGAACTCGTTCCAATATCCCAGCTCGCTGCAGCGCACGCTCCCCATGCCCAGGTAGAGATCGTCGCCGAAGAGCGCCTTCTCGGCATAGGACGAATCGAGCAGCGGGCTCGCGGCCGTCACGGCGGTCACAATCCAGCCAAAGGCCACGGCCTTCTGCGCTAGGTCGAGGTAGAAAGCGTCCTTATATGTGGCGAAGTCGGCCCCGCCGTCCACCGCACAGTTCGCCTCGAGCAGCACATCGGCAAACGAGAAGTTGAAGTGGATACCGCTGAACGCCATCTTGTAGCGCCCGTAGCGGTCAGAAAGATACTGGCGATAGCGCGTTTTTTCAGCCTGCTCGTCGCAGAACTGCGCGATGGGGATGTCGTTTTCGCTTGTAATGTACGGTGGGTTCGAGAACGGCCAGAGCAGCTCGGAGGGCTCCATGGCAGCAAGCGTGCGCTGCTCAACCGCGTCGTAGCCAGCAAGCTCGGCCACGCATGCCTCGGGACTGCCCGAGATACCCGTGTTGATCTCGCACTGTATCTCGGAGAAGTCTCGCACGATATGGCCGTGGCCGCCGAAAGGGTTGGGCGTCTGGGCGAGGAACCCTTCGGGTGTCACGCGCAGGTTCTCGCGCTCCAGCCCGAAATTGCCCTCGAAGAGGTGTGCCCGCACATTCTCGTTGTCCACATGCAGCATCGCAACGGCCCCTTCTGCACCTGCGCCACGCCTCGTCGCGCAAAAAACGACGCATGTTTGCGTTTTAAATCGAACCAACCCAGTATCCAAAGCAAGGCGCTCAACGTTCTACCAGCTAGATGGCTTGCCGATTTCCAGGCAACTCTAGCCGGTCAAATTAAAACGCAAACATACCCTCTTTTTTAAACCGAACCCGAACCTTTGGGGTGCAGAATGCCCCGCGCGGTACGGCCGCACGCGGATTCTGCACCCCAAGCAACTCATACGCCAGCTAGAACTCCAGCTCCATAAGCTTGGCGAGGGCGTAGATGTAAATCTTGAGCGAGCGCTGGAGCAGCTCGACGGAAACACCCTCGTCGGGACCGTGCATGGAACCCACGAAGCTCGGGAACTCCTCGCCGGGCTCCTCGGGGCCGAAGCTCGCCGCGCAGGCGAACTTGCGCGCGTACGTGCCGCCGCCCATGGTGACGGGCTCGGCCTGCTTGCCCGTGAACTCGTTGTACGCGCCGATGAGCGCCTGGATGGCAGGATGGTCGGGGGCCACATAGAAAGGCACCGCGTCGGACGTCAGCGTGAACACGCAACCATGCTTGGCCGCAAGCTCCTCGAGGATGGGCACCATGTGAGCGGTGGTGGTGGACTTGGGGTAGCGGATGTCGATGGTCTGCTCGATGCGGCCCGCCTTCTTGTGGATGGTGCCGCCAATGCAGGTAAGCGGATCGAAAAGGTCGTCGGTTGCGTCGATGCCCACACTCGAGCCATCCGTGGAGGCATGCAGCTGGGAGAGCAGCTCGAGGCAGTCGCGCTCGGCGCCCTCGACAAGGTCGGCGCGCAGGAGATAGTTCACCAGCATGCCGATGGCATTGCGCGTGCCCTCGGGAAGCGAGGCGTGTCCACCCTTGCCGTGCGCGGTGATGCAGGCAAGCGCAGCGCCGGCCGCGGGTGCCTGCGCGCCCTCAGGCAGGTCAGCTGCCGTGCAGACAGCAACCTCGATGCCCTTTACCTGGGGCAACGTGGCAGCATCCGCCAAGACCCAAGCCTGTGCCAGGCCAGGGATGGCGTTGGTCACCGTGCCGCCCTCGAGCGCGACGAGCAGGCCACCCTCAAGCGCGGGAGAGGCAAACGTGCCGCCGCAGTGGCCTTTCTCGCCCACGCCGGCAGGGAAGCTCGCGTCAGGCGTAAAGAGGAAAGCCGGGCTTTCGTGCACCGACAGGTAGTGGTCGACGTCGGTCATGCCGACTTCCTCGTCGCTGCCAAAGATGAGGCGCAGGCTATAGGGCAGCGTCTCGCCGCGCTCGATAAAGTAGCGGGCCATGTAGGCAGTGAGGACGGCCGGACCCTTGTCATCGATCACGCCGCGTCCAAGGAGATAGCCCTCGCGCTCGGTCATGGTGAAGGGGTCCTGGGTCCAGCCCACGCCGGCCGGCACCACGTCGACGTGCGCGATGGTGGCAATCTGCGTGGCGCTCTTGCCGGGAAGGTCGGCATAGCCGATGTAGCCGTCCATGTCGTGAGGCTCCAGGCCCAGACGCTTCGCCATGTCGAGCGCACAGGTGAGGGCGCGCTTGGCCTCGGGGCCGTAGGGGGCACCCTCCTCGGCCTTGTCGGACTCGGCCACGCTGGGAATGGCCACAAGCGCCGCCAGGTCCTCGACCACGGCGGGCCACATGCGCTCGACGTATGCCTCGATATCAGAAATGAGCTGGGTGTCGTCCATGGGGAAGCTCCTTTGTCTCATAAAGTTTTGCGAGGTCATGGTAGCAAAACCACGCCAGGAGGGCCGTAACGGTTGCAACCTGGAAACAAAAGGGCGCGCCCACAATTGGACGCGCCCTTCAGTGCGGGGAGATATACGGCCTTAGGCGAGCACGTCGCCGAGAACCTCGCGCAGGCTGGCGGCGTAACGCTCGTCGGCCAGGGCCATGCGCACGTTGGCGGCAATGAGGTTGGGGATGGTGCCCGTGTCGTAACCCTCGGCGGGGTCGATGACCACAGCGTACATCTCCTCCTCGGCCAGGGCGCGCACAAGGGCGTCGGTGAGCTGGATCTCGTTGCCCTTGCCGGGCTCCTGGGTGGCAAGCAGCTCCATGACCTTGGCGGAGAGCAGGTAGCGGCCGAAGATGGCCAGGTTGGAGGGGGCGTCCTCAAGGGCCGGCTTCTCAACCATCTGGTCGATCTTCCACACGGCGCCGGGCTCGCTGGCCGCGGCGCCCTCGGCGCCGGCGAGCGTACCCACAAACTGGCCGCCCACGATGCCGAAACGCGAGACCTCGGAGTCGGGCACGGCCACGACGGCGATGACGCTCGCACCGTTGTGGGCGCGGCTCACCTCGGCGAGCTTGGGCAGGATGGTGTGCTCGGGCACCACGACGTCGCCGAGCAGCACGTAGAAGGCGTCGTCGCCCGTCTGGGGGGCAGCGCACAGCACGGCGTGACCCAGGCCGAGCGGTTCCTCCTGGTAGACATAGGAAACAGGCAGCGAGCCGGCATGGTCGACGGCATCGGCGTACTTGTCCTTGCCGCGGCCGCGCAGCATCTCGGAGTAGGCGGGGTCGGGCGTGAAGTTGCCCTCGATGAGGGGCTTGGTCACGGAGGTCACGATGACGCAGCCGTCGCACTCAGGCGCGGCGAGGGCCTCCTCAGCCACATGCTGGATGACCGGGCGGTCGAGCACCGGCAGCATCTCCTTGGGAACGAGATGCGTCGCAGGAAGGAAGCGCGTGCCCAGGCCAGCGGCAGGAATGATTGCTTTCATTGAGATGTCCTCCATATACAAGCAAGCATGACAATCAAAGAGCGGTCGCGTCGCCTTGAGAAGAGACTCACCAAGACGGCAGCCGCAGATACCACGTACACAAAACTCTACCACGCACGGCGCAAGCGCCCCCGCCGAACAGCCTCACTCCAGCCATAACGCACGGAGTAAACCGTGTCGCACAGCCAGTCGCCTTACGCCCAGGGGTCGCGCTCGAAGAGGGGCTCTTTGCGCGCAGGACGGTCGGAGTAGGGATCGTAGCCGTCGTCGTCTTCGTTCTCGGCCCGGACAAAGGGCGAGGCCGGCTTGGGCTTGGGGGCCGAGGCAGCTGGGGAAGCTGGGGAAGCCGCGCCGGGCTTCGCCGCCCCTGCGACACCCCCGGCGCACGGCACGTTTGCCGTCTCCACCAGGTTCTTCTCATCCATGCCCTACGCCTCCTTGCTCTGAGAGACCGCCACAGCAGCACGCTCGCCTACCTGCGCCCACGTCTGCTCGTGGGCGGCAACCCGCTTGTCGTGCTCGGCCTGCAGGCGCGCAAGGCGCCCCATCTCGCGCGCCACAAAGACGCCCGTGACAATGATGGCGAGCGCGTCGGCAAAGGCCGGGGCCAAGGGCAGCGCCGCCAGGGGCGTGAGGTTCAGGAAATTGGGCAGCACGGCAGGCACGATGAAAAGCGCAGGCAGATAAAAGATGAGCTGGCGCGTGAGCGTGAGGATCGTGGCCTTGATCGGCTGGCCCGTGGCCTGGAAGTAGTTGGAGCACACCACCTGGAACGGCACGACCGGGAACATGAGCGTCATGAACAGCAGGCTCTGGGCAGCAAAGTCGAGCAGGTCATGACCCACGTTGAAGAAGAGCATAATCTGGTCGGACAAGGCGCGGCACGTCATCCACAGGATGAGGTTCGTCACAATGGCGGCGCCGACCGTCCACCACAGCGCCTTGCGCACGCGGCGGTAGTTCTGGGCGCCGTAGTTGTAGCCCAGGATGGGCTGAGCGGCGATGGAAAAGCCCAGGACAACGAAGAAGAGCAGCGAGATGACCTTGTTCACCGTGCCGATGGCCGTGAGGCCGCCGTCGGCGCCGATGACGTCGGTGGCGCCGAGGTTGGTGATCTGCAGGTTGAGCATCGAGGACGTGAGCGCCGAGGCAACCTGCACGCAGAACGACGACAGGCCGATGGCCGTGATGCTGCGGATCATCGGGCCGTCGAAGCGGATGAACTTGCGGCGGAAGCTGAGCTTGGACTTGCCGCGCAGGAAGTACGCCAGCACGAGCACGGTGGTCACGGTCTGGCCGATGACGGTGGCGACGGCCGAGCCCACCATACCCATGCCCATCACCATGACGAGCAGGTAGTTTGCAAACGCCGAGACAACCGCACCGGCAAACGTCACGGCAAGCGCGGTGTTGGGCGCGCCGTCGGTGCGGATGAAGTTCGAGATTCCCAGGCCGATGGCCTGGATGGTGAAGCCCGCCAGGATGATGGAGCAGAACTGGTGGGAGTACTCGCGGTTGGTGTCGGTGGCGCCCAAGAAGTCGAGCGTGGGCGTGAGAAACAGCTCAGCGACAATCGTGAGCGCGAGGGGCACCACGATGAGCATGAGCAGCGTGACCGACATGGCGCGGTTGGCTTCCTCGACCTTGCGCTCGCCCAGGCGAAGGGCTGCGATGGCGTTGCCGCCCACGCCGAACCACGCGGCGAAGGCACCCGTGAGCATCATGAGCGGGAAGGCGACCGTGGTGGCCGCGATGCCGGCGTCGCCCACACCGTGGCCCACGAAGAAGGTGTCGATGAGGTTGTAAACGGCGCTCACCATCATCGAGAGGATGGCGGGCGGGGCGAATTTGAGCAGCAGGCGCGGGATGGGTGCCGACCCAAGCGGGTTGGGGTCGGCCGTTGTGCCGGCGACGCTTACAACTGCAGGCTTTTGCTCATCAGTCACGGGTAACACTCCTCGAACAGTCAATCAAACGTGCAGGTAATACAATCAATCTTACAATCAGCCATTTCAATGCGAAGATGTAGGGATGCCAGAACCCGGGAAACCAAGGCGCTTCGGAGCCCCGGCACAAGGCGCAGCAAAAAAGCTGTCACCCCGCCCCAGGCGGCATGACAGCCAGGCTTCTACTCCTGCGCCTCAGGAAGCGCCACCCCACCCACGGCGGCGTACATCGCACCTGTACAGGCAGGGGTGGAACCGCAGCACGAACCCACAAGGCTCGCGCCCGCCGCCACAAGCCGGGCCGCCGCAACCGCGAAGTCGTCGGGGCTCACCGGCCAGACAAGACCGCGGCGTGGCAGCTCGCGCGGCACACCTGCGGAAGGCAGCGCGATGAGCGGCAGCGCACAGACGGCCCTCATCGCACGCACACAGGCAAGCGTCTCCTCGGGGGCCATGCAGTTGCAGCCCACCGCGGCGGCGCCGGCGCGCTCAAGGATGCGCGCGCACTCGGCAGCGTCGGGCGCATCGGGCCCCACGAAGCTCATGCACACGAAAACAGGCAAGTCGCAGGCGGTCTGCGCCGCGTCGAGCGCCGCCAGGGCGTCGTCGAGCGAGGTGAAGGTCTCGAGCAGGATCGCATCAGGCGCCGCGGCCGACAAGGCAGCCGCCTGCTCCAGGTACTGCTCGCGGGCGCTCGCGTACCCCACGGCGGGACCCTGCGCCTGCGCCGCCGCAGCAGCCTCGTCGAAGGACGCACGCGCCTCAAGCGCAGCCAGGCCGCTGCCCGGCTCGACCTGCACGCCGCACGGGCCCATGGCGGCCAGCACATGGGGGAAGCCCGCCTCGCGAGCCAGGCGCACGCCCTCCATGTTGATGGCACCGACTTGGCCGGCCAGGCCCTCCGACGCCAAGCACGAGCTCGTGGCGCAAAACGTGTTGGTCACGGCACAGTCGGCGCCCGCGATGCGGTAGAGCTGGTGCATCTGCTCGATGGCGTCGGGCTCCTCGAGGTTGAGGCTGCACACGTTGCCCTCGAAGCCCTTCTGGGCCAGGTAGGTGCCCACGGCACCCTGCACCACGAGCACGTCCGAACCCAACCGCTCCGTAATTCCAGGCATGGGGATGCCCCTTTCTCAGCTCGTCCGCCGCCTCGGGCGGCGTGGTTTCCTACAGTGCGGGCCCCGCGGGCTCGTCCACGTACACAGGCAGCTTGTCGAGCGTCTGCCGATAACCGCCGGGCCCATAGCTCAGGCACTTGGCAACGCGCGCCACCGTGGTGGACGACACGCCGGTCTTTGCCTGGATGCGCTCGTAGCTCGCGCCGGCGTCGAGCATGCGCGCCACCTGAAGCCTGCGCGAAAGGTCCTCGATCTCGCGCGGCGTGCACAGGTCCTGCAGCAACGCATAGGCGCCGTCAGCATTGTCAAGCGACACGAGCGCGTCGAGCAAAGCGCGCTGTTCGGGCGGAAGCGCCGCCACGTCCTCTGAATGCATGCGTCAAACCTCCTGGTCCTGCGCGCCTTACAGCACGTCCTCGCTGTCTTCGAACAGAATCTGGCGCTCGGCGCCGCTCAGGCACGCACGCGCCTGCTCGCGCAGGTTGTTCATGCCCGAGAGGAACTTGCGGTACATCACGACGACCAGGTAGCGGCCGCGCGGCGTGAGCGTGAGCTCGTCGGCGTTGTTGGTGGCAAAGGCGCCGTTGAGCGCCATGAAGGCCATCTCGGCAGGCAGGCCCGCCTCGACCGAGCAGCCGAACTCGCGCTTGAACGCGCGCTTGTCCAGGCGCAGCTTGTACAGGTTCACCAGGAAGCTGTAGCGCATGAGGCTGCGCTTGGACATGGCCGCCTTGCCCATGATGGACATCTTGCCCGACTCGATCGCAGCGTTGTAGTCGGCAATGCTGAAGTGGTTCACATACAGGGCGCCCGCCAGGTGCGTGATGGAGCCCGAGCCGATGGCGGGGTAGTCGTCGTAGTTGGTCTGGTACTCCTCGATCTGCGGCGCGGAAGCGTCGGTGTTGGCGTCCTTGCGCGTAAAGGTCCACAGGGTCGAGCGGTGGAAGTCGGGGTTCTCACCGCCGGCCAGCGTCTCGTCGATGATCTTGTAGAACTCGTACTCGCGCGGGTAGTCGAGCTTGCCCAGGGTCTGGGCCATCTTCTGCTGCGTGCCGTGCGACACGTAGAGCGGCGAGAACGTGGTCTGCTGGGCCCCGCAGGCGCGGATCTTCTCGAGGTCGCTGCGCAGGATCTCCTCGGTCTGCGAGGGGAAGTTGAAGATCATGTCGACGTTGATGAGGTCGAAGTGGCTCTTGGCGGCCTGGATGCGCTCGAAGATCTCCTCGCCCGAGCCGTACTTCTTGTAGCGGTCCATCTGCTTGAGCAGGCCGTCGTCGAAGCTCTGCACGCCCACGGAGAGTCGCTGCACGCGTCCCTCCATCTGCGAGAGCCACGGGTCCACCAGGTGGTTGGGGTTGGTCTCCACGGCCACCTCGGTGACGGAGAAGTTCTCGCGCGCCTGGTCGATGGTGGCACACAGCTCGTCGAGCAGGATGGTGGGCGTGCCGCCGCCGAAGTAGAGGCTCTCGAAGTCGTAGCCCAGGTCCTTGAGCATCATCATCTCTTTGCGCATGTTGGCAAAGTAGGGCCTGGCCACCTCCTCGCGGAAGTGGTAGCGGTTGAAGCTGCAGTAGGGGCACAGCACCTGACAGAAAGGAACATGCAGGTAGAGCATGTATTTACGGCCGGGTTCGGGGGCCGGGAAATGCGTCTCGGGCGTAGGCTTGAGAACAAGCTGAGACTTGGCCATGGTGCCCACAACGGTGGAGAGGAATCGTTCAGCGAGCAAGGGTCGCGCCTCCAATAAAACGAGTGGTGTACGCAGGCAATACTAAAGCATGAAAGCACGTGGTGTAAGGGGGTTTTACTCCTCGCGTCCAACCCCCACGTTTCAGGTACGTGCGGCCGCCGTCTGGTTTGCGCTGTTTGGCGAGGGCGGCAGATTCAAGCACGCAAGCGGCTGCATTTAGGGTATCCTATAGGGCGTTTGGCTTGTTTACTTGTCTGATTTCGGCCTCTAGCTGCGAAAAGGAGCGTCATGACAAAAGCGCGCGTTGTCGCCTTCGACATCGACGGCACTCTTTTGCAGGGCCAATCTGGCACGCTCATCCTCAAATACCTCATGACGCGTCGCCTTGTGCGCATTCGCACCATCGCCCTGTGCAGTTGGTGGGGCATCCGCTACAAGCTCCACCTCCCCTATCGCCAGAACGAACCCCGTGAGCGCATCTTCACCGACCTGTCGCAATACACCGCCGAAGGCATCCATCGCATGATGGAGATGTTCCACGACGACATCATGGTCCCGCGCTACCGCGCCGACGGCATCGCCAAGGTCAAGGAGCACGTCGCGGCAGGCGACCACGTGGCGCTTGTGAGCGCCACCTTCGAGGAGGTCGCCCTCGTGGCACGCGAGTACCTGGGCTGCGAGACCTGCATGGGCACCGTCATGGAGCGCGACGAGTCCGGCCGCTACACCGGCGCCGTTGCCGGCGAGACCCCGGCAGGCGAGGAGAAGGTCCGCCGCATCCGCACCTGGGCCGACGCCACGTTCGGCAAGGACGGCTGGGAGCTCGTGCACGCCTACGGCGACCATCACACCGACGCCCCCATGCTCCAGATGGCCCAGACCGCCCACGCCGTGAACCCCGACGTCATGCTGCGTTGCCATGCCAAGAGGATGGGCTGGGAGATTCTGGAGTGGAAGTAGCGCCAGTGGGACTGACGCCCGCAAGCGATATGCAAGCAACCGAAAACCCCGCCGACAGCCTCGGCCGTCCCTGTGGCATGGAAGCCCTGCTCGCCGAGGGTGTCGAGGCGTTCCAGGCGCGCATGCGCGCGCTGGCCGCCCCTCTGTGGCGCGAGCTTCCCTGGAGGGGCGTCGACGACCCCTACCTCGTGTGGATCAGCGAGGTCATGCTCCAGCAGACGCAGGTCGTGCGCGTACGGGGCCGCTGGGCCGACTGGCTCGAGCGCTTTCCCACCGTGCAGGCGCTTGCCTGGGCCCCTCAGGCAGAGGTGTTGCAAGCCTGGCAGGGCATGGGGTACAACAGGCGGGCGCTCGCGCTTCACCGCTGCGCTCAGGCCGTGGTCGAGCAGTTCGACGGCACCTGGCCCCACGGCGTGAAGGAACTTACGGCGCTTCCTGGCATCGGCCCCTCCACAGCGGCCGGCATCCGCGCCTTCGCCTTCGATGAGCACGGCGTCTACCTGGAAACCAACGTGCGCGCCGTCCTCATCCACGAGTTTTTCCCCGGAACGGACAAGGTGGCCGACAAGGAGCTCGTACCCCTGGTGGAGCTCACCTGCCCTCCCAGCGGCCAGGACGTGCGCGGCTGGTATTACGGCCTGCTCGACATCGGCGCCCATCTCAAGAAGACGCTTCCCAACCCCACGCGCCGCGCCCGTGCCTACACGCGCCAGTCGCCCTTTGCAGGATCGCGCAGGCAAAAGCGCGCGGGCATCGTGCGAATCTTGCTGGGTGCCCACGCCCAGGGCGAGCCGCTTCCCGAGCAGGAGGTCTACGCCCGACTTGCCAGCGAGGAGCTAGGCGCCGGCAGGCCCGCCCCCGAGGTCGCCCTCGTTCAGGACATCCTGTCCGACCTGGCAAAAGAGGGTTTCTGCACCTGTGACGAGCAAGGGCTGTGGAACGCGCGATAAGCTGTGGCAAAATGCCGTGTCAATGGTTTGAGAATCTCGCTTCATCGCGCGCAAAGCGTGGTATAAGCCCCCTAGAGCTGCGACCGCGCCGCTCAGACACAAGAGAGAGGGACTACCATGGATTTCGAGAGCTCTCAGACCAAGAAGAACCTTGAGACCGCCTTTGCCGGCGAGTCGATGGCCACCAACAAGTACACCTATTTCGCCTCGAAGGCCAAGAAGGAAGGCTACGTCGGCATCTCCGAGATCTTCACCGAGACTGCTGGCAACGAGCGCGAGCATGCCAAGCTGTGGTTCAAGTACCTCGAGGGCGGCGAGATTCGTTCCACCGCCGAGAACCTCGCAGCCGCCGCTGCCGGCGAGAACGAAGAGTGGACCCACATGTACAAGGAGTTTGCCGCCACGGCAGACGCCGAGGGCTTCCACGAGATCGCCGAGAAGATGCGCGGTGTGGCCGACGTCGAGGTTGCTCACGAGAAGCGCTACCGCGCCCTCATGGCACGCCTGGAGTCCGGCGAGGTCTTCAAGCGCGACGACGTCGTGGTGTGGAAGTGCCAAAACTGCGGACACCTACACATCGGCAAGGAGGCCCCCGAGGTCTGCCCCGTGTGCGCACATCCCCGCAGCTACTTCGTGCAGCAGGTTGTGAACTACTAGGTTGATCCATCTGGCGGCCGCCCACCGCCACCCTACCAAAGGAACCCCGTCTTTCGACCCCGTGCAAGGGCCGGAAGGCGGGGTTCCTTGTTTGGCGAGGGTTGCGTGGCCGGCACTCTCCCCCATGGTTTCGCATGGGTGCCCGGAAACGAAAAAAGCCCGAAGGCGAATGCCTCCGGGCTTGTCAATAACAAGTGGCGGCCTCAATGCAAATCATTGCGAACAACAAAAATTGAACTTTTAGGTACAAAAGTTCAAATAGAAGTCATGCCGAAATTAATCATTGTGATAACCACGTGTGAAAGCCCTGGCAGAAAAAAACTTAGCGCGTAGAACAAGCCCGTGCGCCTATTTCAACACAAAAATCCCCCGACGAGCCGAAGCCCGTCGGGGGATTTTTTGTCGCATGTAGCGTGGCCTAGCGGGCCAGCACGTCCCTGATGCGGCCGACGCTGCCCTCCTTGGTGAAGGTGTACGTCGGCATGGTGGAGCCGTCCTTCTCGTAGACGCCGCGCACGCTCTCAAGCTCGCCGTCCGTCTCGATCTCGTGCAGGCCGTGGCCGTCCCAAAGGTAGCGGCCCTCCGGGGCCTCGATGATGCTCGCAAGGTTCATAGTTGCCTCCTTGATGTTGTCTTCCTCTTCCGGGGCAGGGCCTGTGCCGCCCGGACACCACACGCCCTCGTCCACGTCTCGGCCGACGTCGAGCTGCATGGCCATGTGCACGTGTTCGTTGAGCAGGCAGTCACCGGGCAAGAGGTGCGCGTCGCTGCCCGTGAAAAAATCTCCTGTGAGCACCTGGAAACCAGCTGCCTCATAGCGCTCGCGAGCATTGGCGGTGTACGTCGTGTCGCCGTAGGGGTCGGGGTCAAGCCGTTTGAGAGCCTCGATGCCGTGGCGCTCGCCGACGGCCTGCCAGACCGTGGTGCAGTCGCGACAGCAGTCCCCCTCACAGGGCTCCGCGATGTCGGCGGGGTCCCAGGTGCCTGTCTTGGCCAGACGCTCGTAAAAAGTGTTGCGATGGGCTTGGCAGTAGCCAATGTTGTCGTTGTCCGCCGCATGCCTGCCGAGCTCGGCGGCCTCAGCCGCGAGCGACTGGTCAGGCCAGCGCAGGACGCAGTCCCAAGGGCTTGAGAACCACGGGTGCACGCTGCACTCGGCGCCCGTCTGGTCACCGGGCTCGCCCCAGGAGTATCGCCCGTTCTCGTCGTGGCCGCTATTCCATATCATCGGCCGCCCCCTCGTCGGGCTTGGCCGTGGCGGCGCTGTAGCCCACGAGCGCGCCCAGGAGCACGCCGCCCGCGTTGATTGTAGTTACAACGGCCTCGGGTACGGGCCAGCCCCACAGCGGTGCGCAGACGCCGTAGAAGGTCGCCACAGCGGGCAGAGCGATGAGGCCCACCCACTTGAGCGCCTGATAAGCGCAATCCGGCAGAAAGTAGCTCATGCAAATCCTCCGATCGTATGGTGGCCGCGCTTTGGCTACGGCTTGTGCCGCACCGTGGCGGCGTGGATGTCGTCCACCTGGTGGGCGATCTCGTCGACCTGCTCGCCCATCCTGCGGCTGCCTGCCTGCGAGGCTTCGAGCCTCGTCGAGATGGCCGTGAGAGCTGCCGCCATGGCCTGGTCGCCGGCGGCCTGGCGGTTCATCGCGTCGACCATCCTGGCCGACGTCTCGGCGTGCTCCCGGTCGCGCTTGTCGCGCAGGCGCGCCTCGTCTGCCTTGCGGGCCTCGCGCTTCTCCTCGATGCCGAGGCGGCCCTTTTGCACGTCCCTGATCACGGGCAGAGCCTTGACGGCCACGAAGGCCGCGATGACGAGCACGCCCGCGACGAAAAGCCACAGGGGGCCCTGGCCGCCGAGGGCGTCAATGAGGCGGACGTACGTCTCGTCTCCGGGCATATGACCTCCTACTCCGCCTTCTCTGCCTTGTCCGCCTCAAGCATCTCGCGCACCTTTTCGCGCCAATACTCGGGCACCTCGTCGAGCGTGCGCTTGCCCGCCTTGACCTGCCTGTAATAGATCTTTGCCACGTCTATTCGCCTCCCTTGCCAAACTGGTTCTTGAGGAGAAAGCCGTACAGCACCCACAGCTTGTCGCGCAGGTGCTCCCGGCAGATGCCGACCCCTATCTCCCTGCTGTAGGCGGCCGGGTCCACGCAGCCGCTCTGGTCGCTGATGGTGAAGCCGTTCGGGAGGTTCCACGCAACAATGGTGATGCCGGGGAAAGGTTCCCAGACTTGTTCCTCGCACTGTGCCTCAATGGCATCGATGTCTTCCTGTGTAAGCTTGTTCTTTGTCATTTTTCGCCCTCCAAATCAGTTTTGCAGCGCGGCCACCATGTCGCCCAGCTCGGCCAGCGCGTCAGCCTGCTCGGCCAGCATGTCACCCAGCTCCGCCAGGGCGTCCGTGTTATCGGAGTCGCTGGCCGCAAGTGCCGCGATGCGCTCGGCGTCGGTCATGCCGTCGTCCTCGTGCGCGGCCCAGAGCTCGTCGAAAGCCGCCGTCACCTCATCGACGGTCGGCACGACGTCGCGCACGAAATGCACTTCGTCGGCCCTGTAGAACTCGATTGCCTTTTCGGCGTCGGGGCCGTTGTCCGCAACGTCCCTCTCGATGTTCTTGCGCAGCCACACGTCGGCGCCCATGCCGTCCGCGTGCGCCTCAATCAGCACTGCTTCCAGCGGGGTCGCCGATACTGTCTGGTAGCTCATGCCTGCTCCTTTCTGCGGCGCTGACGCGCCGTTTCGCCTGCTTGAATGTCCTGTCGAATCCGTTACTCATAATCAGGCCGAGCGAATCGGTGTTTTTGAACCAGCCCCAATAGCTGCAGACGCGCCGCGCTCGGCAGAGCGTCTGTGCGCGCCTGTACTTTCGAAACGCGCGGCATGCGCGCAGGAACAGAGTTGACCGCAACGTCACGCGGTTCCTGCGCACGGTGAAGCCGACGACGTCGACGGGCTCCTGGTCGCTTACGCGGCAGACCTTCCACGGTTTGACGTGGAGGCCGAAGTCCTTGAGCAGCAGCGCCTGCAGCTGTCGCGCGGCGCTCCGCAGGTTGCGTTTGTCTGGGCTGAAAAGGTAGATGTCGTCGGCGTACCAGATCTGGAACGCCACCAACGGGACGTTATGGCCTCGTCGAACCTTGTGCATGCCCTCCACGGCGTGGTAGCCGAACGAGAGCACGAGCTGGGCCATGCGGAGGCTGAAGTAACTGCCGATCTCCAGCCCACCGCCGTAGGTGGCGAGCAGCGTCTCGCACAGGTACAGCACGTCGGGGCTGCGCACATAGCGGCGAAGGATGCGCATGACGACGTCGGCCCTGATGGACGGGTAGCACTTGCGCACGTCGAGGTGGACGAAATAGCCGTCGGCCTGGACCCAGCGGCTCACGGCGCGCGCCGCCATCAGCTGGCCTTTTCCCTTGACGCTCGAAACCTGCCAAAATCCGACTTTCGCGCGCAGCAGGTCGCCCAGGGCCTCAATCGCCACGTAGTCGCACACCTGCTGCTTGACAGACTCGACGCCGATGACGCGCAGCTTGCCGTTGGTCGACTCGCGGTGCGTGTAGCGCTTAATCGGGCGAAGCGTGAGTGTGCGCGACGCGATCTCGCCCTCGATCTCAGCCATGAGCGCGGCGGCGCTGCCGTGCTCGTCGGGCACGCGCCATGCGTTCTTCCTGCCGGCGGGTGCGTCTAGCCACGATTCGTACGCTTTAGAAATAAGGGCCCCGTCGATGCGGAGCCCCTTGCAATAACTCTTCAACTTTTCAGACCGTTTCTCTCTGGATGCTCTCTGAGGGGTCGCCTTGCGGCTACTGTCCCAGTGGTCTTGGAGCCATTTCAGTCAGTTGACCCAGGCTTGCCCGCTCGTTGCCAGCACGGCGGGTAGTCGCGGCGGAAGTATATGGAGCTGGTTGTTCGTGATTGTGTCCAGATAGGCGCGAGCCGATGTTCCACCTGGTGTTGCCGGTGCCGTTGTTGCCGTTGACGTACCAAAGGCCGGCGTTGCCCCTGTTCCTCAAGTTGCCGAGGGAAAGCCAAGAGAACATGACAGCCCGCGCGCCGCGAATCCCTGCTTGTTTTTATAGGGGACAAGTCCCCTCTCGGAGGCTAGGCCGCCGATTCACCCCTAAAGCGACCATTGGCAGAGCGGCGCGAGCCGAAGTACCACCAGGAGTTGCCGGTGCCGCTGCTGCCGACGACGCACCAAAGGCCGGCGTTGCCCCCGTTCCCCAAGTGGCCGAGGGAAAGCCACTCTCGCCAGCCGACGGTAGTGTCCGCGACCTTGTAGTTGCCGTCGCAGATGCCGACGGACGTCGACGCGCCAGTGCCCTGCTGCATCATCAGCCCTTGGACGGTCTTCGGGTACAGGCCGTAGTTCCATCCCTCGGTCGCGGGACCAGGGAAAACCCCAGCCATGAGTGCCGAGTCTGGCATGCTGCCAGACTTCTCGTTTTGCGTGTCCGGATTGACCCACACGACGGTGCCGGCGCCGGTGTACTGGATGAGCACGTTGCCGAGCACTTCGTACATGCCCAAGCCAAGCTCGATGCCCTGAATCACGAAGGGCTGCTTGCTGTCGGTGCAGCTCGTCGGCGATCCGTCCCCCTCGACCATGTCGCACGCGCCCGTGTTCCACGGCGCGGTCGCGAGCTGGTAGGTCGTCGCCGTGCTAAAGGGCTTCGCCACGTCGAAGTAGAGCGCCACGTTCGAGTCGTCGACGGCGACCTTCTTTACGACCTTGGCCCCGTCGAAAACGTCGCAGTTGTAGGAGTAGCCACGGTCGGAGCTGTCCCCCGTGTGGGTGCCGAGCATCATCGCGGAGCCCACGACGATCTGGTCAGCCTTGCTCTTCTCGACGACCACGCGCGTGGTGTCGCTCTCGGCGAGCGTCGGCGCGGTTGTCACGTCGTAGCCAGTGCAACCTGCGAAGACGCTCTGGCTGTTCTTCGTGGCGTACTTGAGCAGGAACATCGCCTTGACGTACCAGTCGTCGGCGGCGGCCTTAAGGGAGTCGCCCGTGGTGGCCGTCTTCATCAGGCTGATGCCGCTGTCGTGGCTCACGCTTCTCGTCTTGACGGGCGCGCCGCTCACGCTGCGCGGCTTTCCGTCGGCGTCGACCGACAGGGCATACTTCGCGTAGAGCATGTACGGGCGCTGTGCGCCGTTCGGCAGCACTGCGGCGGGCTGGCGGCCCATGCCCGGCTGGCGCGTGTCGGAGACCGTGAGGTTGACGGCATCGTCGGTCTCAGTCTCAAGCGTGTACAGCACCGGCGCCATGATCCACGTGTCGTCTCTGCGCGAGAAGCGGCCGTCGCCGTCGATTGCGGTCACGTACGGCGTGCCGTCTGCGTCGACGCCGCCGTTCACCTCGAAGAAGAGGAACGCGCCCTTGCCGGCGTACGGGTCTACCGCCGGGCGGCCGATGACGCCCGGCACCGGGTTCGCGATGCCGGTGTTCGCGCCCGTCTTCGTGCAGGACGTGGCGCTGCCCTTGGGGATGCTCACGCCGTAGTTTTTTCCGTCGCGCATGCGCGCGAGCCATGCGGCGATTGACGCGTTCGTGTAGCGGCCCGTGCTCTCGTCGTACTTGGGGACGGTTGCCGCGCCAAGGCCGTTGATTGCCGTCGCGATAGACTCAAGCGCCTCGTTCGTTGGAAAGTTGAAATCCATCCCTTGACCTCCTAAACCGTCATGTCGACCAGCACAGGTCGAGAGTTGCCCTGGGCGTCGGTGACGCGCTTGAAGTAAATCTTCATGTCAGTGGAGATTGCGCCGCGTGCCTCGTCGGCCGCCTTGTGCGCGTCCTCTGCGGCCTCCGTCGCGGATGCGACGGCCTTGGCGGCGTCCTCGTTTGCCTTGGTCGCCTTGGCGACCTCTCCGTCGACGGCCTCGGCCCTCGCCCGCTCTGCGGAGGCTCGTTCGGCCTCGGCGGCCTTGCGCGATCCCTCTGCGGTCTCGCGGGCCTTCTCTGCGGAGACCCTCTCGCCCTCCGCCTCCACGCGGGCCTTCTCGGCGGCGGCCCTCTCGCCCTCGGCGGTGACGCGGGCCTCCTCCGACTCCCTCAACTGGGGCTCAAGCGCGGCAATCCTGCCGGCGGCCTCTTTCGAGGAGGTCTCCGCCTGGGCCGCAAGGGCCGCGCTCTTCGCCGCAGCGCCCGCGCTGGTCGCGGCACTGTCGGCGGCGGTCTCTGCAGTGCGGGAGCTGCCCTCGGCAAGCGCCTTCGCGGTCTCCGCGTCGGCCTGGGCCGTCTTCGCCGCCGATGCCGAGGAGGCGGCCTTGCCCTCGCTCGACTTGGCCTCTGACGCGCTCTTGGCGGCGTTGGCTTGCCTTGCCGCTGCGTCGGATGCCGACTTCGCGGCCTTCCCTGCGTCCGTGGCTGCCGCCTCGGCGCTCGCCGAGGCGCCCTTCTGCGACTCCTTGAGCAGGTCCATGAGCGCGTCGAGCTCGCGGCGGTACTCGGCGGCCTCGCCCTCGGACATGTCCGCGCCTTGCGCGACGGAAATCGTGAAGGCGTCGGTGGTGCCCACCACGCCCGCGCCGTCGGAGACCCGCACGTACGCCATGCAGAGGCCGGTGCGCGAGCCCCACTCCGACTTCAGCGTACACTGCCACACGCCCGCCGACTGGCTGGCCATGGCCTGCTCCACGAGCTCTCGGCGCGAGTTCACGCCGACGAGCTCCACCGTCAGGCCCGACAGGTCCGCCTGGAGCTGGCCGGAGCGCACCGACGCGCGCAGCGTGCAGCAGCCGGCCTCCCCCTGCCTTATGTGCACGACCTGGTCGCTCCTCGCGCCCTGGCTCTTCGCCAGGTCGAGGTCGAGGTCGCACGTCACAGACACCGCCATGGGTGCCCCCTTTCTTTCTTCTGCCGTCCTAGGCCCAGCCGAGCACCTTCGTGAGCCTGAGCTTGCCCTCTGACGTCGTTGTGCCTGTCGGGGAGATGTACAGCTGCACGTTGTTCGACAGTGTGATGCCGCCGGTGCCGACCTTGACCGAGACGCTCGCCACGTACAGCGACTCACCGTCGGACACCGTGCGGGACAGCGAGGTCGATGCGTTGAGCGCTGGCTGGTAGAGGCGCTGCGAGTACGAGCGCGCGCCGTCGGTGTACACGAACTCGAAAAACATGTAGTCGGATGCCGAGTATCCGCCGAGGTTAAGTTTCACCGTGCCCGAAGACACCCCGCCAGGCGAGCTCATCAGCAGCTCGACGCCAAGCAGCGCAAGGGTCGGCTCGTCGATGAAGGAGCTGTCAGACGGTGCCATCGGCGACCACCTGTGCTCACGCTTGCACGTCCTGTCCGACGCGGCGTTGAACATGGGCAACCCGTCCTTAGACATGATCTTGAAGGAGCCGTCTGAGGACATGACGCCGTACGGCGTGGTGTACTCACCGTTCTCGTCGACCTTTCCGACTTCGATGCCCCGCGTCGTGGCCTTGATGATGGTCGACAGGGCGTCGATGGCACCCTGCGAGTCGACTTTGGCCTCGATCTTTACCGTCAAGTCTTCCGCCGTCTGCTTCACCTCTGTCTTTGTCGAATAGGTGTCGGCGGCCTTGGTGGCCTCAGCGCTCACGGCGGACGTGATCGCGTCAGCCGTCTGGTTGATGGTGGAGTACCTGGTGAGCTTCTCGTTGACACTATCGGGCGTCTCGTACTCGCCCTCGACGAGGCCCTTGACGTACTCGCTCGTCACCGTCGCCTTGATGGCGTCTGAGGTCTGCGAAATCGTCGAGTACTCCTTGAGGCGCTCGTTGAGCTGCTCTGCTGAGGTGTATGTCGCAGAGAGCGTGCGGGAGAACTCCTCAAGCGCGTCGGTGAGGTCCCTGTCGTAGACGATGGTGTCGGCGGTCTCTTTGAACTTGTCTGCCTGCTCCTTGAGCTTGTCGATGGTCTCCTTGGCCTTTGCGGCCGCGTCTCGGTCGGCGACCTGCTGCCGCGCCATCGTCCCAAGGGAGACCGCGGAGGTGCGGCCGCCCTGGGTCACCACCTTGAGCCGGTCTCCCTTGCTCACGGGCGCGTCGACCGACAGCGTGACGGAGGTGTCAGCCGCCGAGCTGTCGAGGTGCGCGGCGACGGAATATGCGCCCGCAGACCCCTCTGAGTCGGCGAGCGCCGTGCCGTATGTCACCGATGCGCCGGCGGCCTGCTGGCCGCTGAGGGCCGCGTTGGGGCCGGCCCTGCCGAAGAGGAGGCGGGCTGCGTCGTAATACGTTCCCATGTCATCACTCCAACACTCTCAGCTTGGTCCTCGTCATCATGAGCGGCCCGAGGGAGTCGACCTCCATCTGGTCGACCTCGCACTTCCACGTCCCGGTCGCCCTGCGCAGCGTCACCGCGCTGCCAACCCTCAGGCCGGGGACTCCCACGTGGCTCAGCACGACGTATCGCGGATGGTCCGCAAGGCTTGCCAGCGCCTTCCTCGCGCGGGCCGCGAGCTCCGCCTGCGTGCACGGCTCCGTGAGCTCAAGCAGCTGCGTCGCGCGCCGCCCCGTGTTCTCGTAGCTGTGCCGGTGGCCCCTGTCCAGGTCTACGACGACGCGGCACGCGTACCCCATGCCGTCGTCGGGGTCGGGCAATGTGTCGCGGCTCCAATACGCGACGACGCGGTTCTTCCAGTCACCCGAGCCGCCCTGCTCCCACTCGGCGGGCGACTCGCACACGCACCCTTTGCCGACCTCGAACGTATAGCACGGCTCCATCTCCGATGCCGCGAGGTCGCGCTCGATGAGGGTGCGCCCGTCCTCGTCGGCCGACATACGGCAGCCGACGAGAGCGAGGAACGTCTGCATGGTCTCGGAACGCGACTCGCCGACCCTGAAGAGCTTCGCCGCCCGCAGGCCCGTGTCGCCCTCGGCGGCTCGCAGGCCGACCGACACCGTGCCGCCGACCTCCTCGGCGAGCTTCGCGACGACCGGGATTACCTTGGAGCCTGCCGCGACGTAGAGGTCGTCGTCAAGCACGTCCTCGGTGTAGCGGAGCTGGGTCGAGTAGCATGCGAGGTCTTGGGCCCACCTCCCGAAGCGCTCCGTCGCGGGCGGGTCGCGCACGAAGTACGTGCCGACGGTCTCGGCGCGCACGGTGTCGCCCACGCAGGCCACGTGCTTGAGCCTGAGGAGCCTGTCGCAGTTGGCCATGCTCCACGATTCGGCCCACACGCGAAGCGTCGCCGAGGCGCCCGTCTCCGAGTCCTTCGCGAACGTGAGCGAACTCTGGGCCGGCTCGAACTCAACCCGCGAGATGTCCTTGAGGCTGAAGGGATCCACCGCCCAAAGCTCGTAGGTGTCGCGGCGGCCGGAAGCCGCCCAGTCCGACGTCATGAGACCTCCTTTGCCGACACGCTGACCGACAATATGAAGGCCGCCTCGTCGCGCCGCTCGTAGTCGACCGACTCTATGTGGAGCTTCACGCGCGTCCCACCCGGGCCACGCAGCATCGCGCCGCCCGCGAAGGCGAGAGCGTCAAGGTCTGAGACGTCGACCGTCTCGACGCCGCACACGGGCCGCGTGAACGCGGTGAACGTCGCGTCACGGCGCAAGGAGCCGCCCTCGCCGTACCCTGCCGTCTCTCGGGCCCTACCGGCGAGCTTGACGAGCTCGCTTTCCTGCTCGCCCGTCCATTTGGGGGTGAAGTCGTAGCGTGCGCGCACCTTTGCGGAGCCGTCGAGGCACTCGTAGGTCGTCACCTGCCGGGCGTTGGAGGTACGGCAGGTAGCGCGGGCCGGCTTCGACACCGCCCCCGACCCCGACACACCCACGGCCTCCCATGAGGTCTGCACGCCAAGAGGCGGGAATCTGAACACATGCTGCCCCGGCACGTCTACCTCGGCCTCGTCGAGGTCCTTGTAGGCACCGCCCACGAGGCGCACGGTGGCCTTCGCGAGCGGCACGCCCCTGTCGCCGGAGTCCCCGACGTCAACGAGCACCGTTCCGTCGGGCATCGCGGTGGCGCGCAGCGTCGGTGTGTTCGCCGTTCGCGTGTCGGCCGGCACGATCCCGGCGAGCGACATCGAGGCGAAGGGCATGCCGGATGGCCTCCACGTCGCGTTGAAGCGCACCGTACCGGACAGCTCCTCGCCGTATGGGTCGCGCAGCATCTGTGAGCTCGGCACAAGCAGCTCGCCGTGCCTTCGCAGCCCGCCCCACGTGCCGGCCGCGACGACCTTGCCGCCGCTGGAGGAGACCCCGACGTCGGCGCACCACCTGTCGGAGGAGCGCTCCCACCCGGGCGACGTGTATGCGACGACGAGGCCCTCCTTGGTGACGCGGGCACCGGTGGCGTGGTACTCGGGGATGTACCCGACGTAGAGCGTCGCCTGGGCGAGGGGCGCGCTCACCGTCTGCCCGTCCTCCTCGTACTCCATGCGGACTTTGACGAGCATCTCTATGGCGTCGTACGAACGCCCAGCGAAGCTGTAGTCCCCGGCGAAGAGCCTCTCGGCGATGCTCTTGTGCGTGACGGTGGAGCCGTCTTGGCTCGTGAAGTCGAGCGGCGCGGCCCACCAGTACCCGGGGCCGTCGAGGTCTGCCTCGGAGTGCCACAGCTCGGAGACCGGGAAGCGCCGCCAATACCAGGCGACCTGGGAGGTGTCCACCTCGCTACGCTCCCAGTCGCCGTAGCCCTCGCCGCCCGGCACGTCGCCCCTCTTGACTGCGCGCCAGGCGACGGCCACGTTGGCGTACTTCTGGCTTTCTGCGTACAAGGTGTGCCACTTGATGTAGAGCGCGTCGGTAGACGTGCCGGGGCGTATCGCGTGGGAACCGTAGGACGAGGAGTCCTTCTCGGATGCGCTGATGCCGATTCCGGTCACGGCCATTCCATCACGTCCTTCCCACTGTGTACAGGTTAGACACCGCCGTCGAGATGTTCGCTCTGATGTTCGACACGGCCACGGCGAGCGCAGAGGACGCGCCGCGTGCCCATGCCTCGCCGAAGCTCTCGCCTGCGGCCTGCGCCTGCGAGTCGTAGCCCGACATCGCCTCAAGGGCGCCCGTGACGAGCGACTGCGCGTTCGTGTACGCCGCCGTGTAGCCGTATAGGATACCGGCCGCATACGAACCGCCGTGCGCCTGCCCTCGGTCGATGGCTCCTGTCATGCCGTCTGCGAGGCCACCGTACAGGGCGTCGAGCAGGTGCTTGGCGCTTGTCGAGCAGATCGAGAGATTGGACGACGTGGCAACGGCCTGTCCGTACGCCTTGCCAGCGCCCTTGCCGAGCGACTCCATCGACGAGGCGCCGGGGCCTGCCCCGCCCTCGGCGGCCTGCGCGAGGGCCTGCCCGTTCTGCCAGGCCACGGTGTAGCCCTCCAGAAGGGAGTCGGCGAAGGCAATGGCCGCTGCGGCGCCGGCGGTCGCCATGTTGTCGGCGAACGCTGAGAGCGACTCGGCAACGGCCTGCGCCAGAGCGTCGCCGGATACACCGGCGTCTGCGATGCCCTGGGCGAACATGCCGCCGGCGTACTCTCCGCGAGCCTGCATCTCGCTGCCAAGCTCGATGGCCGAGTCGCGCGCGGCATTCGCGAGGGACGCAGCCCCCTGGGCCATGTAGGCGCGGGCGGCGTCCGAGCCGAAGCCGATACCGAGGTAGCCGCCGGCCGCCTCGCCGCGCGCCTGCATCTCCGAGGGCAGCTCCATCAGCCCGTCCACGGTGGCGTCGCCGAGGAGCTCGGCGCTGGTCGCGGCGGTCGAAGACCCTTCCTCGATGCCCTGGGCCATTGCGTCGGTCGCCTGCTGGGCCACGTTCCCGGCGCTGTCCACGATGACGTTGCCCGCCTTGTCGACGACCTCGCCGGCCTCGTTGTAGTAGGCGTCGCCGTTGGCGATCATCGCGTCGATGGCCGCCTTTTGTACGCGCAGCGCGGCATCGGCCTGCGTCTGCCCGCCCTGTGCGTACAGGTCGGCGAGCTCTGAGAAAGAGACGTCCGCGTCGTAGAGCAGGTAGTTGAGGAACTCCAGGTTGTCAGACCCCATGGACTCTACGTACTGCGCGAACGCCAGTTCGTTGTCGTTGGTGCACCGCGAGTACAGCTCAGTCATGCCGTCGGCCCACTGGTTCGCCGCGTCCATGTTCGTCTGCAGGTTCTGGGCCATCTGCCAGGTGTAGACGCCAGTCTCCTGCTCGATGGCCTGCAGCGGGTTCGCCACGTCGCCGAGTGACTCGTAGGTGGCCTTGAAGTCCTCGACGCTCACACCGGCGCCAGCGAGCATGTCGGCGAAGGACCCGGCGTCCATGCCCGCCTGGGCCAGCGCCTTGGCGAGTCCGGGCGTGTCCTCCACGAGGTCGGAGACGCTCTTGCGAAACTCCTCGACGGCCTTCCTGGCCTCCTCGGCGGCCTTCTCCTGCTCGGACTGCGCGTCCTTTGCGGCCTGGATGTCGCGGGCGTAGGCCACCATCTCGTCGCCCGTCTTGCCGGTCGCGTAGCCAAGGAGCACCTCGCGCGCGGTGAGGTCGTCGGTGATGACGCCGGCTTCCTTGAGCGCCGAGTTCACCTCCTTGGTGAGCTCGGTGACGGTCTTGCCGTCGCCCATGGCTCCCCTGAAGGCGTCCTCGATGGCGTCCCCTGCGTCACGCGACCCGTCCGCAAGGCCGTCCAGCAAGGCGACGGCCTCCTCGACCGTGTCGGCCGATGCGCGCAGGCCCTGCACGGAGGCTTCTGAGGCGTCCGTGAGGGCAGTGACGGCCTCGGCGGCTTCGTTGGCGTTACCGGTCAGCTCGTCGAGTGATTGGCCAGCATCGCCAGTAGTTCCAGCAGCCTCCTCCATGCGGCCGTTGAGGTCGGATATGGCGCTGTTCGTGCCGTCAAGGGCGGTCTGCGCCTCGGCCGCCGCGTCCCACGCGGCTCCCATGGCGGCGGCTGCTCCGTCGCTGGCGTTCGTCATGGACTGCACGCCGACGGTCGTGTATCCAACGATGCTACCCGTCAGCGAGTCAAACGTCAGCTGGCTTTGGGCGGCGGTCTGCGCGAGTTCCTCGCGCGTCTTGCCGAGGGAGGAGGCGACCCTGTCGACGGCCTCGTCGCCGAACGCAGACTGCCAGTACGCGAGTATCGAGTCTGCGAGGGCGTTCGTTGCCTCCTCTACGACGCCAATTTGCTCGGCTTGCTGGTCGTAGAGGCTCGCAAGCTCATCGGCGTAGTAGGCGCACTGCGCTTCGCGCACATAGGCGTCACAAATCGCATTGATGCTGTCCGCATTGGCGTCAAGCACGCCATTGTGCGCGTCGACGACCGATATGCTTGCGCCGGTGACGGTGTTGAAGCCTTCCACGGCGTCGGAGAGTTCGCGCTGCTGCTCTTCCGTCAGTCCCTCGGTGTCGCGCAGGCGCTCGATGGTGTCGACGAAGCCCTGTGTCTGCGATGCCTTTGCATCGAGGCCAGCGATTCCGTCGGCGGCGGCTCGTATGCCCTCTGCAGTCGTCGCCAAAGCCCCTTGCGCGGCCTGCGATACGGATGCAATGCGCTCAGAAAGCCCGTCCGCAGTTGTGGACGCCGCAGCCATTGAAGACGAGGCCCCGTCGGCCGCGTCGGCGGCTGCGGCGAGGCTGGACGAGTCGACCTTGTTGAGCGCCTCAGATACGCCGCCAGCGACAGTGGCGAGGTCGTCTGTGCGTTTCTTCGCTTCCTCCGCTTTCTTTGCATCGTCCTCAAGCGCGTTGCCGATAGACTCAATGAACATGAGGGCGACGCCGAGCGCAAGGCCGGCGCCGATACCGGAAAGAGCCGTTTTGAGGCCCTTGGCCGCCCTTGTGGCCGTGCCAATGCCGGTCGCCGATGCTTTTGCCTGTGCGCCCATGGTCTTCGCCGAAGCCCCTGCGACCTTCTCGGACGCAGTCAGTCCATCGGCTGCGAGGCGGGCCTCGGCCATGGCAGACCTGAGCGCGATCACCTGCTCGCGGCCTGCCTGCACGGCCGATGACGCCTTCGGGAACAATGCAGCCATGGCCACGACGGACAGAGCGGTCTTTTTTGTAGTCTCGTCAAGGCCATTGAACGTCTCAACGGCCGGCTGCACCGCTGAGAGCACCGTCGTAAGCGTGTCGAGCACGACCCCCGCAAGCGGCTCCACAACGGACATTGCCTGCCGCTTGAAGCTTTCAAACGTCTGCTCGGAGCTCTCCTCCATCGCCTGGGCCGCGTCCTCAGCCGCCCCCGCCGTGTCGCCGTAGGAGTCCTGCACGTCGGCCAGCGCCGTGATGACGCCAAGGGCGTTGTCCTCGCCCAGGCTGCTCCAAAGGTCGCTCGCCTTCGTGAGAGACTCGGTCTCGCTGCCGCAGTCGCGAAGCTCCCCGACGACCGCGTTGAGCATCTGCTGGGCGGTGGCGCCGCCTGCCTTGTAGCTCTCCCACAGTGCCTGGGTCTGCTGTGAGAACCCCCCGATTCCAGCCTCCATGCGGCCGTCGGAGAGGGAGGTGAGGAACTCGTTGAGGTAGTCGCCGACCTTGTCGAGGCTGTAGGCGCCGGCGTCAACGCCGGCCTGCAGCAGGCTGAAGTACTGCGTTGCGGACGTGCCGCTCTCCGCCCAGCGGCCAGCGTACTCCGAGAGGTTGTCGCCGAGCTCGTCGGTGTAGTCGAGGCCGCGCTGCATGCCGGCCGTCATGAGGTCGCACGCCTGCGACGCCGAAAGGCCGAACTTGTCCATGAGGACGTTGACGCCGCGCAGGCTCTCGGTGACGTCGGAGCCGAACACGCGCTCCCAGGTGAGCGCCGATTCCGTGACTGTCGAGAGGTCGGTGTCGGAAAGCTCGCCGAGCACCTCGCGGGCCTTAAGCACGGAGTCCGTGAGCTGGTCGACGGAGTCTCCCCAGCCGTCGGCGTAGAGGTCCCGCGCCACGTCGGACACGACCTGCGCGTAGTCGGACGCGCTGCCGGTCGCGGCCCTCATCTTCGCGTCTGCGGTGCCCCATGACTGGGATAGCTCGAAGGACGCGCTGGCAAGATCCTTGGCCGCATCGAGGAGGTCTTCGCCCAGGGAGAACGCTGCGCCGTTCTTGACCTGTTCAAGCGACTCACCGAAACCATCTGCCGCGCTGCATGCCTTCGCCAAGCCGTCGGCCGCCCTGCTGCCGCCGGATTCCAGCTCCGCAAGGGCTTGCGCCGCATCGGCGGCCTTGGCCTGCATCGCCTTGAGCTTGCTCTCGCTCGTGACCGCCTCGCGCTGCAGGCGGTAGAAGGCGTCAGAGCCCCGCTCCACCTTGCCGAGGCCCTCGCGCACTGCTTCGAGCCTTGCCTCCAGCACCTGCGCCTGTCGGGAGGCGTACACCTCCTTCTGCTCAAGCAGCTCCATGCTGTCGGGGTTGAACTTGAGTGCCCTCTCCACGGAAGAGAGCTCGGTGCCAAGCTCGCGCGACCTGTCGCCCATGGCGGCGAGCGCAGAGGCCAAATCCGTGACGTCGCCGCCGACCTTGACGGTGATGCCCTTGAGTGTGTTCGCCGCCATGGGCTCCCCCTATGCTGTTGTGCGTTCTGAAAAGGGAAAGGGCCCCTCTGACAAGGGGCCCTTTCCTAACACTATGACAAGAATATGCTGATTACTGGCAGTATCACGAAGAGGAGGAAGAGGAGAAGCCAGAATGCGAGACGAAGAAAGGTCGCTCGCCTCAGCTGCTTCGGAGTCAGCGGCTTCGACTTGATGTAATCGGCCCATTCGCTCGGCGTCATCGCGCTCCCCTTTCATCGTTTCCGTCTGCCTCCATTATACCCGTCTGTCATCCGTTTGAGCTGCCGAACTCGCTGCGAAGCCCCGCCGAGTCCATGTCGACCTGGGACAGCCTCCATGCGTTGTCGAGCCACTCGGAGCCGCGAGCGGTGGTGCGCAGGCGCTCGATGAAGGCGTCTCGCCGCAGGAGCAGCCAGTCGGCCAGCCCCAGCGCGTCGACCTGCGGGAGGCTGAGCCGCGCGTAGGTCGCTACGATGACGTCCCAGCTCGTCGCGACCTCGTAGCGCTCGTGCGGCTCGCCGTCCGAAGGCACCGGGTAGTCCGGCAGCTCTACGCTTTTCCCAGGCGCTCGGCCTCCGCTGCCTGCGCGCGCGAGCACAGCTCCACGACCTTGGCGCACTCGTTGACGCTCAGGCAGTCGGCGACTGTGTCGCAGTCGACCGCGATGCCCTGGGCGTTGTGCGAGAGGAGCACCGAGGCGGCGACGTAGAGCGCGTCGATGTACTCGACGCCCCCGGTCTTAGCGTGCTTGGCGAGCAGCTCCACGGCCCGCGCCTCGCGGCGGCGCGGCGCGAGCAGGTCGAGCGTCACCGGGCCGTCGCCGAGGTCGAGCGTCATGCGCGGGCCCTTTGGTCGCTTTGCCAGCAGGTCGAGGGCGTATGCCTCATCCATCGCCTACCCCCTCGCCCCGTCTAGACCGCGTGCTGCGTCCTGATGGACTCGTCCATCTCGGCGTAGATGATCAGCGTGCCCTCGTCGTCCATGGGGATGGCCTTGAACTCCGCGTCGATCGTGGTCTCCTTGTCCTTCGCGAAGGCGAGGGAGAAGCCGGAGTTGTTGCGACCGACGATCATGACGTACTTGTCGCCGTCGGCGGCGTCGCGGTGGTAGAACAGGAGCACGTAGTTCTTGCCGTCGGCGTTGTCGACGCCGCCGATCTTGACGGTGCGCCAGCCGGTCTTGGCGTCGTCGGTGACGCGCGCCGTCTCGCAGAGCGTGTCGAGCGTGTCGGCGTCCCACGTGATGACGCCGGTCTTGAGCAAGGCCGACTCGGTGGTCATGACGGTCTTCTTCGCCTTTTCGAGGTCGTCTTCGGCCGTGTAGGTCTCCTTGCCGTACTCAAGGGTCGCGCCGCCGGAGATGAGGCCGAGGCGCTTCTCCTCGACCCTGAGCGTCTCGACGGAAGGGATCGTCTCGCCGTCCCACTCGGAGCAGTACAGGCTGCCAGACCCCAGCGTGATGCGTTTCTTCACGGTTGTTCTCCTGTCTCTCTGCCGCCGAGAAGGCGGCCGCAGTCAGCTAGGCGTGTGTTTCCCAGCTGCACTCGTAATCTGTTGCAAAAACCCTTTCCGCCTCGTCCCACCCGCGCTCGCCGCGCGACCAGTCCAGGCAGAACGAGTCTAGGGACTCCTCCAGGGCGTCGCGCGCGGCGCGCCCGTCGGCCATGTGCTCCACAAGCGTGATGCGCGCCGTGTACTCGCGCCGCGCCATGCACTCGTCGGCGGCGATGGAGCGCACGGCGACATCCCATACGGCGTAGGGCCGGTCTTTCGGGGCCTGCACGAAGAGCGTCTCGGCGTTCGGCACCGTGGCGGAAAGCCCCTCCATGAGGTCATCGAGAAGCACGGCGTATCGCCTCCTTCAGGTTCCTCACGTACGTGACCTCCTCGGCGTCGAGCGCATGGCGGATGAAGTGCGTGCCCTTGGCTCGGCCCGTGTGCGCGCCAGTGGCGTGGTCGCGCTCCAGCAGGTGCGACAGTCGCGCGTCCTTGCCCTTGACGTACCACACGTAGGTGTCCCCCATGGCGCCGCGCTGCAGGAGCCTGCTCGATATGTGCGAGCGGTAGTGCGTCGAGCGCGAGCCGACGGGCGCGGCGGCGCGCGTGGCCTTGGCGAAGCGCCGGACGCTCGCCATGCTCTCGACGTTCACCGCGCGCACGACGGCGTCCGTCCACTCGGAGAGGACGCCCGAGAGCGCCGCAGAGACGCCCTGAGGCCCCACGACCATGTCAGTCGCCATAGCTCTCACCGTCCACGGAGAACGTCTTGTGGCCCTCCATGAAGTCGTCGGTGTCGACGACCGCGTACGTGCGCCCGTCGTAGGAGACGCGCCATTCCTGCATGTGCGCCGGGATGTCGCGGCACTCGCGCCTCCAGCGGATGCGGAACGTGAGCGACTGCCTCGACCGCAGGGCTCCCGCGTCGAGGGGCTGAGACCCCTGCGTCTTGTTGACGCAGGCGTGCGCGCGGAAGGCGTCGTGCCACTCGCCCTGCCCGTCCATGCGCTGGAACCTCACGGGCTTGTCGAACGTCATGCCTCGCCCCTCCTCGCCCTGGCCTCAAGCTGCAGCTGGCACACGATGTCGCGCTCAGCCCGCGACATCGCCCCCTCCTGCTTGGCCGATGCGGACGTGCCGCGCTCGTCGTAGGCGTCTGCGGCCCACATGAGGCAGAGGTACACGGCGCGCGGGTCCATGAGGTCGGCGTCATCGCCGAGGGCGCCGCGCAGGCGCATGCTCGCGGCCTGCGCGGCCATGTTCAGGTTTGCGAGCGTCATGGGGTCGTCGGCCGCGTCGACGCCGAGGTAGGCGGCGAGCGCGTCGACCGTCACTGTCTGCATGGCGCAGTCTCCCCCGGCCACCGGCTACTCCGTGGCGGAGGCGGTGGTGTCCAGCTCCAGGCGCACGAACGCGCCGTCGTCGCGCTTGACGACGTCCTCGCGCTCGATTGCGCGCAGGATGACCAGGTCGTCGGAGAAGGCGTTGTACGTTCCGGCAGTCGCGGAGTTGGATGCCATGATCGTGCGGTGCTTGCGGTCGAAGAACTCCACGCCCTCGTGCAGGTCGCCGACGACGAACGGAATCTTGTTGCCCGTCGTCTCCATGACGATGTTCGGCACGACCACGAGCGGCACGCGGCGAAAGCCCAGCGCGAGAATGGGGCTGAGCGGGTCGGTCGGGTTGTCGCGCAGCAGGGGGTTGCCGTTCTTGTCCCTCAGCGTATCGAGCCAGTTGAGGCCGTCGTCGTTCGTGATCACCTTCGACGTGGCCGCGAAAGCCTGACCGAGCGTGACGTTGAAGGCGTACTTCACATCGTCGATGGACGTGACGGCCTTGGCTTCCTTTGCCTTGATGACGTCCATGATGAGCTTGTTTGCCGTCGCCTGGGACTCGTCGGCGAGCCATTCCGTGAGCAGGTTGGACACGTTGGTGTCGGAGTCCTCGAGGAGATCGCTGGTGACCGGGTAGAAGCCGGCGTACTTCTTGATCGAGTACTGGTAGTCGGAGAACTTGGGAGGCTCGCCCTCGGTGATGGTGCCGCCCTCGGCCACAAGGGAGAAGCCCTTGTTCGTGGAGCGCTGCTTGAAGACGCGCTTGCCGGACTTCGCCTTGGTGGGCGTCACCCTCACGAGGTCGAGCAGGGAGGCGCGGGCGGTGCGCAGCTTTTCCACGCGGGTCGAGACGTCCTCGGGCACGACGAGCTGGCTGGAGCCGGAGATGCCCTCGCTGAGGCCGGTGAAAGCCTTGATGCGGTCCTTCACGTCGCGTCCGAACTTCTCGAACGTCGCCACGGTGGCGACATCCTTGTCGGCGGCCGCGCCCACCCCGGCGGCCTCCATGGCCTCGAAAGCCTCGGCCTTCTGGTCCTTGTAGGCGCGCTCGACGAGGTCGTACTCGCGACGCAGGGTGTCGCACTCGTCGAGCGCCTTCTCGGCGGAGTCGAAGTCCTTCTCGTCGAGCAGGGCCTGCGCCTCCTTCTGCTTGGTGGCGATCCTGCCGAGCAGCTCTTTCATCTTCTTGTTCATGCGTTTCCTCTCTGGTCTATTCGCCTTCGTGCCCGGCCGCTTCTCCGGCGGCCCAGGCGCCCGTCAGGCGCGCCCTCAGGCTGAGCTCGCGCGCACCGTCGGCGCGGGGTGCCTGCTCTTCTTCGCCCGGCACCCACGGCTCGTCGCCGTACGACTTCGTCGCGCCGGCGCGCGGCTGGCACGGCACCGCCACGAAGCTCAGCTCGTAGGCGTCGCTCACGTCCGACAGCTCGTAGGTGCACGTCTTGCCGTCGTACTCCGCGCCCGGATAGTGCTTGCAGTAGCGCTCGACGTTGTTGGTGCCGCATATGGAGCACGTCGCCGACTTGCAGGCGAAGCTGACCGAGACCTCGCGGTAGATCCCCGCCTTGAGGCCGGCGACGAACGTCGCGTTGGCCTCGTTGTCGAGCGTGTAGGCGTACCCCACGAGCGCGCGGCGGTCGCCCCTGTCCTCCACCTCGCAGCGGAAGAGGCGCGCCACCTGGTTGTCGCACTTTCGGTCGTGGTTCTTGATCACCGTGCGGCCGACGAAGAGCTTCGCCATCTGCCCGAGCGCCTCGTCGCTGAAGTGCTCGAAGGCGCGGTCGACGGCCGTGTCGCACATGTCGACGCGGAAGGCGTACACGTCCCCGGCCGCAAGCGGCTCAAGCGCCTGGGCGTTGATGAGCGCCATGTCCGCCTCGTCGGGCGCGAAGGACTTGCACACGGTTCCGCTCGTTGTCATCCTGCTCATTTTTTACCTCCTCCCTGTTCCTGGCCTCTCGCGTACTGGACCCCCGCCATGCGCAGGGGTATGAGCGAGCCGTTACCGAGCAGCTGGTCGCCGCCCTCAGCCGCGTCGAGGTCGAGGTAGGCCCTTCCCTCGTTGGGCTTGTACAGGCCGCCCGCGATGGCGGCCACGATCGCGTTTATCTGCGTCTCAAGGTCAGCGCGCAGCAGCGAGTAGGTGTTGAACTTGAACTGGTATCCGTCCTTGACCTCTGCGGTGTCGAGAAGCTTGTAGGTGAGCTCCTGCTCGTACTCCTCGATGGGCCACAGCAGCGTGTCCTTGTAGAAGGCGAGCGACTGGGCTGTCTGCGAGGAGTAGGACTCCTTGCCGTAGTCGCCTATCTGGTACGGCTTGATGCCGAACGCGGAAGCGATCTGTATCGCCGAGTACTTGCGCAGGTCAAGGAACTGGGTGTCGGCCAGCTTCATGTTGAGCGGCGTGAGCTGCGTGCCCATGGGGATGGGGATGACGTTGTCTATGCCCTTGTCGCGCAGCTCGCCGGAGGCGTACTGCTGCACGAGCTTCGCCATCTGCTGCGCCAAGTCCTCGGAGATGTTCGAGGTGTAGTTGAGCACCATCTTCTGCGACAGGTTCGAGCCGTAGAGCTTGTTGAGCACGCGCAATGCGTCGACGTTGCCCTCGACGGTCGCCGCGAGGCGCGTGATGACGGGCACGCCCACGACGCCGTCGAAGCTGTCGGAGGTGCGCACGTGCACGACCTCCTCGCTGCCGAGCATCACCGGGCCGCGCGGCGAGGACCACTGGTACCAGACGTCCTCGACGTCGGACAGCGCCCTCGTGTCGTCGTACCAGCAGGTGACGGACGTCGGGTCGAGCGACCACAGGCGCAGGTCGCCCGCGCGCCTGTCGATGAGCGCGTAGGCGTTGCCGTAGTGGCACCGGTTCATCTCCATGGTCGACCAGAAGCCCGCGGCCGTCGTGTAGGGGTTCGGTCTCAGGGCCACCGCGCCCCACGCCTGGTGGTCGCGCGCGGGCCGCGAGCCTTGCGCCTCGGTCTTCTGCACGACCTTGCACGGCATCTTGCCGAACGCCTCGGAAAGGACTTTGAGGCACGTGTAGTACGTCGCCTCGGAAAGGGCGTCGCGCGGCGTGCTCTTGGCGTCAATCCCAAGGAACTCCGCCAGCTTCACCCACTCGTCGGGCCGATTCGACGCGAATTTGGCCCTGAAGGCCGACAGGGCGTCGCGCAACCTTCCCACGGGCGCCTCCTATCCACTCATCATCGCAAGCCAGTCGAGCGCTGCGGCCGCCTCGTCCACGGGCGCCTGCTCTGCCAGCTGCGTCATCCTCACGAAGTGGGCGTCGATGGCGGCGTCCACCGGGTCGATGCGCTTGCACCTTGCGTGCGGCCGCTTGTCGACCTTGATCTCTTCAAAGCTGTTCATGACCACTTGGGCGTTGCCGAAGCTCCACGTCATGAGCTCGTTGCGCGGGTCGTGCAGGTACTTGTGCGACCGGCACAGGAGCTGCACGTCCACCGTGGCGTCGTTGAGGTTGCGCGCTGACTGCGTCACGAGCACCACGGGCGCGCCGAAGGACTCAAGCTCGCCAAGGACGCCGTCGGCGTTGTGCGGGTCGATCCCTATGGCCTGCACGCGCAGGCCAAGGCCGTCCACGAGCTCGCGAAGCTCGGAGATGATGAACCCGTAGTCGTTCTTGAAGTCAGAGTCGCCGCCCGTCACCGTGATGAGCCCCTGGGACTCCCACAGGTCGTAGGGCGCGAGGTCGGTCTGCATGTGCTCGGAGAAGCGGCCTCGCGGCATGAAGCTGTGCGACCAGGCGAAGCAGCTACCGTCCGGCATGCCGAACTCAATCGCCATCGTGGTGAGGTCGCCGCCGCTCGAGAGATCCAGGCCGACCCACGCCTGCGCGCCCCTGAAGTCCTCAAGCGCCACCTCGCGGGCGCATGCCGCCCAGTCTGAGTCGCGCACGAACGTCCGGTCGTCGTCCTCGACCCACATGTTCACGCTCTTGACGAGGAAGTCGGTGAGCTCCTGCCCTCCCATGTCGCGCGCCGTCTGCGCGTCGCGCCGCAGCTGCTCGACGCCCTGCGGCGTGGAGAAGCTGAAGGGGTTGGACTTGCGCCACGTGGCCTCGTCCATGGGGTCGTCTCCCCTGTCGGGGCAGTACATGTCGACGAACATGTCGTCGGCCTGCATGGTGCCGCGCAGGACGTGCTCGGCGTAGCTGTCCATGTCGTGGCAGAAGCTGTTGAGCTGCCTGCCGCGCGTGGTGATCATGGACACGAGCGTCTCGGGCAGCGAGCGCGTGCCGTCGTAGATGGCCTTGTAAATCGAGTTGTCGCGGTGCTGGTGGATCTCGTCGATTGACGCGTATATCGAGCGGAATCCGTCGTCGAGGCCCGCCTCCTTGGACAGCGCCTCGATGGTGCACTCGGTGTTCTTGGCCGTGATGAGGCTCTTGTAGTCCTTGACGTCGAACCACTTCGCGAGGTCGGCGTCGCCGCGCACGAAACGCGACGCGTCCTCCCACACCAGGCGGGCCTGGCGCTTCTTCGTGGCGACGCAGAAGAGCTTGCCCTGGCGGTAGCCGGAGAAGGCGGCGACGTAGGTCGCCATGAGGCCGTTCTCCATGGTCTTGCCCTGCTGCCTCGACAGCGTCTTGTACCGCCTGCGGAAGCGCCTGTTGCCGTCCGGCCGCTTCCACCCGAATGTCGCGCCGACGTCGAAAGCCTGGCAGTCGAGCAGCTGCAGGCGCCTGGGCTGCATTCCCTCGGTGAGGGTGAGCTTCCCGGCGTACGAGAGCACGCGCTCGGAGGCGGCCGGGTCCCACACGACGTCTTGCCTCGACAGGTCGGCGAGGTGGCGGGCACAGGCAAGCCTGTGCAGCTCGCCCACGCCCTCCACCTCGCCTGCGCACACCCTCTCGGCATACTCGGTGACCCTGTCCCTAGCCATCACCGCCGCCCGGAGGCGCGCATCCGCCCGCAAACTCGGCGAAAGCGTTCTCTGGCGGCTTCTCGCCCTCCTTCACCGGCGCGACGATGCGGCACCTGCTCGTGATCGTGAGCCCGAGGTCTCCGGCGCAGGCGCGCACCTGCCTGAAGGCCGCGTCCTGGACGCGCGTCGCCTTGGCCATCTCGTCGAGGTCGCCGGAGCGTAGGGCCGAGCGAAGCTTTTTGTTGGCGCTCGCCCACTGCTCCCGGGCCATCACGTACATGCCGAGCGAGTCGCTGTCGAGCTCGCAGGCGACCTCAAGAGGGGCCAGCATTTCGGCCAGTTTTTCGAACTCCTCGCGCTGCGTCTTGGTGGTGAGGAACCTCGGCGGCTCAAGGCCGCCCGGCTCGACCTTCAACTCTGAGGCGGCGCGGGCCTCTAGCTCGGATTTTGTGAATTTATGGCGGTTTCCCTCAGCCTCGATGGAAGCCACTGTTTTTCGCGGTCTAGCCACGGCCAGCACCCCCTCTCCCGTGAAAATCGTTTTGCGGTGTTTTTTGCGCGCTGAGATCCCCTGTGACCGTTGTCCCCGAGAGGCCGAAAAGTTTTCCGACCACCCCCGGGGTCAACGCGCCTGCCGAGGACCGCCTTTGCCTGATGCGCGGCGGCTCTGGAACCTGCGGTGGCGCTCGTTGTGGCACTCGGTGCAAAGGCAGTGCAAGTGCTCGGGGTCGAGCCTGTGGGCCCAGCCGTCTGGCGTGCGGATGGGCGGCTCGTGGTGCACCTCGCACGCGATGTGGCGGCAACGCGGGTGGGCCGGGTCGCCGTCGTGCTCGCAGCGGAAGCCTCGCTCGCTCAGCACTGCGGCCGCGAGCGCGCGCCATTCCTTGGAGCGGTAGAAGGCCGCGTACTTGGGGTCGTCGTCCTTCAGCTTGCGCCGTGAGTACTCCTTGGCATAGTCACGCTCTCGCGCGGCCTGGCGGGCCTCGAACGCCTTCTGGCAATCGGGACAGCGCGGCGTACCGTACGGCACGAGCCTGCCGCACCCAGGACACGTGTGCGTCAGCATCGGCCCGAGTCCATGGGGCTGTGTTCGTTGCGGAAGCACTCAAGCATCCCGCTCCATTCATGGTGGCGCTTGTGCCTGCGGCGCTTCCTCTTTCGCGGGGTCAAGGGCCATTGCTTGACACCCAAGGCTCGCCGGAAGGCCGCCGCCACCTGGGTGTCATGCCTGCGGCTCATCTCGACCATCTGCGCGCGTGTGACCATTGCTGCCCCCTTAAACGCAAAAAGCCACCTAAAAAGGTGGCTTCAACTGCAAAAATATGGGTATTGCTATTTACATTATATGGGTAATGCACTATACTATAGTCATTCGAAGGGAGGTGATGGGATGAGAGTTACCTTCGAATTGGCGATTGGCCGTTGGGTTTTCAGATTCACAGTCAGGAGAACCCGCAGGCACAACCGCCGATAGGACAAGGGCCGCTTCGCAGGAAGCGGGGCGGCCCGCTCTCATCTTACCACCACGGAAGGAAAGGCGGCAAGCACCATGGCACAGAGCGAGGCACAGAAGCGCGCCACGGCGCGGTACCAGAAGGAGAACACCAAAAGCGTCTCCATCCGCTTCATGCCGGGCGACGCGGACATACTCGCCTGGCTCGACGAGCAACCAAGCAAGGCGGGTTACGTTAAGGCTCTCATCCGCGCAGACATGGAGGCAAGGAAGACTGGGCAAGCCCGCTAAGCAAGCATCGCCTATACAGCCGGCTCATCCAGAGACGCAAAAGGCCCGCCAATCCTTACGACTGACGGGCCTTGCTCATTCACAGAAAACAAACTGTAGCGTTTTTACCATTTCGAGGTGTCATTTTCAATGAAGAAAATGTGTAATCACATCTGAGCGGTGCCATAGCCCCTCGATGCCCTCGCCCAGCCGAATGAGTCGACCCAGTCGCACACCATGTCATGCCACCTGTGGGCCTTGCGCTTGTCTACGCCAAGCTCGGCAGCGATCTCATCCCAGGCCGCAAGGTCGATGTATCGCATCTCCAACACGTCGGCCTTGCGGCCGAAAAGCGACCGCAGGCCGTCGATGCGGGCAAGCGCCTCGCCTATCGTCTCCTCGGTGCGCGCCATGGCGGCACGCGCACGCTCGTCTGACTCAAAGCGTGCCTGCACTGGGTCCGTCAGGCCAGAACCCCCTCGGATGCCACCGGAGGCAGGGCCGAATGTCAGAAGCAGCTCGGCCCTTCGGTGTGCCCGGACATCGGAGGCTACGCCCTCAAGGTACTCGCGCGCGGTCACGCCATGACCTCGCATCTTTGCACAAGCTCGCTAATCGACACTGTCTACCACCACCTTCGCCCCGCAAGCAGGGCAGAAGTTGAGGTGGTTGTCGGCTGGATTGCCGCAGTCGAGCTCCCATATCTCGCCGCATTCCGAGCACTCGAAGAGGCTACCGTCGTATGGGCTGGCGATGTTGTGCGTCACCGGCCTGTCGATAAGCTCTGCGATAAATCGGAGCACATCATGCAAGCGCGTGTACTGCGGAGCGCCGACAAGTTGGAACAGCCTTAACATCAGGTCAGCCGCAGTATATAAGCCGTCTAGGTTCCTGGCCTCCAACTTGTCGGCCTGCGCCCTCAGCCTCGCCGCCGCCTCGCGGCGCTCTTCGTCGCTAATCATTGGCAATCACCTCCGCGCCGCAGAATGGGCAGTACCGAAGGGGCATGGAGATATGCCCAAGCTTCGTTCTGCAATGGCAGGACGAGCACTCGAACCAGGGCTCGAATTTCGAAAAGTAGCGAGAATCGTCCACATTGCTGCACGTCGGCCTGTCGATGAGCTCTGCCAAGCAGCAGACGTCCACCGGGTTGGCGAAACCCCTACCTAAGACGATGTGTACACCAAGCTCGTCCAACAGCTCATCCTTGGAAATCCCGCCGCCGAGGGCCATGTGCTCACCCACGAGGTCACACAGCCTTCGAGCGACATAGCGGCGCTCGATGTTTCTATTCATTGCGGAACACCTCTCTCGTGGTCCTGTACGCCTGGTCGCTCGCGGTGACCATCCTGTACAGCAGCTCGTGGCTCGACATGACCCGCTGGCTGTCGCCTGCGCCCGTCTCATACTCAGGCAACAGGCGCCCGTCGAGCGTCGGGCACAGCACGCGGCACTCAAGCGGCAGGCGCTGCTGCCTGTACAGCTTGGATGCAAGCTCCCTGGGACACACCAGCCAGTTCACGTCGCCCTGCAAGGTCAGGCCGTGACCGCTCGAAAAATCATCCATGCAGGATTTGACCTCGACGAAGACGAAGGTTCCGCGCTCCACCACGGCGGGGCCGAAGCCACCGCCCTCGACGAAACCGACAAAATCCACCCGGTTTGCGTCATCCACGCGCACCTCCGAAGCCACGAGGCTGCACTGCCGCCTGAGCTTCTTGAGCGCCATCTCAGACAGCGAGCGCGTGGTGTCCGTGCGCTTGCTCATCTACTCCACCCCCGCGAGCGTCTTGGCGCGGCGGCGCACGTTGTCATCGTCCACTTTGGCGCAACACTCTTTGCATACCTCGCCGACACGCTTCTTGTTGTCTTTCCAGAACTCGCGGGTGTGGCTCACAAAGAATGGATGGGTATACGTCTTGCCACATCGTGCGCACGTCCATTCAAACGAGCTGCAGCTCATCCCTGCTCACCAGCCTTCGCAAGAGCCTTGGCACGGCGCACGAGGTCGGCGACCATTGCGGTCATCGCCTCGATGCCGTAGCGTTTGTCGGATGCGTCTTTGGTGGTCAGGTAGTCGTGCGGGAGCATGGTCGCGTCCGCCTCCAGCCTCTCCCAGCTGTCTGGCTGCACGACGCGCCAGTTTACCGGATACGTCACGGGCGTGTTCAAGCTGCGGGCGTTTGCCAGCTCGTCGCCGAACGGCACCGCGCGAATCCCAGACACCTCGATGTCCTTGAACTGTCCATGCAGGTTCTTGACAGTATCCCCGGCTTTTATCTCCCGCCCGTCCGCGTCGTGCGGCATCAGCGCGTGGAGCCTGCGGGCGATGTCGTCGAGCGCCGACTCCACGCACGGCCCGTCGTCCTTGTACGCCGGGCACTCGTCGCATCCGTCGTCTTCGCTCCTGCCGAAGTACGTGCACGCGCCGCACACGGCCGCCTGCTCGACGTCATCAATCAGCCCGCTCAGACTGTCCTTGTCATCACTTTTCATCTTCTGTACCCCCCACGAGGTTGATGCCAAGCGCGGAGGCTCGGCGGCCAATGTCGTTGTACATCTCCTGGTCACAGCCATGGTCGTACCCGTGTGCGGGACACCCGTCGCACTTGACATGGTCGAAGTACCAACAAGCGAAAGGCTGGGTGCCCGCGTGCATGCAACAAAAGACCTTTGCCATATCCCTCACCAGCTTGCCCGCGCTGTCTGTCGATGCCTGCGGCTTCCGCTGCTCCTCAGACTCACCCGCAAGCCATGCCTTGAGCTGCCCAATGCAGTCGGGGCAGAGCGCGGTCAACTCGCCGCCGTCCGTGGTGACCGTGACGTCAGTGCTCACACTGGATACCAGCACGCACGGCACTCGACGGACGCTTTCCCCGAAAGGGCTCTTAGCATGCTTGAATTCAATCGGCGCCCCGCAACGGCCGCACTTAGTCAGTATCTGCATCGCCATCGCCGATCTCATCATCTTCCGCCCTGTCAATCTCGCGCCATTCGAGTTTGAGCGCGCACGCGTCATTGACCTCGTTGCGACAGCGTCTGTAATTGCCAAAGCGCACGTCAAGGACGACGTTGTCCAGCTCCTGCGGCGTCACATCCAGTACATACAGGCAGTTCGCCACAACCTGCAACACGTCGCACAGCTCGTGCAGCGCGGAGTCGCGCATGGAGGCCATCTTTGGTAGCAATGCAGTAGCAAGCAAAAGCTCGTCTGTCATGAGGGCAAGGACCTTCTCGTACTTCTTCAGCTCCTCGCACGCCTCGGATGCCTCTTCCAAGAGCTTCAGGCCACAAGCACGTGCGCCAACGAGCTGATCTAGCGGTCTCAGAATCGCCATTCTGCACCTTCCCTAAAACGGAATTTCATCGTCATACACGTCGGCCGGCCGGTTGGCCGCGTAATAGCCGTCAATCGTCGCCTGCAGACCCGGGTCGTATGTGGGCGAGGGCATCGCCTGCGGCACGGACGCCGCTTGGCTCGCTTGTTGCCGTTGCTCTCTCTGCATGGTCATGAGCTCGATGTTGTCGGCGACTACCTCGGTCTTTTTGAACCTCTTGCCGTCCTTCTCCCACGAGCTTGAGCGAAGGTGGCCCGTGATAGCCACCAAAGCGCCCTTGTACAGGCTGGCTTGCAGCGACTCGCCGCGCTTGCCGTACATGGTCACGTCAATCCAGTAGGTCTCATCCTCGTAGCCGTCCCCGTTTGCCTTGCGCTTGCTGCGTTTCACGGCAAGGGATAGCTGCGTTATGGCAAGGCCGGTGCTTGTGTACCGCAGCTCTGCATCGGCCCCAAGGCGGCCACTGAGCGCGCAAGTATTCAGGCTGTCGCTCATCGCAGACCCCCTTCAAGCAAGGCGATGGCCGCGATTCCCGTGCCAGTGCCAAGCGTGTACACCGCCGGTGCGACCCACGAGAACGAGCCGCCGGTGAAACCGACCATGCCGAGCTCGACGATGCTCCATAGGCCGAATGTCAATAAGGCACCGGCCGCGAGGAACAGCGCCGCAGCGGCAGAGCAACGCCATTTGCGCTTTCGCATCTCAAGTTCACCGCACGTCCCCGTGCTCACGCAAAGCCCTCCGTCCCTGCCCTTCTTGCAGACGATGTAGCTCGCCTTGCACGTCAGCCTGAAGGGGAGCTTTCCGTAATGCTCGAACACAGACTCGTCGCCGTCGGCATGGGCGGCGATGAGCCTTCCCCACTCCTCGTAGCTCACTTCAAAGGTCTTCAATCGACCCTCCTTTTATCAACTCCTGTATTCTTTAACCTTGCCCCGCGACGGGGCCTTCCCCAGGGCTTCGTTTTCGTGCCCTGGCCTGGCGTTACGCGCATCAATTGCGTTACGCATTCGAACCCCGTGTTTGCACCCCGTTTGCACTCGGGGTTGCCCTATCGCCCCCGTCCCCCTCAAGCCCCTTGGCGAAGCTTGAGAAAGCCTGTGCGGCCGCCTCGTCGGCGCCGGGCAGCAGGTGCGCGTAGGTGCGCAGGGTGATGACCTCGTTGGCGTGCCCCAGGCGCGCCGAGAGGGTCTTGAGGTTCACCCCGTTGGCTAGGCACCACGTGGCGTGCGTGTGCCTGAGACTGTGGAACGTGCACGCCTTGGGCAGCCCGCACCTGTCGCGGATGCGGCTGAAAGCGGCTGAAACCGTTCCAGGACGCATGAAATCACCGCCTGCGCTCACCAGTGCCGCGTTTGGGCGCAACGCCCCGAATACGCAATTCTGTAGGCTCAGGAAGTCGTTTATCACGGCCCACTCGTCGGGTGCGAGGCTCACGTTGCGGCTGCGGCGGCTCTTGGTCATGTCCTCGTACACGACGCCGCCTCCTTCGGCCTCCACGAGCTTGCCGCACACGTGCACGTAGCCGAAGCGCCGGTTGAGGTCGCGACGCCGCACCGCGCACACCTCCGAGAGGCGCATGCCCGTGTGAAGCGCGAGCCAGGCGGCCATTGCGTACGCCGCCTGCACCATGGCCCGCCCGTCGGGCTCGTCGGGCCTGAGCGCCGCCATAAGCGCCCCGTTCACCTCAGAGAAGTCCCATTCGTCCAGGGCCACGGCCTCATGGCGGTACTCGCGTGGCTTCTGCACGCTGCGCATGGGGTTGGAGTCCACCAGGCCCACCCGCTCCCAGTAGCCGAAGGCCCCGCTCAAAAAGTGATGCACGCTCGACACGGTGTTTCGGCACAGCCCCTGCCCGCCTCGCTCCTTGGGAGCGAGCAAGCGCTGCTCAAAGGCGTCGAGCTCCATGGCCGTCAGCTCCCGGACGAGCCACCCCTTGAGGTAGCGCCCCACGTAGGCGCGCGTGTACATCCTCCAGCGCTTCACCGTGTTGCGGGCGACGTCCTTTGCCGCCCTGTTGGCGATGTATTCCCAGAGCATGTCCACGATGAGCGAGCTCCTCACCGTGCCGTCGGCGGTGAGGTTCCTCACCCACTCGTCGGCCAGGGCCTGCGCCTCGGCCTCGCCCTTAGCGTCGGGGAAGCTTCGGCGCGGCCTGATCTTGCGCCCGTCGGGTGACGTGCCTAGGTAGGGCTGCGCGTACCACACCCCGCGCTCGGCGTCCCAGAGGACCCTAGCGCTTTTCATCCTTGCCGTCCTCAACGACCTCGATGAGGTAGTCGATGCACTGCCTGGCCTTCTTCAAGTCCTCGACGCCGTTCTTTGTGCGCCACCTCCAGAGGTACTTGAGCGCACAGCCCTCCCAGTAGAAGGTCGCGCCCTCGCGGCCCATCATCGAGCGCATCGCGTCCATGCACTCGATGCCCGTGTGCCCCATGTAGTGGCGCGGGTGCGCCACCGCATTGGATGCCGCGCACGTCTCTGCGGCGCCCTTCGTCGATCCAGTGACCATCGCTGCCCCTTTCTACGCCCATTCGTAGACGTGGCCGTCGCGCCACGTCATGCCCTTGTCAATCCGCTTCTTGGCAGCCGACCACCCGCCCGGCGCGTAGCCGCTCACAACCAGCGCGTCGACAACCGACTCAAACCGCACGCCGTCGTCGCGCACGACCGGTATCGTGGGCGGCTTGTACCGGCCAGGCTTCGGCTTCTCGGCTCCCTTGGGCCTCCTTGCCTTCTTGGCCCGCGCCACAAGGAACCGCGAGACGAACTCCTCCTTGGAGAGCGCGCGGCCGCTCATGCCGTCGCCCCCTCGCTGAAGTCGGCCGTGCGCAGCACCTTGATGAGCCTCTCGAACTGCGGGCTTCTAAACGCGCATGAGCAATAGGGATGGGCGAGCTTATCGTAGTGGTACCAGTTCGCCTTCAGGTGCTCCGTTGCCTCGCGCAGGGTGAGGAAGAGTGAGTTGGAGGAGATGAACCGGCGGCGCACCAGGAAGTCAATCGAGTCGTCGGGGTGCGCCTTCAGGTGCTCTTTCCTGATCTCGTCAAGCTCGCCGAAAACGTAATCGTACTCTGACACCTGGCTGTGGCCGTCCTCGTCCAGGCGGATGTGATGCTGCTCAAGCCATCTTGTGGCCGCGACGTACCCGTCGTGTTCGAGAACCTCCTCGTAGATGCAGTCGAGGAAGTCGGCGGTGTCGAGGGTGTGGCCGTTGAAGTCGATGGCGTCCGCGCAGACCCACTCGTCCGTGGGGACGTACTCGTAGTCCATGATGACCCAGAAGCGCGGGTCTGCGGTGCCGAGCGTTGGCTGGGTGTTCAGCTCCTCCTGGAGGCCCCGCAGAAAGGCGAGGTCTTCGCTCGATAGGTTCATTTCCTACCTCCAAATCCGATTGTTGAAAACTCGGTTGATAACTTGTTGAAACGTGTTGAAAACTCAGTTTCAGCC
>ERZ1034984.276-NODE-276-length-58470-cov-8.639767_pt1 | contig 58470 bp, 50 predicted proteins | sample MGYA00520589_ERZ1034984 | MGnify/ENA primary metagenome ERZ1034984 (study PRJEB33766, sample SAMN09781790) | gut metagenome | biome: gut microbiome | host: Homo sapiens | place: Madagascar | study: EMG produced TPA metagenomics assembly of the PRJNA485056 data set...
AGATCGTCTCCTATCTTGGGGCGGGGTTAAACGCGCTGGTTTTTTACCAAACACGAAGAGCGAGTGTCGTGGCGCCCGTTCTCAGTAGGCCAGTGACCGATGGGCTGCCAGAGCCGCCTTGGTGAGCCCACAGAGCATGCCGTAGGGCATCACCTTGAAGGCAGCGCAGGCAAGCTTCATGTCGGGCGAAGTGACGACGCTGCCGCGGCCCATCTGCACGGCGTGGATGGCCTTGCGCACCACGTCGGCAACGTCTTCCGTGCCAAAGAAGAAGCCCATGCCCTTGGCCTCGTCGGAGCCTGCGCCGTCCCAGAAGCCCGTGCGTATCGCCTTGGGGCACACTGCGCAGGCGTTGATGCCCGTGCCGCGCAGGTCCTCGTTGAGACCGTGCGTGAGATCGAGCACGAAGCGCTTCGTCGCTGCATACAGAGCCATGCCGGGCAGGGGCAAAAACGCCGCGATGGATGCCATGTTCACGATGCGTGAGCCGGACGTCATGTAGGGGAGCGTCACCGAGGTGATGTCGGCAAGGGCCAGGCAGTTGAGCTCGACCATGCGGCGCACGGCCGAGCTGTCCATATCCTGGTAGCCCCCAAACCATCCCGATCCCGCGCTGTTGACGAGCCAGGCGACGTTCACGCCCTGTGCCGCCTGCTCCAGCTCCAACGCCATTTCCAGCTGGCGCGGGGCGCTGGTGTCGGTCAGGTCGAGCGCAAAGGCACGGACGGGCGTCTGGGCCGTCTCAGACAGCTGAGAGAGGCCTTCGGCACTGCGTGCAACCGCCCAGATCTCGTCGATAGAGCCATACAGCATCTCGTCGAGCTGCCGTACAAACTCGTGGCCCACGCCCGAGGTGGCCCCCGTCACAATCGCGACGTTCTTCATGCGGCGTCTCCTACTTGCCCAGGGCGCGCTTGATGGCAATCCTCGTTCCGGCTTCCTCAAAGGCGTGCGCCAGCCTCCACAGGGTGTCGGCGTCGGTGTCGATCATGTGCAGGTGCAGTGCACGACGTCCCTTGGCCGAGAGCGTCTCCAGGTCGCCCTTGCTCTGCGCGACCTCGAGCTGGCCCAGGCTGTACTGGGTGTTGGGAACCTGCAGGTCGTTGACCTCGTTGCCCGAGAGAATGAGGAAGAGACCGGTGTTCTCGCCGCCCTTCTGGAGCTGGCCGGTCGAGTGAAGGTAGCGAGGACCGATCTCAAGCGAGCAGGGCACCCTCAGATGGCGTGCGAGCGTGTGGCGGATGACTTCCATGGGGCCGCGGCGCTCGCCCGTGAAGGGAAGAAACGCGTTGACCGAGATCCAGCAGCCAGGCTCAACCAGGCTCATGAAGGCGTCGATCACCGAGTCCACAGAGCGCATCTGCGTGGGGTCGACGATGCCCGTCTGCGAGGCGAACTCGTCGGAGTACTCGGCGCACACCCAAGGCTCGGCCAGGCGATGCGTGCGGTCAGGCAAATGACCTGCGAGAATTGCTTTTGTGTTGGTCTTGGCGGCCTGCACGTCGGGCTGGTTGAAAGGCGGGACCTCCATGAGCCAGCCCATGAACGCGGTGGCGTACTCCCACAGCACGAAGTGGCGCCCGATGTCCATGGGGTCCTCGAGCATGTAGGAGCGCTGCGGCACGTTGGGCGAGAGCATAGAAGCCTCGCGGTCGAACGTGGAGTCGGCGTTGGTGTGGTACACCACCACGGGGTGCATGGGCTGATGGTGGTTGAGCAGGTTGACGTCGATCTCGATGTGAGGCACGACGCCCTTGCCGTCCTTGCCGAGGCTCTCTGCGATGAGCTGCTCCATCCACAGGCCGAAGACGCGCCCCGGCTGGGGCGAGATGTAGGTGAAGCAGTTGGCCGAGGCGGGGGAGAGGTTCGTGATGAGGAAGCTCGCGAGCTGCACGGCGGGGTTGTTCAGGCTGTCCTGGGAGCACATGCGCTCCATCTCGGCGGCGCGAGCCACCATGTCGCGCACGTCCAGGCCGCACAAGGCCGCCGGTACCAGGCCGAAGACCGACAGTGCCGAGAAACGCCCACCAACGGTGGGCTCGCCGAGGAACACGCCGCGGAAGGAGCGCTCGCGGGCAAGCTTCTCCAGGTCGCTGCCCGGGTCGGTGATGGCCACGAAGTGCTTGCCGGCCTCCTGCTCACCGAGCTCGCGGACAACATCCTCCCAGATGACGTGATACAGCGAGAGCGTCTCGAGCGTGCCGCCCGACTTGCTTGACACGATGAAGATGGCATGCGCGTAGTCCACACCGTGCAGGATCTGCCTCACGTACACGGGCGACAGGGAGTCGAGCGTGGAGAAGCGTACGTGGGGGTGCAGGGCAGCGCAGAGCTTTGTGATGGTCATGGGTGCCTGGGAGCTGCCGCCCTCGCCGAGAAGGCCCACGTAGTTGATGTCGTCGTCGGCCACGCCGCGGGCGAACTCCTCGATCTGCTCAATCGGGGTGGGGGGGTTGCTTGTCAGGTCGGTCCAACCCATGAAGTTGCGCGCACTGTCCAGGGCAACATCGCTGAAGTCATACAGGGTGCTGTCCTTGATGTGCATGCGGGAGGGCACATGCTCTGCCACGAGTTTCTCGGCAGGGCACGGCGCTTGTGTGATGTTTTTGCGAGTCACGGCAGACTCTCCAATCAAGGTCGTCGAACATGGCCTCGGTGTATACGGGCCAGACGTGAGTGAAATGCTAGCAGATGCGGGGGAGCTGCTCTCCCACAAGCATGTCGAGAATGCGTGTGGAGCCGAACGCGGTCTTCAGGCGAACGGTGTGACCGCCCTCGCAGGCGGGCTCGCAGACCTCGCCGATGATCGCGGCGTTCTCGCCATAGCGGCTTGCACGCATGGCGGCAAGTGCGGCGTCGGCCTCGTCGGCGGGCACAACGGCCACCATCTTGCCCTCGTTGGCTACCTGGAACACGTCGTAGCCGAGCATCTCGCAGGCGCCGCGCACCTCGTCGCGCACAGGCACGTCGTCCTCGGCCACCACGATGTCCACGCCGCTGGCCTCGGCGAACTCGTTGAGCGTGGAGGCCAGGCCGCCGCGCGTGGGATCGCGGAAGGCGCGCGTGTGAGGCGCCGCCTCAAGCACGGCGGCGATGAGGTGGTTGAGCGGCGCCGCGTCGGTGGTGAGGGTGGTGGAGAAGGCAAGGCCCTCGCGCTGCGAGATGATGCAGATGCCGTGGTCGCCCAGGGTGCCGGAGACGAGCACCTTGTCGCCGGGCTTGCAGTTGCGTCCCGACAGGTTGACGCCGGCCGGTACGAGGCCCACGCCTGCGGTGTTGATGAACACGCCGTCGGCATGGCCGCGCTCGACGACCTTCGTGTCGCCGGTCACGATGGACACGCCCGCCTCGGCGGCCGTCTGCGCCATCGTGCGCACAATCTGGCGCAGATTGTCCATGGGATAGCCCTCTTCGAGCACGAAGCCGCAGGAGAGGTACTTCACCTGGGCGCCCGAGGTGGCCACGTCGTTGACCGTGCCGCACACGGCAAGGCGGCCGATGTCTCCGCCGGGGAAGAACTGGGGCGTCACCACGAACGAGTCGGTGCTCATGGCGATGCGCTCGCCTCCCAGGGGCACGACGCCCGCGTCGTCGCCGGGAAGGGCGGCCTCGTCGGAGAACTCGTCAAGGAACAGGTCGTCGATGAGACGCTTCATCATCGCGCCGCCCGAACCATGACCCAGACGTACCTCGGTGTCTTTCTGCATGTCGCTTGGATGCCTTTCTCGTAAGGTGCGGCCGCGGTCTGGCCCGGCCGATTAGTTGTGTTCGCGGTACCTGTAGTACGCGGCGCACGAGCCCTCGCTGGAGACCATGCACGGGCCCGTGGGCTGCTCAGGGTTGCAGGCGCGGCCGAACAGGGGGCACTGGTCGGGCGTGATGATGCCGCGCAGCACGTCGCCGCAGCGGCAGCCGCGCGTCTCGCGGGTGGGCTCCACCTCGGGGGAGAAGGCCCTCATCGCGTCGTGCGCCGCATAGGCGCCCTTGAGGCGCAGACCGCTCATGGGGATGGGGCCCAGGCCGCGCCACACGGCGTCGCAGGGTTCGAAGACGTCCTCGATGACCCTCTGGGCCGCAAGGTTGCCGCAGTTGTCGACGCCGCGCCCGTAGGCGTTCTCGATGCGCGGGGTGCCCTCGGCCACCATGGCCACCAGGCGCGCCACGCCCGAGAGGATGTCCACCGGCTCGAAGCCCGTGACCACGCCGGGCGTCTTGAAGTCGCGCGCAAGGAACTCGTAGGGCGCCAGACCGGTCACGGTGGAGACGTGGCCGGGCAGGATGAAGCCGTCCACGCGCGTGTCGGGGTCGTTGGCGATGGCGGCCAGCGCCGGCGCCGTGGACTTGTGCGCGCAGTAGAGGTAGAAGTTGGACAGGCCCTCCTCACAGGCCATCTGCACGGCCGAGCCCACCACGGGCGTCGTCGTCTCAAAGCCCACGCCGATGAAGATGACGGGGCGCGTGGGGTTCTTGCGTGCGATGTCGAGCGCGTCGAGGGGGCCGTACACCACGCGCACGTCGGCACCCTGGGCCTTCTCGGCTCCCAGCGTGGTGGTGCTGCCGGGTACGCGGATCATGTCGCCGAACGTAGCCACTATGGCGTCGGGCACGCGGGTCATGGCGATGGCGCAGTCGATGTCGTGGTTGGACGTCACGCACACCGGGCACCCCGGGCCAGAGAGGAGCTTGAGCCCCTCGGGCATGGCGCTGCGCAGGCCGTAGCGCCCGATGCTCACCGTGTGGGTGCCGCAGACCTCCATGAGGTTGATGGTGCGGCCCTTGCAAATCTTGCCGATGAGCTCGATGAGCTCGTGGGCGAGTTTGGGGTCGCGGAACTGCTTGAGGTCCATGCTCGCCTCCTAGGCGCACGTGGCGCAGGGGTCCTGCGCCTCACCGGCGGGCACCTCGTCGCCGAGAAGGTCGGGCATCTCCTCGAGAAGGGCGAGCGTCTCGCGGGCGTCCTGCTCCTCGATGCGCTGGATGGCGAACCCTGCATGCACGAGCACGAAGTCGCCCACCTTTGCGTCGGGCACGAGGCGCACCGAGCAGGGCCTCGTCACGCCCATGACGCTGACCTGGGCCATGCCGTTGTCGTCCAGAGAGGTGATTTGAGAGGGAACTGCCAGGCACATGGTGCTACTCCTGTTCGTTTGCTTGGTTGAGAATGGCGGATGCCATGCGGGCACGGGCCACGGCGGCTTGCCCGTAGGAGATGCCGCCGTCGTTGAGGGGCAGGCCGGTGGGCAGGTACACCTTGAGGCGTGCCGCCTCCAGGGAGCGCTTCACCAGCTCGCACACGATGCGGTTGGAGAAGACGCCGCCGCCCAGCGCCGCCTTGGCAAGGCCTGCGGCATGGGCAACGCCGGCGGCGACGTCGGCCACGCTTGCGGCAAAGCCCTCGTGGAAACGCCTGGCCAGAACCTGCACGTCAACGCCTGCCTCCAGGTCTTCCAGAAGGTTGGCGAGCATTGCGCCGGGGTCGAGCACGAGCGACTCGTCCTGCTCGCCGTGACCGTCGGCCTCGTTGGCGTGGCGGATGGTGAGCCTGTAGCGCGCGACCTCGTCGGGCGTGCAGGCCGGGGCGTGCGAGGCCGCCGCCTCAAGCAGGCATGCCGGCTCGCCGTCGTAGCCCGCCACGTCCACAAGGCCCAGGATGGCGGCGATCGCGTCGAACAGCCTGCCTGCCGAGCTCGTTAGGGGGCAGTTGAGGTCGCGGGCGATCATCTGAAGCACGACCGGTCCCTCGATGCCCATCTTGTTGGCCAGGTTGTGGGCGCAGACGCTGTCGCCAAGACCTGCCTGGGCAAGCAGCGCGTAGGCGTTGCGCAGGGGCTTGCGCACGGCGGCGGCGCCTCCGGGCAGGGGCCAGTAGGCGATGTGGGCAGCGCGGGTGAAGTCGACCTGGTCGCACACCATGACCTCGCCGCCCCAGATGCGCCCGTCGGGGCCGTAGCCGGTGCCGTCGAGGGCGACGCCCACCACATGGTCCCACACGCCTGCCTGCGCCAGCGTCGAGGCGATGTGGGCATGGTGGTGCTGCACCTCGCACAGGGGCAGGCCCTCCTTGTCGGCCACCTCGCGCGCCCATTTGCTCGAGAGGTACTCGGGATGCATGTCGCAGGCCAGGACCTTGGGAGCAAGGCCGAAAAGCCCCTCGTACTTGCTGAGCGTGCGGCGCCAGGCGTCGAACGAGTCGGCGTTCTCCAAATCGCCCAGGTGCTGGCTGACGAAGGCCTCCTCGCCGCGCGTGAGGCAGAATGTCGCCTTCTGCTCGGGGCCGCAGGCAAGCACGCAGGGCAGGCTCGCGCCGCTCGGGTCGATGCCGGGTGGGTTGGGGAGCTTCACGGGCGTGGGGGCGATGCCGCGGGCGCGGCGCACGACCTGCGTGCGGCCGCCCTCCACGCGCACGACTGAGTCGTCGTAGCGAGCCAAGATGGGGCGGTTGTTGCCCAGCCAGGCGTCGGCCACGTCGATGAGGCGCGACACGGCCACCTGGTCGTCGCAGATGATGGGCTCGTCGGCGAGGTTGCCGCTCGTCATCACCAGGGGCGCCCCCACGGCGCGCAGCAGCAGGTGCTGCAGGGGCGTGTAGGGAAGCATGGCGCCCAGCTCGGGCAGGTCGCCCGCCACGCTCGGCGCAATCGCCAGATTCTCCGGCACGCCCGCCGCATCCTTGCGGCGCAGCAGCACGATGGGGGTGCGGGGGCTTGTGAGCTGGGCGCGTTCGGCGTCGCTCACCTCGCACACTTGGCGCAGGGCGTTGAGGTCGGCAAACATCACGGCGAGCGGCTTGGTGGGGCGGTGCTTGCGCTCGCGCAGCTGTCGCACGGCTGCCTCGTTGCGTGCGTCGCAGGCAAGGTGGAAGCCACCCAGGCCCTTCACGGCCACGATGCCGCCGTCTTGGAGCATCTGCGCCGCTCGGGCGATGATGTCGTCCGACGATGCGAGGTCACCTCCGCGCAGCACGCACCCCGGCTCTTCGGCGGTGCGCCAGGTGAGCTGCGGTCCGCAGGCGAAGCACGCGTCGGGCTGGGCATGGAAGCGCCTGTCGGCCGGGTCGGCGTACTCATGGGCGCACGCCGGGCACATCGCAAACCTCGCCATGGACGTGCGAGGGCGGTCGTAGGGGAGCTCGTCGATGATGGTGAAGCGTGGCCCGCAGTTGGTGCAGTTGATAAACGGGTAGTGGTACCTGCGGTTTTCTGGATCAAAAAGCTCACGCAGGCAGTCGGGGCACGTGGCTATGTCAGGGCTCACGAGCGTCGTGAGGTCTTCCTGGGCCGAGCTTTCCACAATGCGGAAGTCGCTGCCGGGCACTCCGCCTGCCATCCGCAGCTCCTCGTGGGAGCCGGCGGGCGCGATATGGCCGTCGTCGAGGGAGTCGACGTGCACGGTGTCCACGCGTGCGGCTGCCGGGTGCTGGGTGGAGAGGGTGAGCACAAAGCGGTCGAGCGCCGCGGGGTCGCCCTTTGCCTCGATGTGCACGCCGTCGCTGGAGTTCTTCACCCAACCGGCGAGTCCCAGCGAGGTGGCGAGCTTCCACACGAAGGGGCGATAGCCCACGCCCTGCACGATGCCGCTCACATGTACGTGTATCCGCGCCACGTCAGCCCCCGATCCTCGACAGGGTCGCCACCACGGTCAGCTTGCAGTGCGAGACCCCCTTGATGCCGGCGAGGCAGTCGGAGAGCTCCTTCACCTTGTAGCCCAGGCCGCGCACGGCGATGGTTTCCATGCAACCGCCCTGCTCAAGGTGGACATGCGTGGAGGAGACGACCTCGTCGGGGTAGTTGGACTCCACGCTGGCAATCTTGGACATGAGCTCGGGGACGCGCAGGTCGTACACGAGCGTGATGGAGCCCACGACCGGCGCCGCCGGGTCCTCGAGCTCCTCGTTGACCAAGGCATCGCGTATGAGGTTGCGGATTGCCTCGGAACGGTTCACCAAAAGGCCGCGCTGGGCGGTGTAACGGTCGAACTCGTCGAGGAGCAGCGCTGGCATGGCGACGCTGAAGCGCACGAGGTCGCTAGACATGTCTTGATCCTCCGTTGATAGCTCATCGCGGGCAGAGAGTGAAAAAGCCGCGTAATCGTAGCACTATCCTTTGTAGGCGAGGTGGGGTTCTCGATGCCCGAGCCTCCCGTACAAAAAAGTCTTCATGCCACTCACCGTGAATTTTTGTGGGGTACTTGTGCATGGGGAGAATCATGCTACCCTACCCGCCGTTGACGGCTGCGATGTATGGAGGCGCCGCAGCCGGGAATACGGGCTACCGTGTTCAGAAAGTATTTGCGGGCCCTGTGCCCGTTGAGAGAGGAGAGACTCATGCCTTACCCCATTATTGACACTGACGAGTGCATCGGCTGCGGCGCCTGCGTTGACGTGTGCGTCACGGGCGCCATCGAGATCGACGACGGCTTCTGCACCGTCGTTGACGAGTCCGAGTGCAAGGGCTGCGGCGAGTGCCAGGAGGAGTGTCCTGTCAACGCCATCACCGAGATTTGCGACGACGACGACTAGTAGTGTGATGCGGAACCTGATGCGCATCGTGTGAGGGCCGTGTTTTGGTGAGAGGAACCTGGTCTGCTAGAGTTGGCGGGCTAAAAGAGGAGAGGAAAACTCATGCATCCTGTTATCACTGCTTCTGATTGCATCGGCTGCGGCGCTTGCATCGACGCATGCCCCGCTGGCGTCATCGAGCTCCAGGACAACGTTTGCACCGTCGTCAACGAGGGCGACTGCATCGGCTGCGCCAACTGCCAGGACGAGTGCCCGGTCGGCGCCATCACCGAGATCGCCGAGTAACTTCGACTTTCTAGGACATCTGCACCACCCAAAGGCCGCCCGGGCAACCGAGCGGCCTTTTTTGTGCCTCGCGCGTGCGAAACGCAGCAGGCCAGGTTCCGCCCATACAAACGCGGGTTCTCGTCCGCAAGGCGCACAGGTGCGATGCGTACTAGATGTACACCACAGGTGCGCACCGCGCGTGAGCACCTGTGGAACGCAGCGGACGAGGTTCCGCATCCTTACAAAGGGGAGGGGAGAGGGGGGAGCTGGCGAAGTCGACGCCACATCTCTTTCTTCCCATCTTGGCTGGCCAAGGCCGCCTCGAAGCCTCCCATTGCCAAGACGCGCCGGCCGAACACGCGCTCGACCTTGCCTGCCGGCAGCGGCTCGGGCAACCCCCAGGCAAGGGCCAGGTTGCGGGCGGCGGGGGAATCGAGCGCCACGACGCACTCTGGGTCGAACACTTCCACCGCCACGGCCAGGTCGGCCGGGTCGGCCTGGGGAAAGCCGTCCTGTCCTAAAAACGTTGCAAGGCCGGCCCAGTCACTCTCTTTCCAGCCCAGTCGCGCAAGCCCCGCCCGCAGGGCCTCGCCGTCGGCACCGGACAGCAAGTCGCTGCCGTTCGTCTCGGCCGGGCCGGGCCTTCCCTTCACGAGCAGCACGCGGCAAAAAGCGTTGCCCGATGTGATAAAACCTTCCTCGGCGAGGCTCTCAAGTTCGTCATTTGTGCGCTCCATGTAGATGGCCTCCACATCGGATTCGGTCAGTCTTGTGCCCTGTGCCTGCGCTTTTGTTCCATTGCCCATGGTTTGACACCCTTTCAGAATCATAATCAAAAAATGTTATATGAAGAGACTTAGATTTTGTATGCCTCCGCAGTAAACGGGATATAATGCCTTTCGATCAAGGAAGGGTAACCCCACCGGAGAAGCGGTGGAAGAGGCCCGCCATCTACTGAAGAGAGGTTACATCATGAGCAAGGTTATCGGTATCGACCTCGGCACCACCAACTCCTGCGTCGCTGTTCTTGAGGGCGGTCAGCCCACCGTCATCGTCAACGCTGAGGGCGATCGCACCACGCCCTCTGTCGTGAGCTTCCGCGCCAATGGCGACCGCGTCGTCGGCAAGCCTGCCAAGAACGCCGCTGTCACCGAGCCCAAGAACACCGTCGCGTCCATCAAGCGTTTCATGGGCCGCGCCTACAACGAGGTCGGCAGCGAGCTGAAGGGCATCGCCTACGACGTCACCTCCGGCCAGGGCGGCCGTTGCGTCGTGAAGATTGACGGCAACGAGTACACCCCCGAGCAGGTCAGCGCCATGACCCTGGGCAAGCTGAAGGCTGACGCCGAGAAGTACCTCGGTGAGCCTGTCAGCCAGGCCGTCATCACCGTCCCCGCCTACTTCAACGACGCTCAGCGTCAGGCTACCAAGGACGCCGGCAAGATTGCTGGCCTTGATGTTCTGCGTATTGTCAACGAGCCTACGGCCGCTGCTCTTGCCTACGGCTTCGACAAGGAGGACGCCGACGAGAAGGTCCTCGTCTTCGACCTGGGCGGCGGCACCTTCGATGTCTCGCTGCTTGAGATCGCCGACGGCGTCTTCCAGGTTCTTGCCACCAACGGCGACAACCACCTGGGCGGCGACGACTGGGATCAGCGCGTCATCGACTGGATGGCCGACAAGTTCAAGGCTGAGAACGGCATCGACCTGCGTCAGGACCCGATGAGCCTGCAGCGTCTGAAGGAGGCTGCCGAGAACGCCAAGAAGGAGCTCTCCAGCGCTCAGCAGACCACCATCAACCTGCCCTTCATCACCGCCGTCAACGGCGTGCCGAAGCACCTCAACTACACGCTGACCCGCGCTGAGTTCGAGCGCTCCACGCACGACCTGCTCGAGCGCTGCAAGGCTCCCGTCCAGCAGGTTCTGCGCGACGCCGGCCTGCAGATCTCCGAGATTGACCAGGTCATTCTTGTCGGTGGTTCTACGCGTATGCCCGCCGTGCAGGAGCTCGTCAAGAAGATGACGGGCAAGCAGCCCAACATGAGCGTCAACCCCGACGAGGTCGTGGCCGTGGGCGCCGCCATTCAGGGTGGCATTCTGAACAACGACCTCGACGCCGATCACGGCGGAATCCTGTTGCTCGACGTTACGCCCCTGTCCCTGGGCGTCGAGACCATGGGCGGCGTCATGACCAAGATGATCGACCGCAACACCACGATCCCGACCTCCAAGACCGAGATTTACTCCACGGCTGCCGACAACCAGACCTCCGTTGAGATCAACGTCCTGCAGGGCGAGCGCGAGATGGCTCGCGACAACAAGTCGCTCGGTCGCTTCCAGCTCTCCGGCATTCCCGCTGCCCGTCGTGGCGTGCCTCAGATCGAGGTTACCTTCGACATCGACGCCAACGGTATCGTCAAGGTTTCCGCTAAGGACCTGGGTACCGGCAAGCAGCAGCAGATTACTATCTCCGGCTCCACGGCCCTTTCCGACGACGAGGTCAAGCGCATGGTGAAGGATGCCGAGGCTCACGCTGAGGAGGACAAGCGCCAGAAGGACGAGGTCGAGACCCGTAACCAGACCGACTCGCTGGTCTACGCCACTGAGCAGACCATCGCCGAGCTGGGTGACAAGGTTCCTGCCGACACGAAGTCCGAGGTCGAGGCTGCTATCGCCAAGGCCAAGGAGGCTCTGAACGGCACCGACGTCGACGCTATCCGCACTGCTGGCGAGGAGCTGCGCACCGCTTCCTACAAGCTTGCTGAGGTCGCTTACGGCGACGCTCAGGGTGCTGCCACCGCTGGCCAGGCCGGCGCTGCGGGCGCTTCTACCGCCAACGACGACGTGGTCGACGCCGACTACGAGGTCGTCGACGATGACAAGCAGGGCAAGTAATGATGCCCGCCGACGGAAACAAGCCCGAGACTCAGGGTGCCGACGAGGCGCTCCCCGTTGAGGAGATGCCCGTTGAGGCCCAGGTCATCGAGGCTGAGGAGCAAGACGGTCAGCAGGTAGACGAGCAGGCCGTTGCCGACGCGGTCGACGAGGTTTTCTCGATGGCAGACATCGAGAAGGCGCGCGCCGACGCCGCTGCCGCCAACGACAAGTTCCTGCGTCTGCAGGCCGAGTGGGACAACTTCCGCAAGCGCACCGCACGTGAGCGCGAGGAAGAGAAGGCCCGTGCCACGGAGGACCTCGTCATGAAGCTCCTTCCTGTGGTCGACGACATGGAGCGCTCTCTTGACCACGCCGCCCAGTCCAACCCGGAAGGCGCGTACGGCGAGTTCGTGAGCGGCGTTCGTGCCGTGTACGACAAGCTTATCGACGTCCTGCATCGCTCGGGCGTTGAGGCTATCGACCCAGCCGGCCAGCCGTTCGACATGAACGACCACCAGGCCATCGCCCAAGTGCCCGACCCCACGGTACCCGACAACACCGTGAAGGACGTGTACCAGAAGGGGTATCGCATGGGCGGACGCGTCATCCGCACCGCGATGGTCACGGTTGCCAAGGGCGGCCCGGCCCAACCTGCGGCTACCGAGGAGTAGCGCAAGGCCGCAGGGCGTTGCGCTTCCAAGGAGACGCACCAACGTAAACGAGCAAAGGCCGCGCCGGAGAGTTCTTCCGACGCGGCCTTTGTCAAGCTCAAGAGGCATTCCCAAAGGCGCCCTGATGCCTGCACGCGGCCGCGCATCAGGCTCCGCCTTAACCGACGCGGGTTCTGATGCGCAAGGCGCGCGATGCCGACGTGCGCGGTGCGGGCCTTTGGCCTACGGCGGTACTCTAGGTCCCGCGGAACGCGGCGCATCAGGTTCCGCCTTAACCGACGCGGGTTCTGATGCGCAAGGCGCGCGGGGCCGACGTGTACTGGAGTACTCTAGGTCCCGCGCACGGAGCTGGTCTTGCGACGAGTCCCGTGGAGAACGCGGCGCATCAGGTTCCGCTTCATACTTTTGGAAGGAGGGTGTTCATCATGGCATCGACTCAGAAGACCTTATACGAAGTCCTGGGTGTCGACGAAAAGGCATCCGACGACGAAATCAAGAAGGCGTTCCGCAAGCTTGCCGTGAAGCTTCACCCTGACGCAGGCGGTGACGAAGAGGAGTTCAAGCAGGTCAGCCAGGCCTACGAAGTTCTCTCCGACCCCAAGAAGCGTGCAGAGTACGACAAGGCGCTCAAGTACGGCGCATTCATGGGCGGCAACCCCGGCGCCGGCGGTGGCAGCTACAGCTACACGGGTGGGGCAGGCATGGACTGGCAGTCCATCATCGACTCCATCCTGCACGGTGAGGGCGCCTTTGGCACCGAGTGGGATCCGCAGACCACCGGTTTCGGTGGGTTCAACGGTTGGGGTCAGCCCCGTCCGCAGCGCGGCAGCGACCTGACCATGAGCGTGGAGGTCTCGTTCAAGGAGGCCTTGGAGGGCGTCTCGCGCAAGGTGAGCTACCGCATCCCCTCCACGGGTACGACCGAGACGCTCACTGTCAAGATTCCCGCAGGTGCCGTTGACGGCGGCAAGCTGCGTTACCGTGAACGCGGCGAGTATGGCTCGCAGGGCGGAGCCCGCGGCGACCTCGTGGTGACCACGCGCGTGGCGGCGCACCCCTTCTACACCCGCGACGGGGCCGACATCCATATGGACCTGCCTGTGAGTGTGTACGAGGCGTGCCTGGGTGCGGAGGTCGTTGTGCCTGCCCCTAACGGCAAGGACCTCAAGCTCAAGATTCCCGCCGGCACCCAGTCTGGCAAGGTTTTCAGGTTCAAGGGCATGGGCGCCCCCGACGTGAAGCACAAGGGCTCGACCGGCTCCTTCTACGTGAAGATTGCCATCGCTGTGCCCCGCGACCTGACCGATGAGGAGCGCGAGGCACTCGAGCGCCTGCGCGACCATGACAAGCGTGACCCTCGCGGCGCGCTCAAGGATAAGAGGTAATCCAAGATGCCCTCGAGAAACGACGACGAGAGAAACCGCCCGCTGTACATGATCTCGGTTGCCGCCGAGCTCACCGGCATGCATCCCCAGACCCTGCGCATCTACGAGAGCAAGGGTCTGGTGAATCCGCGCCGCAGCTCGGGCAACACGCGCCTGTACTCACAGGCCGATATCGAGCGGCTCGACCTCATTGGTCGTCTGACCGACGAGGGCATCAACCTTGCTGGCGTTGTGCGCATCCTGGACATGAAGACCCAGATGGATGAGCGCGACGCCGAGATAGAGCAGCTGCGCGCCGAGATCAAGGAACTGCGCGAACAGGTCCACGAGTATCGGATGCGCGAGACCATCACCGCCCTCATGCCGTATGCCGAGGGCGGTAAGAGCCCGCTGGCGCTGCTGGCGGGAGTTTCCGATCTTGAGAAGAAGGATATGGGCACCGAGAAGGATGGGTGACACATATGAGGATTGACAAATTCGCAATGACCGCCCAGGCCGCTTTGCAGGAAGCCGTGGGCGTTGCCTCCGACATGGAGGCTTCAGAAGTTACAAGCCTTCACCTATTAAAGGCCCTGCTTGAGAGTTCTGAGCGCAACCTCGATGCCATCATCGAGCGCGTGGGCGCAGACCCCGCCCAGCTCAAGGCTGTCGTTGACGAGAAGCTGGCAAGTCAGCCTCGCGTGAGTGGCGGCTCCCAGGCCGGCATGAGCCAGGGGCTCATGCGCGTGCTCGATGCTTCGCAGAAGCTCGCCTCGAAGATGGGCGACTCGTTTGCCACCACCGAGCACCTGCTTATCGCGCTTGCAGGCGACAAGGGTGACGCCGGTCGCATCCTGAACGACGCCGGTGTGACGGCCAAGCGCGTGCAGGACGCCTACGAGCAGCTCCGCGGCGATTCGCGCGTGACCGATGCCGAGAGCAAGCCCCAGTTTGAGGCACTCAAGCAGTATGGTCGCAACCTGACCGACCTGGCCCGCGAGGGCAAGCTCGACCCGGTCATCGGCCGTGTCGAGGAGATTCGTCACACGGTGCAGGTGCTTTCGCGCCGCACGAAGAACAACCCCGTGCTCATCGGCGAGCCTGGTACCGGCAAGACGGCTATCGTCGAGGGCCTCGCGCAGCGCATCGTTGCTGGCGACGTGCCTTCGACCCTGCGTGACCGCGAGCTCATCGAGCTTGACATGAGCGCCATGGTGGCAGGCGCCAAATACCGTGGCGAGTTCGAGGACCGTCTGAAGGCCGTGCTTAAGGAGGTCGCGGCGGCCGGCGGCAACGTCATTCTGTTCATCGATGAGCTGCACACCATCGTGGGCGCCGGCGCCTCGGGCGGCTCCATGGATGCCTCCAACATCTTGAAGCCCGCTCTTGCCCGTGGCGAGCTGCATGCCATCGGCGCCACGACGCTTGACGAGTATCGCAAGTACATCGAGAAGGATGCCGCTCTTGCCAGGCGTTTCCAGCCTGTCATGGTCGACCAGCCCACGGTGGAGGACACCATCTCCATCCTGCGTGGCATTAAGGAGAAGTACGAGATCCACCACGGCGTGCGCATCACCGACTCGGCGCTTGTGGCCGCAGCCCAGCTCTCCGACCGCTACATCACCGACCGTTTCCTGCCCGACAAGGCAATCGACCTGGTCGATGAGGCCGGCAGCCGCCTGAGGATGGAGCTTGACTCCATGCCCAGCGACATTGACGCTCAGGAGCGCCAGCTCACTCAGATGCAGATCGAGGAGCAGGCGCTCATGAAGGAGGACGACGAGGCCAGCGCCGAGCGCCTGCAGACCCTGCGCCACGAGATTGCCGACGCTCGCGAGAAGCTCGACGCCGCCAAGGCAGCCTGGCAGAACGAGAAGGGTATCATCGACCTGGTGCAACAGCTCAAGAGCCAGATTGATGAGGCCCGCATCGAGGAGGAGCGCGCCACGCGTTCCGGCGACCTCATGCGTGCCTCCGAGCTGCGCTACTCCACAATCCCGAAGCTTGAGGCCGACTACCGCGACGCCGAGCAGCGCCTGCGTGCCAAGCAGGAAGCCGGTGCCAATCTCAAGGAAGAGGTCACTGCGGACGAGATCGCCGCTGTGGTGAGCGCCTGGACGGGCGTGCCCGTGTCGAAGATGATGCAGGGCGACATGGAGAAGCTCCGTCACCTCGAGGAGCACCTCAAGGAGCGCGTCATCGGTCAGGACGAGGCCGTCCACGCCGTGGCGAGCGCCGTGCGTCGTTCTCGTGCGGGCTTGTCTGACCCCGACCGTCCCCTGGGCAGCTTCCTGTTCATGGGTCCCACCGGCGTCGGCAAGACCGAGCTGGCAAAGGCGCTGGCAGAGGCCTTGTTCGATGATGAGCGCGCCATGGTGCGTATCGACATGAGCGAGTACATGGAGAAGTTCAGCGTGCAGCGCCTCATCGGTGCCCCTCCGGGATACGTGGGTTACGACGAGGGCGGTCAGCTTACCGAGGCCGTGCGCCGTCACCCCTACACCGTGGTTCTGCTCGACGAGCTTGAGAAGGCGCATCCCGACGTCTTCAACGTGTTGCTCCAGGTGCTCGACGACGGCAGGCTTACCGACGGCCAGGGCCGCGTGGTGAGCTTCAAGAACGCCATCATCATCATGACGAGCAACCTGGGTTCGCAGTTCATTCTGGAGACCACGGGCAAAGACGAGCTGCAGCAGAAGATGCAAGAGGTGCTCAAGCAGGCCTTCCGCCCGGAGTTCGTCAACCGTATCGACGATGTGGTGTACTTCAACTCGCTGGGCTACGCCGACATCGAGCGCATTGTCGACCTGCAGCTTGACGACGTGCGCGAACGCCTTGCTCGCGAGCGTCTCAGCATGACCGTGACGCCCAGCGCCATGGACGCCCTTAGCCTGGGCGGCCTTGACCCTGCGTTCGGTGCCCGTCCGCTGCGTCGTCTCATCCAGAACAAGGTGGTCGACGGCATCGCGAACCTCATCATCGACGGCAAGCTCTCTGAGAACGACGTGGTGCGTGTCGACGTCGACAACGACGGCAACATCGTGGTTGCAAAGGATGAGGAGGCTTCGGCCAAGGCACGTGCGCAGAGGGCGACGAGCCCCGAAGACGTCCCCGTCGAGCCCGACTCGGTCGAGTAAAGCGACGTAGAACCTCAGGCGCTGCGTTCCACGGAGCCTCATGTACTCCAGTACACATCGGCTCCGTGCGCCTTGCGCCTGAGAACCTGCGTTTTAGAGGATGCAGAACCTGGCCTGCTGCGTTCTCCACGGGACTTGTCGCGAAGAACGCTCCATGCGCGATGCCTAGAGTACTCCAGTAGGCCAAAGGCCCGCACCGTGCACGTCGGCATCGCGCGCCTTGCAGGCCAGAACCTGCGTTTTAGAGGATACAGAACCTGCGCTTTTAAGTGCGGTGTTTGAGAGATAGATTGCGGGGCGCTGCTTGGGAGTGTGCGGGCGGCGCCCCGCTTTGGTATGGTGCATGGGTATGACTTTGACGTACGGAAAGGGGCCCCATGGCCGAGACTGATGAAACAGCGGTGCGCCCAGACGACGGCCGCACGCCTGACGAGCGAGCGCGCTCTTTGGAGCCCATGCTGACCGATTCCGATGCACGCGTGCGCAAGAGTGCCGTCGTGGCCCTGGGGCGCATCAAGAGCTCGGTCGCGACCGAGCTGCTCTGCCGCGCGTTGGAAGATGCTGAGGAGGGTGTGCGTGCCCTTGCCTGCCAGGCGCTTGCGCGCGAGGCCGACGCTGCGTGTGTGGGCGCGCTTTTGTCCCACCGCCATGACGAGTGCGCTGGTGTGCGTGCAGGTGTGCTGTGGGGCCTTGCCAACGTGGTGGCCCATGCGGGACTGACCGATGTGCAGCGCGCCGAGCTCTTTACACCCATCGCCGTCATGGCGTTCGATCCTGACGATGGCGTGCGTGCCGATGCCGCCGCCGTGCTGGGCACGCTGCGCGACATCCGTGCGACCGATGCCCTCACCGTGCTTCTTGAAGACGATGTTGTCCGTGTGCGCGCAAACGCCTGCGCCGCTTTGGCTGCCACCGACGACGAGGCTGGCGAGAAGCTGCTGCTTGAGCGCCTGTCTCAGGCAGGGGAGGACACACTCGTGAAAGTGTCGGCGCTCGACGCTCTTGCCCGCCGCTGCGAGCGTAACGAGGGTGTGGGGGAGCGCGTGCTGTCTGCCCTGCTAGTTTGTTCTACCGACTCTGACTTGGATGTTTCTTCCACAGCGGTGTGGGCCCTCGGCTTTGCTTGCGGGGCGCAGAGCGCTTCGCGTGACCAGGTGCAGGCGGTGCTCGAGGGCGCCCTTGCCGGCGAGGCCGAGTGGGGGGCTCGCTATGCGGTGGAGAGCCTTGCACGCATCCATGACGACAGGGCCCATGCGGCCCTTTTAGCTTTCGACGCCTCTGCCTGCGCGTTTCCCGATGTCTTGGCCCCCCTCGTGACGCAGGCGCTTGCCACGTTCGAGTAGAAGGGCATTCAGCGCGGTCCTGCACGCACGTGCCGCTATCGAGCTGAATGTGCGGTGTGGTCCCCTGTGCGGATTCATACTCGGGTTGCGTTGACCTTCAGTTTTGCATGTGCGCTTCTTTTGCGCCGTCTGACGGGTACAATGTCAGGCGGCGTTTTTGATAACCGTCAAGTGTGCATGAGACCAAAGGGAGTATGGATATGGCAAAGCCCGAACCTTCGATGGATGCCTGGCTCAAAGAGGCCAAGGCCGACCCCAAGGCTGCCCAGTGCGGCATGTTCCTTACGCACAACGGCGTGGTGCGCATCACGCCCAAGCAGCAGGTGCGCGAGGGTGTTGAGGGCCTGGGCGAGGTCGCCCAGGTTGAGTTCTCCTACGATGCCGAGGGCGTGGCCGCCGCTGAGAAGGAGGCCCTCACCTGGCCTGGCGTCTACTATGTGCGCACGTGGCTCAACGAGGGCGCCCTCAACGTGGGTGACTCCATCATGTACGTCATGATCGGCGCCGACATCCGCCCGCGCTGCATCGACGCACTCAACAAGCTGGTGGGGAAGATTAAGAACGACCTCGTCGTAGAAAAAGAGATCTACGCGTAAGTGATGCAGAACCTCGTCCGCTGTGCTCCTTAATAAAGCCCTTCTTACAGGACAGACGTGCGTGGAAGGAGGGTTTCCGAAGCCTGCCCCCCGCTGCCCTCGGTACGAGGACTTGGGCAGGCGTAGGATACCCTCCTTCCCTCAAGCGCTCGTTAATCCTGTTCTTTTTCCTGGCAGGCGGGGCAGTAGCCGTCAAACTGCAGGGTATGGCTCACCACGCGGTAGCCGCTGGCGGCGCTGGCGGTCTCCTCGATGCCTGCGAGTATGGGAATCATGACGTCGTCGACTTTGCCGCACCCCAGGCACCGCACGTGATAGTGGAAGAATGCGGTGTGATCGAAGTGGTCGGCGCCGTTGTTGATTTTCACACGGCTGATGGCGCCCTCGTCGGAGAGCATGTTGAGCGTGCGATACACCGTTGCTTTGCTGATGCTGGGGTGTTCCTCGTGCACGGCGGCGTACACCTCGTCGACGGTGGGGTGGTTCGCCAAGTGTCGCAGCTCGGCCTCGATGACGCTGCGCTGTACAGTGTTTCTTGCTGGCATACGTCCTCCCGGAAAGCCGCTTGAGATAATTAGTAATTAATCTCAATAAGGATACAACATCAAAGTAGTATTTTCAAGATTTCGCGCCTTGAAAGCTGTGCCATTTGCTGGCGGCAGACAGAGACGGCTCGTTAGCCCATCACAAGCACGAGCACGGGGATGGTCACAAGCGACAGCAGCGTGGTCCAGAAGGTGCCGCGCAGTACGGTGGGGGTGTCGGCGTCGTATTTCTGACACAGCATCGTGCCCACGTTTGCCACGGGCATGGCCGTGGTGACCACGAGGATGCCCAAGATGAGCGGGTCGTCCACAATGAGGCTGAGCACAACCCAGTTGAGCAGGGGCATGAGCACGAGCCTGGCCGCGCAGCTGGCCCACAGACGCGCGTCTCCCACAAGCTCGCGCGGGGCAAGGTTGCCCAGCTGCGATCCCACGACGAGCAGGGCGGCCGGCGTGGTCATGGCGCCGAGCGTGTCGAGCGCCGAGCCGATCACGGGCACGTTGTGGATGCCCAGAAGCGCCAGCACGATGGCCACGCAGCATGACAGGATAGTGGGCGTGCAAAAGGTGCGCCACGTGACTTTCTCCATGCCCTGGCCCTGTGCGTCGCTGGCGATGAACCAGGCGCCCACCGTGAAGCACAGGAAGTTAAAGGGCAGGTTGAAGATGGCGGCGTAGATGAGCGCGTCGCTGCCCCAGATTGCCGAGATGACAGGGAAGCCTAGGAACCCGACGTTTCCGAACACCATCATGAAGCGCAGGACACCGCGCTTGCCGATGGGTGCGCGCATAAGGGCGGTGACAACCAGGGCGACCACAATCATGAGTGCATAAGCCACGCATGAGTAGAGGAAGGCCGCCACGATGTCCGTGCGGCCGGGCAGCTGGGTGGAGTTGAGCACCGACCCCACGATCATGGCGGGAAGCGTGACCGACAGCACCAGGTTGGAGAGGCCTTTGTCAAAAGCTGCCGTTGTGAGGTGCGCTTTCTTGCAGCCGTATCCTGTGCCGATGATGAGGAAGAGCACGACCATCTGAGTGAAGATGCCGAGGGTGTCCGTGTTCACGCGGGAGCCTTTCGATGTTGTGGTGGGCGCCTAAGTGTAAGAAAGCTTCACAGTGCATGCACTTTGGCGGGCAAAAGGATGCAAAAAGCCATGTGAACGGCACAAATAGAGTATTGGAGCGTTAAAAATGCATTAACGGTGATGTCAGCGGCGGTCTTTTCTCATAAACTTGCATCCAGACAGCGCACAACAATGAGCAAGGTCATATGGTTTCATGTGCTGCCGTACGAGTCCGTCTATTCTCGTTGGCATTCCAAACATTATGAAAAGGAGCGCTCAAGATGAAGAAGGTTTCCAGGAAAGAGTTCCTCGCCCTGGCCGGTGTCGCCGGCATGTCGCTCGTCCTTGCCGGTTGCGGTGAGACCGCCGAGCCCGCCAAGACCGAGGAGAAGACCGACGACGCCGCCAAGACCGAGGCTGCCGACACTGACATCAAGGCCTCTGGCGACAAGACCGCCGACCTGCGCTTCATCACCGGTGGCGAGTCGGGCACCTACTATGCCTTCGGCTCCGTCATCTCCCAGCATGCCACCAACAACACCGACATCAAGGTGACGGCCCTCGTGGGCAACGGCTCGCAGGCCAACGTCATCGCCATCGAGGACGGCGACGCCGAGCTCGCCTTCTGCCAGTCCGACGTTATGGCTTACGCCTACGCCGGCACGAATCTCTTCGCCAAGGATGGCGCCGTCGACTGCTTCTCCACGGTTGCCGCCCTTTACCAGGAGACCGTCCAGATCGTCACCTGCGACCCCGAGATTAAGACCGTCGCCGACCTCAAGGGCAAGAACGTCTCCATCGGTTCCGCCGGCTCGGGCGTGTACTTCAACGCCATCGACGTCCTGGGCGCCTACGGCCTCACCGAGGACGACATCACGCCCACCTACCAGTCGTTCGGTGACTCCGCCGACGCCCTCAAGGACGGCAAGATCGATGCCGCCTTCATCGTCGCCGGTGCTCCCACCACGGCCATCACCGACCTCTCCACGTCCAAGACCGCTTATCTCGTCTCCCTGGACGAGGAGCACGTCTCCGGCCTGCTCGAGACCTCTGAGTACTACCAGGCTGCCACCATCCCGGCTGGCACCTATGCGGGCGTCGATGAGGACGTCACCACTGTCGCTGTGAGCGCAGTCATTATCGCCGCCGACACGGTTTCCGAGGATGCCATTTACACGCTGTGCGCCGACATCTTCGACAACGCTGCCGACCTCACCGACAGCCATGCCAAGTACGCCGAGCTCAGCGTTGAGAACGGCGCCTCCATCACGTCCGTGCCGTATCACCCTGGCGCAGCAAAGTACTTCAAGGAGAAGGGCTTCGAGGTAGAGACGAAGTAATTCGCCTTCTCCCAATTCTCCTTGCGTTACAATCGGAAGTCGCTGCGGTCGCCTCTGACTGCGGCGACTTCCCTTGCGTTTTATGACCTATCCGTTTTCACGCTCTTGGAGGTGTAAACAAGTGGCAGATTCCAGCCAGACCGCCCTTCCTGCCGAGGAAATGCAGACTGATGTCGACGCGGTGATGAAGAAGTACGACCGTGAGTCGAATACACGCGTGTGGCAGGGCATCCCCAAGACCATTGTCGGCTGCATCATGGCGGCATTCTCGGTGTACTGCCTGTACATGACGCTCTTCAGCACCGTGTTGCCTGAGACGCGCCTGTCGTTGTTCCTGGGTTGCATCATCATCATCGGCTTTTTGATTTACCCGGCTGACAAGCACCACGTCAAGCCCAACCGCATCCCGTGGTACGACATCGTTCTCATGGTGCTGGGCGCAGGCTCGTTCTTCTACTTTGCGTTCAACGCCTACGACATCATTATGATGAACAACCGCATCGACCTGCCGCTCATCGTGATGGGCGTCGTGGGCATCCTTGTGCTGTTCGAGCTGTGCCGTCGTTGCGTGGGTATCCCGATTCTCATCGTGGTTGCCGCCCTGCTCATCTACGTCGTGGTTTGGCGCAGCGGCTACAACTCCGACCCGTTCAAGATGTTCCAGTACATCATCTCCCGCCTGTTCTACAGCGTGAACGGCGTCATCGGCACACCCATCAACGTGTGCTACACCTACATCGTGCTTTTCATTATTTTCGGCGCGTTCCTGGAGCGTACGGGCATCGCCAACTTCTTCATCTCCCTGGCAAACCGCCTGGCCGGCTGGTCGAGCGGCGGCCCTGCAAAGGTGGCCGTCATCTCGAGCGCCCTGTGTGGCATGGTGAGCGGCTCCTCGGTGGGCAACACCGTCACCACGGGCTCCGTCACCATCCCCATGATGAAGAAGACCGGCTTCAAGCCTGAGTTCGCCGGCGCCGTTGAGGCAGCATCTTCCACCGGTGGCCAGATCATGCCCCCCATCATGGGCGCGGCGGCGTTCCTCATGGCCGAGTACATGGGCATTCCCTACATCGACGTGGCTGCCAAGGCCATCCTGCCCGCCGTGCTGTACTTCGCCGGCATCTTCATCACCGTGCACCTCGAGGCCAAGAAGCTCGGGCTCAAGGGCCTTTCGCGCGAGGACCTGCCCACGTGGCGCTATCTGGGCAAGAACTGCTACCTGCTGCTGCCGCTTGTGCTGCTCGTGTGGCTCGTCGCGTCGGGTGCCCGCACCATGGCTTGGTCTGCCGCCATCTCCATCTTCGCCGCTTTCCTCATCGGGTATGTCAATTTCTTCCTGAACAACCTGCATGAGCGCGAAGAGGGCCAGACGATTTGCCAGGTGTTTGCCGAGACCACGATGTTTGCCTTGAAGCAGGCCTTTGAGGCCTTCCAGGCCGGTGCCAAGAGCGCCGTGTCAGTGGGCGTTGCCTGCGCCATGGCCGGCCTTATCGCTGGCTGCATCACGCTGACCGGTCTTGCCTCCGTGCTCATCAACGGCATCGTCGCCATCGCCGGCGACGCCACCATCCTGGGTCTGCTGCTCACCATGGTGTGCTGCATCGTTCTGGGCATGGGTGTTCCCACCACGGCCAACTATTGCATCATGGCCTCCACGTGCGCGCCCATCCTCATTCAGCTGGGCATCCCCGTGATTGCCGCGCACTTCTTCGTCTTCTACTTCGGCATCGTGGCCGACATCACGCCGCCTGTGGCTTTGGCCGCCTACGCCGGCAGCGCAATCGCCAAGTCCAAGCCGATGAAGACCGCCGTCAACGCCACGAAGCTTGCCATTGCGGCCTTCATCGTGCCCTACATCTTTGCTTTCAACCCGATTATGCTCTTCGAGGGCGATGCATCGGTGTTTGAGATGGCGCTCGTGTGCGTCACGGCCCTGCTCGGCCTCTTCTGCATCGCGGCGGCCCTCAACGGCCACCTCTTCAAGAAGATTAACCCCGTGCTGCGTATCGCCCTTGTTGTGGGTGGCTTGTGCGCCATGATTCCCGGTATTGCAAGCGACGTCGTCGGTATCGTCGTTGCCGTGGCTGTCGTTGCCTTCCAGTATCTCACGGCAAAGAAGAAGGAAGCTTTGCCTGCAGCATAGGTACGTTTGCAACAAGCTGGACGTTTGACTGAGAAGGGCCCGAGGAGAGAATCCCCGGGCCCTTTTGCGTGCGGGGTGCGAAGTCGCTGTGGTGCTTGGTTTCTACCAGGTGACGCGTCGTATTTGCGCCTTGAGAAGGACGTGCGGGGTCGTATCATGGTGTCCGTCACTGATTGAGCACCTGGAAGGAGACCTCGCATGGCAAAGATTCAGATGACCACGCCGCTTGTTGAGATGGACGGCGACGAGATGACTCGCATCATCTGGCAGCTGATCAAAGATGAGCTCATCTGCCCCTTCGTCGACCTCAAGAGCGAGTACTACGACCTGGGCCTCAAGCATCGCGATGAGACCGACGACCAGGTGACGGTGGACTCCGCGCTTGCCACGAAGCGCCTGGGTGTGGCCGTGAAGTGCGCCACCATCACGCCCAATGCCGCGCGCGTGGAGGAGTACGGCCTCAAGCAGATGTGGAAGAGCCCCAACGGCACCATCCGCGCCATGCTTGACGGCACCGTCTTCCGCACGCCCATCGTGGTCAAGGGCATCGAGCCCTGCGTGCGCAACTGGACTAAGCCCATCACGCTTGCCCGTCATGCCTACGGCGACGTCTATCGCAATGCCGAGATGCGCATTCCCGGCCCTGGCAAGGTGGAGCTCGTCTACACGGCTGAAGACGGCACTGAGACGCGCGAGCTGGTGCACGACTTCAAGGAGCCGGGCGTGGTGCAGGGCATGCACAACCTCGATGGTTCCATTGAGAGCTTCGCCCACTGCTGCTTCGAGTACGCGCTTGCCATCAAGCAGGACGTCTGGTTCGCCACGAAAGACACCATTTCCAAGAAGTATGACCACCGCTTCAAGGATATCTTCCAGGAGATCTTTGACGCCGAGTACAAGGCTCGTTTTGACGAAGCGGGCATCACGTACTTCTACACCCTCATCGACGACGCCGTGGCGCGCGTCATGAAGGCCGAAGGCGGCTTCATCTGGGCCTGCAAGAACTACGACGGCGACGTTATGAGCGACATGGTGTCGAGTGCCTTTGGCTCGCTTGCTATGATGACCTCGGTGCTCGTGAGCCCCGATGGCACCTTCGAGTACGAGGCTGCCCACGGTACGGTGCAGCGCCACTACTACAAGCACCTTGCCGGCCAGGAGACCTCGACCAACTCGGTAGCCACCATCTTTGCCTGGTCGGGTGCCTTGCGCAAGCGCGGCGAGCTCGACGGGCTGCCTGAGCTCGTGGATTTTGCGAACCGCCTGGAGAAGGCCACAATCGACACCATCGAGGCTGGCGAGATGACGGGCGACCTCGCACGCATCACGACGCTGGAGAACCCCACGACGCTCAATACGCGCGACTTCATCGGGGCGATTGCGGGGAGGTTGAGGGGCTAGAAGCCCTTCTGCTGGGGAGTCTCTCGGGGCCTCCTGAATGGTCCAATGCTCAGACAGTTTCGCCGCAGAGAACGCGGCTGCAAAACTGCGCTTGGACCATTCAGGAGGTCTCTTGCATGCGTGGGGGCTTCTAGGCCCGCAGGGGCCGCGAATCGCGTTGGGGGCTTTAAGGGCGTTGGGCTCGGGGGCGCATGAAAAAAGGCTGCCTGCCGTTTCTGGCAGACAGCCTTGAGGGCGTGGAGCGTTGTGGGGCGGACGGGTTAGTCCCTGTTGTTGCTTGCGAAGATCTGAACGAGATGGATGAAGAGCAGGGCGATGTCCATGTAGATGTCGATGGCGCTGTCGACGGCGTTGTCGATCGTCTTGGCGTACTGCTGGCTGCGCCAGTAGTCGAAGCCGATGTAGAGGCTGAAGAGCACGGCGCAGATGACCGAGATCCAAATGCCGCTGCCGCCAATGAGCATGGTGATAAGCGAGACGATAAGCACGCCGATGAGGCCGGCGAAGAGCAGGCCGCCAATCTTGGCGAAGAAGTTGGGGAAGGCCAGGCTCGCGATGACCATGATGCCCGTGATGAGCAGCGTGTCCACGAAGGCGTACATCACGATGTCGGTGTTGATGCCACCCACCATAGCAACGATGCAGGCAATCTCCAGGCCCAGCGGGATGACGACCATGTTGTAGCCCACAAAGCTGATAAGCGGGTTGTCCGACTTGTAGGCAATCAGAAGGCCGGCGATGCAGCACACCAGGTAGAAAATCGTGAAAGCGATGGGGTTCATGCTCATCGCGAAGTCGCCCATGGTGGCGCACATGATGGCGTTGATGCCCAGACCCCACAGTACGGTGAGGCCAAGAACCATGTTGTAGGTGCGGTCGGAGACGATTTGGCCGTGCGCATTGGCGACCGAGCGCTCCTCCAGACGCTGCTCATGGCTGTTGCTCAGTGAAAGAGACGACATGTTCCTCATTCCTTGGGATAAATCGACGTGTACATGTGCGTACATGATACCCGGAGGATATGCGCCTCCGGTCTTCTCCAAAGAAGCGCCAGAACATTGTTGGACGGCTTAAATCTCCCAGGTGGGAGCAGGCTCGGGCTGAGCGGGCTTGGCGTCGGAGCGGGTGCGCACCACGACCTCCTGGTTTTTGAGGCTCACGCGGGCATAAGCCGGCACCGACTCGGTGACAAAGGCGCTGCCTGCGATGATGGCGCCCTTGCCGACGACGGTCTGGCCGCCCAGGACGCTGGCGTTGGAGTAGATGGTCACGTCGTCCTCGATAGTGGGATGGCGCTTGACGCCTGCAAGCTGCTGGCCCTTGCGCGTGGAGAGGGCACCGAGCGTGACGCCCTGGTAGATCTTGACGTGCGAGCCGATGGTCGTGGTCTCACCGATGACGACGCCCGTCGCGTGGTCGATGAAGAAGTACTCGCCGATTGTGGCACCGGCGTTGATGTCCACGCCCGTCTTGCTGTGCGCGTATTCGGTCATGAGGCGGGGAATGAGCGGGACCTTGTAGCCGTAGAGGATATGGGCGATGCGGTAGACGAAGATGGCAAAGAGGCCGGGGTAGGCGAGGATGATCTCCTGTTTGCTCTGGGCTGCCGGGTCGCCGTCGAAGGCCGCCTGCACGTCTTTGAAGAGCAGTTCCTGGACATGGGGGAGCTCGGCCATGAAGGCATCGACGACCGCGTCGGTCTTGGTCTCGATGTCCTGTGCGGGAAGCGTGGTCCCGTCACGGAACAGGAACGCCTCGTGCACCTGCGTGCGCAGGGCGTTGCGGATGCGCATGATCTGCTCGGCCACGTAGTTCTCCGCGCCTACGCCCTTGAGGGCCTCGCCTGCGTAGTAGCCGGGGAAAATGAGGCTGCGCACGTCCTTGATGATGGAGATGATGGCATCGCGGTTGGGGAAGTGCCCGAAGGGTTTGGTGACGAAGATCTCTTCAGCCTCATAGTTGCTGGAAATCTTGGACACAAGCTCATCAAACTGCGCGTTGATCATGGTTCCCCCTCCAGGGCCGGGTATGTGTGGCGTAAAGCATACCAAAGAAGTAGGGAATATGAACCTATAAAGACGGCATATTTTTACAAAATTGCTTCTCTAAAGCTATAGTTAAGATTTAAGCTCGTACTGTTCGGCCAGGTCAATGAGCTCTTGGCGAGTGTGGACACCGAGCTTTGCATACAGACGCTTCGTGTGACCCTTCACGGTGTTCTCAGACAACGTGAGCTCGTCGGCGATAAAAGCGCCGCTGCGGCCGTGTGCGAGGCGCACCAGCACGTCGAATTCGCGGTTGGTGAGTCCGTAGTCGCGCGCAATGGCGACGCATTTGACGGAGAGCCTGTCGCGCCTGCCGCTGCCCATGCCGTCGTCGGGCTTATCGGGTTGTGTGGCAGGGGCGGTTGCGGCATCGATTAAAGGCGCGGTGGCGGGTGTGCCTGGCAAGGGCTCGGTTGTGCTGGGCTTGGTGAAGAGGGCGTCTTGATCGTCGGCGACGAAGGCGATGGCAACCAGCGCAAGGACCGTGAGGGCCGGAAGTGCCGTATGGAGCGGGTCGTAGGGTGCAAGCATGAGGCCAAAGATAATGCCGGCGGCCACAGGGAAGGAATAAAAGACCCAGCCCATGCCGATGACGTGGGAGGCGTCGACGTGCGTGTGGCGGGCGATATCTGTAAGGATGAGGAACCAAAGCGCGGCCATGGTGGTCTGTGCGGCGCGCACGAGGGAGACCACAAGCACATACGTGGTGCCCTCTACCTGCGGGGCCATGAGAATGGCCGCTGACATGAGGAGCACGATGGGTCGCCACACGATACGGAAGGATATGCGCTTGAGTACCTTGGCGCAGCAAGCCCAGAAGACAATGACGAGCCCGATGATGAGCAGAGGAACCGCCAGGTCGGTCAGGGCAAGGATGCGGTCGGGGTTGGCGAGCAGGAGCGTCCAAGAGACGCCCACGGCAAAGCTGTAGACCGTGATGCCCACGGCGATACGCCAAAGGGGCAGTACGGCACGGGCGTTTTCCTGGAACGTCTTGGTGGGAGCGGGCTCGCTTGCGGGCTCGGGGTCAAGATGCTTGTAGCAGCCGTGCAACGTGGCGGGGATGGCGAAACCCACCAGCGCGAGCACGATGCAGGAGCCCGCGTCGCCCACGATAAACATGAAGCACTCGATAAGGGAGGCAATCACGAGCGCAAGCGCCGCCATACCGCACGCCTGGCGGGGCTGCATCTCGCTATAGGGCGTGCTCCAGGTTCGATAGGCGTAGGCAAGGCCGTATCCGCCCATGATGCAGACGGCCAGCGGGTGCATGGGAATTTGGACCAGGCCGGGCATTTCCAGGTCGAACATCATGAGGGGAGACACCGCCAGGCAGATTGCGCTTGCCACGGCGGCAGGGGAGAGCACGCCTTTGGCGCGCTTGTCGCGCTTGTCGAGGAACACCAGGGCGACCATGAAAAGCGAAATGCTTGCGTAGAACGCTGCAAGCCAGGTGAAGCCCGCGTGATCGCGCAGCTGTCCACTCATGACGTGGATCCAGACGAAGACTAGGGAGAGCCCGACAATGTACGGGTTTCTCAGCGCATCATCCTTCACGACCTGCACGGCTCCTCTCGGCGAGTCGATGCCGGTAACATCCCAGTAACGTTACCTTCACAGTTCCATCACAAAAGTAACACCCCTAAACGACCAAAAAACGGGGGCAAACGGCCAATACAATAGACCCAAAAGGGGTTCAAATCTAGCTTCAACTGGTAAGACGCCAGAAATAGACCATTAACGGGTCTAATGGTCGCGCGTGTATACGCGTAACCTCTCCTGCTGCAATGCTTCGCACACGGTCGAAGCAAGGACGAGGTATAGGAAAGGAAGTGTTACATGGAACTCTCGCGCAGAAGCTTTTTGAAGGCCGGCGGCGCAGGCGCACTCGCGTCGACGCTGGCGTTCGAGCTGACGAACCAGTCGAAGGCGCTGGCCCAGGATGTTGATCCTGCCGATTGGAAGCTCGTGGGTACCAAGGAGAGCACGAACATCTGCTGCTATTGTGCAGGTGGCTGCGGTTCTCTGCTTTCGTCTCGCAACGGCGAGCTCATCAACCTCGAGGGCGATCCCGATCACCCCATCAACCAGGGCGGCCTGTGCCCCAAGGGCGCCACGATGTCGCAGCTGCGCAACGTCGTTGACCCCGAGACCCGCGAGGTCATCAAGAACCCCGCCCGCTCCACCAAGCCGCTGGTGCGCCGTCCCGGCTCCAGCGAGTGGGAGGAAATCACCTGGGAAGAGATCATCCCTGAAATCGCCCGCAAGGTGAAGGACACCCGTGACGAGGGCTTCGTCGAGAAGGAAATGGTCGACGGCGAGGAGCTTGTCGTCAACCGCTGCCAGTCCATCGCTTCGTTGGGCGGCTCTCAGGAAAACTCCGAGGAAGAGTACCTCATCCTCAAGATGATGCGTCAGCTTGGTGTTGTCGCCATCGACAACCAAGCTCGTGTTTGACACGGCCCCACGGTTGCCGGTCTGGCACCTTCATTCGGCCGTGGCTCTATGACCACGCACTGGTGTGACTTCCAAAACACCGACTTTATTCTGAACATCGGTTCCAACTCCGTTGAGAACCACCCCGTCAGCGCCAAGTGGCTCAACAAGGCCCACGAAAAGGGCGCTACGTGGATCGTCGTCGATCCGCGTTATACCCGTACTGCCGAGATGGCGGACATCTACTGCCCCATCCGTTCGGGTACCGACATCGCATTCTATGGCGGCCTGTACAAGTACATCTGCGAGAACCTCATTGATCCTAACCTTGAGGCTTACCTTGAGGCTGTGGACAACAACGACGAAGAGGCTCGCCAGGCGCTACTCGATACATACAACTTCGAGTACCTCCTCAACTACACCAACTCCTCCTACCTGCTCGACCCCGAGTTCGAGTTCGACGTCGAGACTGGTCTGTTCAGCGGTTGGGACGAGGAGACCGAGAAGTACAACAACCATTCTTGGCACTATCAGACTGCCGAAGAGGTTGAGTGGGACACCTCGAAGGGCGGCACCTACGAGTGGGCCAGCCACGAGCTCAACCCCGAGGTCCCCGAGTTCACCCCGCCGGTGCTCACCGTCCCCAAGAAGGACGCGACCCTCAGCGACGAGATGTGCGTCTACCAGCAGTTCAAGAAGCACTACGGCCGCTATGACATGGAGACTGTCGCCAGCACCTGCGGCATGACGCTTGAGCAGCTCGAGACCGTCTACTCCACCTATGCGCAGTCCGGTGCCCGCGGCAAGGCCGGCGTCATCCTGTACGCCCTTGGCCAGACGCAGCACACCTACGGCGCCCAGAACACCCGCGCCATGTCCATCCTGCAGCTGCTCCTCGGCAACGTCGGCGTCCCCGGCGGCGGCGTGGCAGCTCTTCGCGGCGAGCCCAACGTTCAGGGCGCCACGGACATGGGCATGATGGTGCAGGAGCAGCCCGCATACCTCAAGTGGGCCAACATCACCGACCGCAAGAGCCTTCGTGCCTGGCTCGAGAGCCAGACCTACTCCGACGGCTACTACACCAACAAGCCCAAGTTCATCGTCAGCCAGCTCAAGGAGTTCTTCGGCGAGAACGCTACCGTCGAGAACGACTACGGCTATGACTGGTGGCCCAAGGTCCCCTCGCACGCCGACGCTGAAATCAAGGACTGGACGCACATCTCCACGTTCGAGCTCATGCAGCAGGGCGTCATCAAGGGCTACTTCAACTGGGGCATGAACCCGTGCCACTCCGGCCCCAACGCCGGCAACATCCGTCGCTCCATGGCCAACCTCGACTGGCTCGTCGTTGCCGACCAGGTGCTCACCGAGGCCGCTGAGTTCTGGCGCGGCCCGGGCATGGATCCCTCCAAGGTCAACACCACGGTGTACTACCTGCCGTGCGCCCTCATCTACGAGAAGCCTGGCACCATCCTGAACTCCGGCCGTTGGATTCAGTGGCGTTTCCAGGCCGTGGATCCGTGGGATGAGGCCAAGACCGACCTCGAGATGTGCGACCTGCTGTGGACCGAGATCTGCCGCCTCTACGAGGAGGAGCACGACGATCCCAAGACCGCCAACCCCGATCCCATCCTGAACGTCAAGTGGGACTACTACGTTGACGGCAAGATCGACTTCCGTCCCGTCGCCTGGGCTCTCAACGGTTATCGCGTTGCCGGCACGAACTGCAACTGCGATTCCTCCGATCCCCAGACCGACCTGCTCTCCGGTTACGGTGAGCTGGCCGCCGACGGCTCCACCTCTTGCGGTATGTGGATCTACTCCGGTTACTACAGCAACAACGAGGCTCCTCTCGACCCGGCCAGCCAGCCCGTGTGCCGCCGCAACAACGTCGATACCTCCGGCCTGGGCCTGTACTCCGAGTGGGCCTTCGCTTGGCCGAACAACCGCCGCATCCTCTACAACCGCGCCTCGGCCGACATGAACGGCAAGCCCTGGCGTGAGGACCGTCGTCTCGTCGAGTGGGACGACGCCGAGGGTAAGTGGAAGGCCGGTTACGCCGACGGCTGCGACGTGGGCGACTTCGTTGCTGGCACCACACCGCCCAACAACAAGGCATTCTTCATGCTTTGGGAGCAGAACGCCCGCCTGGAGTCCTACGGAATGGAGGACGGCCCCCTGCCCGAGCACTTCGAGCCCTTCGAGAGCCCGCTGGACGAGAACCCGTTCAACGGCAGCCTCAACTCCCCGTGCTACCTGGGCCGCGGCCTGGAGTCCACGAAGCACTCCCCGCACAAGGACTTCCCGATCGTCGCCACGACCTACTCGGTCACCGAGCATTGGCAGACCGGCGGCCAGACCCGTCTGTGCCCCGCCCTCGTCGAGGCCATGCCTGCTCAGTTCATCGAGATGTCCTACGAGCTTGCTGCTGAGAAGGGCATCGAGAACGGCGAGAAGGTCCGCGTGTGGAACAACCGTGCCTCCATCGAGATCACGGCGCTCGTCACGCACCGCTTCAAGCCCTTCACCGTCAACGGCGAGAAGCTGCACCAGGTCGGCATGACGCACCACTTCGGTTGGTCGAGGCTCTTCGGCTCCGACGAGAACATGGTCAACGACCTGACCCCCAACGTCGGCGACGCAAACAGCCAGACGCCTGAGTACAAGGCGTTCCTGGTCAACATCGAGAAGCTGTAAGGAGGTTGGACAACATGAGCGAGAAAGCGATTCTGTTTGACACTGCGCGCTGCACCGCGTGCAAGGGTTGCCAGGTTTCCTGCAAGTGCTGGAACAACCTTCCCTCCGCCCTCGATGGTTCCAACGAGTGGAGCGGCTCGCACCAGAATCCCATCGACCTCAACGGCAACACCCGCCTCATCGTGACCTTCGATGAGCAGGAGGGTGGCCCCAAGGGTGTAGAGTGGGCCTTCGGTCGCCGCGCCTGCCAGCACTGCACCGACGCGCCCTGCGCCGAGGTCTGCCCGGCCGGCGCCATCTTCAAGACCGAGTACGGCATGGTCACGGTCGACGAGAGCAAGTGCGTCGGCTGCAGGTACTGCTCCATGGCGTGCCCGTTCGACGTGCCCCGTTACTACGAGGCTCCCGACGCCCCCTGGGTGTTCAAGCGCTCCATCATCGACAAGTGCACGGGCTGCGTCGACCGCATCGCCCAGGGCATGGCCCCGGCCTGCGTCACGGCCTGCCAGCCTGAGGCCCTGCAGTTCGGCGACCGCGAGGACATGATCAAGCTCGCCCACGAGAGCGTCGAACGCCTGCATGAGCGCGGCTTCAACGACGCCGTTGTCTACGGCGAGGAGGAGATGGGTGGCCTGCACGTCATCCAGGTCCTCAAGTACGGCGTCGAGCGCCACGGCCAGGTCGCCGATCCCAAGAAGAACCCGCTCATCGACGTCATGGACATCGCCAAGCCCGTCACCGGTGTCATCGCCGGCTGCGTGGTCGTTGGCCTGGGTGTCATGCGCGGTCTGTGCTCGGGCTACGATCGCAACGAGCGCATCTACAACCCCGAGACGGGCGACACCATCTCGCTCGACACGGGCGAGGTGCTCAAGCACGGCGACGGCCAGGACCCGATGTCCTTCAAGGAGCATATGTCCGAGGCCCTGAGCGGCGCCAAGCGCGACCTGCTCCACAAGGGTGCCGACAGCGAGAATGGTAAGGGAGGCAGCAATGAGTAACCACGAGACCTATCAGGCTCCGGCGGCCGATGCCGCCAAGAACAAGGCGTTCGTCGAGGCCCAGAAGGCTAAGGGAACTGAGCGTTACATTCAGCGTCACTCGCTGCTCGCCCGTATCACGCACGGCGTGGTCTCCATTTCCTGCATCCTGCTGGCCATCTCCGGCCTGTTCGTGTTCGTTCCGCCGCTGGCTGCCCTCGTGGGCGCCGATGCGGTCTTCACCATCCGCATGTCGCACCGCGTGCTCGGCTGCATCTTCATCCTGATGCCTGTCATCAGCGCCATCCTTGCTCCCAAGGGTGCCTGGCACATCATCAAGGAGGACGCCCTCAGCAAGTGGGACAGCGACGACAAGAAGTGGATGCTGCTCTTCCTGCCGTATCTCTTCCTGGCTCGTTGGCTCCACATGCCCGACCAGCATCAGAACAAGTCCGGCCAGCGTTTCGCCGACGGCATGCTCATCGTTCTGAGCCTGCTCATGGCTGTGACCGGCGTTGTCCTTACCCTGGACAACCTGGTGCTCGTCTCTCTGAGCGCCGAGGCTCACGCCGTGTGGCTCCTGCTGCACGACATCGGCTTCTTCCTCATCACCGTCTTCGGCATGGCACACATCTTCCTGGGCGGCGGCCTGTTCCAGCCCTACAAGGGTTGTGCCAAGCTCATGTTCGGCGACGGCACCGTCAGCGAGTCCTCGGCCTTGTACCACTGGGGCCACTGGGCGCGCGAGCAGATTGAGAGCGGCGAGAACATCGTCGAGAAGCCCCTCGCGTAATGCACCTGTTTGACCGGTGCGCTTGTAACCGGTAGGTACCTCCCCGGAGTCGGGGCGTGCCTACCAGCGCCCCGGCTCCACGCACTGCACATGCCGCCCGCCGACGAGCGTTTGTCGGCGGGCGGTTTTCGTTACAATCAGCCGGAGAGCAAAACGAGACCCGGTGTTGTCCGGCGAATGGAAAGGACTGGCTCCCATGAACCTGGAGCAGATTAAGGCGGTCGTCGAGGCGTACCGTCCCACGACGGCGGCCGACGACATGGCGCGCCTGGAGTTCTTCGAGGGCATCTGGCAGATTCAGCAGCGCCATGCCGACGCTGCAGGTCAGGCAATCGACCCCTCGACGCTGCCCGGCAAGGAAGAGCTGCTCGAGTGGTACTGGGCCTGCAAGCCGTTCCTGCGCCAGGTGCCCGCCGCCGTTGACGCTCGTCGCCTTGCTGCTTGCGCCCGCGAGATCGCCTCATACCTCATCGAGAAGGGTTCCTTCTCCCAGGACGCCTGCGGCTACCTCAAGGGCCTGCGTTGGACCGAAGTCGTCGAGGTCGAGCCCATCGACCTGGCGGGGGAGGACCCCGAGGGTTGGATCGAAGCCATCGCCAACGACGTCATCGAAGAGCAGGGCGAGTCCGACGAGGCCTTCGAGCGCGTGCGCCTCACCTGCATGGTGCTGACGCTTGCCCTGCGCAGCCAGCTTCAGCCTGTTGCTGAAGCGGAGCTTGCCGGTGTGCGCCGCGAGGTGGAGGAGGGGGCGTTCGAGCATGTCAGGCCCCTGCGCTGCCCGGTGTGCGGCGGTGCCGCCACACTTGCCCATGTTGGCCCCACTGCCTCCAACAAGGCCAACGTTCGTACCCTGTATTGCGGCCAGTGCGGCTCCACCTGGGGCTTTGAGCGTGTGCGTTGTGCATGCTGCGGCACCCAGCACCAGGGTCACCTCGAGTACCTCAGCGTCGAGGGCGACGATGCGCATCGCGTCCATGTATGCAGCGAGTGCGGCGGTTATATGCGCACCCACTTCAACGACCCGGCCTCTCGCGTGGCCTTCGTGCCCGAGGTCGAGGACGTTATGATGGTGAAGCTCACGGCCCTTGCCGAAGCCGGCCAGCTCAAGGCCTGCGAGTAGGGTCAACCACCTGCTCTTGTAGGAAACGTCGACCAAAAAGGGGTGCCCGCCATGCGTGGGCGCCCCTTTTTTGCTCGCGTACGTTACTAACGTGTTTCAGGGTGTATCCGTAAACGGTTTATGCAGGTAAAGCGGCTTTGGATGCGGTACTATGCACATCATTCGTATTCATTCGCAGGCGTGTCCTGCGACGAGGAAAGGGGACATTCCATGTCCATAAAAGACCTCGGATCGAAGTGGGCCAACTCGAGCCTCATCCTTCGCATCCTTGCGGGCCTGATCATCGGTGTCATCTTGTCATTCATCCCGGGTCTGACCGGCGGCAACAGTTTCATCGAGCTTCTTGGCTCCGTGTTCGTGAGCGCGCTGAAGGGCGTCGCCCCCATCCTGGTGTTCTTCCTCGTCATGAGCGCTCTTGCCAACGCCAAGACCTCCGGCGGCATGAAGAACATCATCATTCTCTACGTTGTGGGCACCTTTGCCGCGGCGGCCGTGGCGGTCATCGCCATGTACATCTTCCCGCTCACCGTCACGCTGGCCGACGCCTCCGATGTGTCGCAGAGCTCGCCTGAGGGCATCGGCTCCGTGCTGTCCACCCTCATCCTCAACATGTTCTGCAACCCCATTGCAGCCCTCACCAACGCCAACTACCTCGGCATCCTCACCTGGGCCGTGGCTCTGGGCATTGCGCTTCGCAAGGCTCCCGAGGGCGTGCGCAGCGTGCTGTCTTCTGTTTCTGACGCCGTGAACACCGTCGTGCGCTGGGTCATCCAGCTTGCCCCCTTCGGCATCTGCGGCCTGGTGTACTCCGCCGTCGTCACCTCGGGCGTGGAGATTTTCACTGAGTACGGCATGCTCATCCTTGTCCTCGTGGGCTGCATGCTCTTCGTCGCCCTCGTGGTGAACCCGCTCATCGCCTTCTTCTGCTTCCACAAGAATCCCTACCCGCTCGTGTTCCGCTGCCTGAAGGACTCTGGCATCTACGCGTTCTTCACCCGTAGCTCCGCGGCCAACATCCCCGTGAACATGAGCCTGTGCGAGAAGCTCGGCCTGCACAAGGACGGCTACTCCGTGTCCATCCCGCTGGGTGCCACGATCAACATGGGAGGCGCCGCCGTCACCATCACCGTCATGGCCATGGCTGCCGCCAACACGCTGGGCATCGCCATCGACATCCCCACGGCCATCGTCCTCTCGGTGCTTGCCGCCGTCTCCGCATGCGGCGCTTCCGGCGTTGCGGGCGGCTCGCTTCTGCTCATCCCGCTGGCATGCTCGCTGTTCGGCATCTCCAACGACATCGCCATGCAGATGGTTGCCATCGGCTTTATCATCGGCGTAATCCAGGATTCCTGCGAAACTGCCCTCAACTCCTCCTCTGACGTCCTCTTTACCGCCAGCGCGCAGTACCATGAGATGGAGAAAGCTGGTATCGATTTCAACCCGGGCCGCGACGCTGCCCCCGTCGAGCTGCCCAACAAGGAGGCGTAAGTGGCAGAGTTCGTCTTTCAAATGCATGGTGCCCGTCTCGCGTATGGCGACAAGGTCATCCTCGATGAGGTGACGATGGGCTTCTTCCCCGGCGCCAAGATCGGCGTGGTGGGCCCCAACGGCATGGGCAAGTCCACCTTGCTCAAGGTCATGGCGGGTCGTCTGGAGTGCTCGGCCGGCGATTGCAGGCTCACCCCGGGCTTCACGGTGGGTCTGCTCGAGCAGGAGCCCCCGCTCGACGACTCCAAGACCGTGGTCGAGAACATTCGCATGGCGTTTGCTGACGTTATTGCCAAGGTTGAGCGTTTCAACCAGATTGGCGAGGAGATGGCCGCGCCCGACGCGGACTTCGACGCCCTCATGGCCGAGATGGGCCGTCTGCAGGACGAGATCGACGCCGCCAACGGCTGGGATCTCGACTCGCAGCTCTCCCAGGCCATGGATGCCCTGCAGTGCCCCGATCCCGACGCACCGGTGAACGTGCTTTCGGGAGGCGAGCGTCGTCGCGTTGCCTTGTGCAAGATCCTGCTCGAGGCACCCGACCTACTGCTGCTCGACGAGCCTACCAACCACCTCGACGCCGAGAGCGTCCTGTGGCTCGAGCAGTTCCTGGCGAACTACCCGGGTGCGGTTCTGGCTGTCACGCACGACCGCTACTTCCTCGACAACGTCGCGCAGTGGATCTGCGAGGTTGACCGCGGCCACCTCTATCCCTACGAGGGCAACTACTCCACCTACCTCGACACGAAGGCCCGCCGCCTTGCCCTTCAGGGCCAGCAGCAGGAGAAGCTCGTCAAGAGGCTTGAAAGCGAGCTCGAGTGGGTGCGTTCCAGCCCCAAGGCGCGTCAGGCCAAGAACAAGGCCCGTCTTGCGCGCTACGAGGAGATGGAGGCGCAGGCCCGTCAGTTCAAGAAGAACGACCTCACCGACATCACCATCCCCGTGGGCCCGCGCCTGGGCTCCAAGGTGCTCGAGGCCAAGAATATCCGCAAGTGCTTCGGCGACCGCGTGCTCATCGACGACCTGTCGTTTTCGCTGCCGCGCAACGGCATCGTGGGCGTCATCGGCCCCAACGGTGTAGGCAAGACCACGCTGTTTAAGACTATCGTGGGCCTGGAGGAGCTGACCTCCGGCAGCCTTGAGGTCGGCGAGAGCGTGAGCATCTCCTACGTCGACCAGAACCGCTCGGGCATCGACCCGCAGAAGAAAGTCTGGGAGGTCGTGGGCGACGGGTACGACTTCATCAAGGTCGGCGACCAGGAGTTCCAGACGCGCGCCTATGTGGCAAGCTTTGGTTTCAAGGGCTCCGACCAGCAGAAGCTTGCCGGCATGCTCTCCGGCGGCGAGCGCAACCGCCTGAACCTGGCGCTCACGCTCAAGCAGGGCGGCAACCTGCTGCTCCTCGACGAGCCGACCAACGACCTCGACACCGAGACGCTTGAGTCGCTCGAAGAGGCGTTGCTTGCCTTCCCCGGCTGCGCCGTGGTCGTCAGCCACGACCGCATGTTCCTCGACCGCATCGCCACGCACATCCTTGCGTGGGAGGGCGACGACGAGAACCCCGGCCGCTGGCACTGGTTCGAGGGCAACTTCGACTCCTACCAGAACGACCGCGTTGCCCGCCTGGGCCAGGAGGCCTCCCGTCCGCACCGCCTGCACCGCAAGCTTACGCGCGACTAACGAGCCAAAGAGCACAGAAATGCGAAGGGACGCGTTACCACTGCGGTAGCGGGTCCCTTTTTGCATGCGGTGGGGAAGAGCGATCTGTGCTGGCTAGGAACAAAGATGCACAGAAAGCAAAAAGGCCAGGAACTGTTTCCAGTCCCTGGCCTCGTTGTGAGCATGGTCGGGCAAGCGGGATTTGAACCCACGACCCCTTGACCCCCAGTCAAGTGCGCTACCAAGCTGCGCTATTGCCCGAAGTGCAAGAAGTAATACTAATCCTTCTGCCAAGAGAATGCAAGCACTATTTTGCAAAGAAATGAAGATTGGCGCATCGTTCCTGTAGGTGTGCCCGCATTCTCAAGGCTCGGGGTTTATCAACCCAGGGCTATGAGATGGACACGGTATAGGTGACGTTGATCGCCAAGAGCGTTACCAAGCTTGCCAATATGATCAGCACGCAACGAATGACCTGGTACGCCAAGGATCTCTCGTGCTTGATGCCAAGCCTCGCAAAGAGGCGGCGCTTGTCGTAGAGCGTATACGCGATGCTGGAAAAGAACAGCACATAGAAGACGGCATAGCAGCGATTCAGCCAGAACGGGGTGCCTTCGGGCAGCGCCTGCGAGGTCGTGAACCAGGAGGCATACGTGTACAGTACCCAGTTCAGGGCAATGAACACGTTCCAGACGCGGCAGATCCAGGTGGGAATCGCGTCGGGCAGGTTGGAGAGCAGCGAGCGGAGGGCGCCTTGCGGGTTTCGTGGGCGGAGCGATTGTTCGGGCGAGTCATTCGCCTGACGCTCGTCAGGGACGGAAGGGCGCACGGGAGCGGGACTTTGCAGGCGCGCCTTCACTACGGCTCTCACCGACGGGCACGCCTCAAAGGCCGTCTTCAAGTCTCGCGCGCTCATATAGCGGCCTTTGGCGTCCAGCGCGCAGGCCTTGGCGATGACGCGCCTGAGGTCGCTGGGAATCGACGGGTCAGCATAGTCGACCAGCCGGTCGTTGTTTGACATGGGCCTGCCCGTCAGGCAATAGAACAGCACCGCCCCCAGGGCATAGACGTCGGTCTGCACGCTTGTCTGTCCAAAACCGCACTGCTCGGGCGGCGCGTAGGGGCGCGTGCCCAAATATGCCGTGTCGTGGTCGGCTTGGGGTTTGAAGACGCGGGAGATGCCGAAGTCAAGGAGCATAACCGCGGGCATGCGACCTTCGCTCTCGTCGAGGTCGACCATGACATTGGTGGGCGTGATGTCGCGATGGATGATGGGGCGCTCGAAAGCGGTGTGGGGTTCCTCAACTGCGTCGCAGAGCTCGGGAAACACCCGCTGTGTGAAGTCGAGGCGCTCCTTTTGCCCGGGCAGCGCTTCCACGCATGCGGCAAGCATTTTGCCCGGTGCGGTCTCCATGACGACGACGAGCTTGTCGCCTATGAGGCCGCAGTCAAGGATGAAAGGGACGTGCTTGAGGCGTTTGCCTGCCCGCTGTTTCTCAAACAGCAGCTGGTATACCTCGCCCAGGCCGCTTTGACGGGCGATGTACTTGCGGATGAAGGGACCCGTCTCTTGCGTATCGGCCGTGCCCAGCCGATAGACTCTCTCGGTGCGTTCGACCTGCGTCTGCTTGATGAGGGCATCCACGCGATAACACGCATCGCTCTCGAAGCGCTCGAGCATCTCCGCCAAGGGGTCTATGCTGGTAGTTGAGCTCGTGGGTTCCATCATGCTCCGAGTGCGTACCGGTTGAGAAGAAAAGGCGGACCCGGATGGGCCCGCCTTGATGATAAGCCTTCCTTGGAAGTCTCAGCCGCGCCTTTCAGCAAACGGTCTCTTCTCCAAAGCGGTAGAGCTCCTCGTTGACTTTCTGCAGCGAGCAGCCGCGGTCGAGGCAGAAGATGATGATGGCGTCGCGGCGGCACTTGGCGTTGAGCTCGTTTGCGCCCGCCGCTCGAAGCGCCCGGTTTGTCTCTCGCAGGGAGAGGGCCATGGCAAAAGCAATCTGCAGCACCTTGTCGCGGGAGGGATGGCGCGTCCCTTTGAAAATCTGGTAGCCGAAGGTCTCGTTGAGGTTGGCCATACGCACCACCTGGGCACGCTCGAGGCGCTTGGCGGTGAGAAGCTCGCTGAGATAGTCGGCAAGGCTTCGCTCGGTAGTTTCCTGTTGGTCCAAAAAGTCGTCGACGCTGGGGGCGTGCAACAGCCGGTCGAGTTCGTTTTCGGTTAAAGGCTCGCTCATCGTGTGTCTCCAAGGTGCAGGCGGCGTTGCTGTACAGAATAGCGTGAACGCGCAGATGAGGCGGCGGGGGAGGTTCTGCACCGTACGCGTTTCTCTACGAGAGGCTCCAGCTTGCCGTGGCGCTGTTCGAGAACATCGACGCATAGTACAGCGCCTTGGTGATGTCACCTTCGAAGCAAACGGCGCCCGTTACCGTGCCGCCGGGGGCAAGGGTGCCCGAGCCCAGGCTGACAACGTCGCTGCCGCTGTAATACGTATACGAGCGCAGGACGCCTTGGGTGTCCTGGGCTTTCCAATCGTAGACGTTGAAGCTTGCCTCTTCAGAGCTGCCGTTGGTGTAGGTGACAGTGACGGCCGTGATGGGGGAGCCGTCATGTTTCACGAGGCTCGTGTCCACGGAGTCCACCGAGACGGTCAGGCCGTCTGCCAAGGTAATGGAGGTGCCCAGGGCGAGGTCCTGAGATTGCGCCGCTGTGTCGGCGGCGCCGTCGGACGTGCCTGCGGGGGCAGCACTCGTCGAGGTGACGGCCGGGCCGCTCTTAGCGCTGTCGACGGCGTCGTTGATGGCCTTCGAGGTGGCCTGCTGGGCGGCGAGAACGGCTGCGCAGGCGATGATGCAAATGACGAGGCCTGCAATGGCAAGTCCCTTGCCCGAACGGGTGCGCCTCAAAGTGGCCGTGAGCCCCACGATGGCAAAAATTGCTCCTAACAGGGCAAGGAAAAACGAGCCGTTGTTGAGGATGGGCATCCAGGAGGTTACAAGCGCCACGATTCCGAGCACAAGACCCGCAATCGCCATAGCGGAGGTGGCTGGCTTGACCGAACCCTGCGTTCCTTGCTCGTCCATTTCCTGTTCTGCGTGTGCCATGATGGCCCCTTTCGTCGTGTCTACTTGCTGACGAGGGGGATTGTAGGCAGCGCACCGGACAGATTCATTAGCTGCCGGCTAAGGCGGGACACGTGGTTGCTTCAGGTGAACAACATGTGACCGGTCGTGCTTCCGGCCGGGCTTTTGGCTGTCCGCTTGGCTGCCTGCCTGTTCCATTCGCGCCTTCCAAATTCCCTGATACCGTGCGAAAACAGCACGTAGGCCACGGGCGGCGGAGCTTCTGGTAGTATTCGGCCCACTATTTTGCGGCGGCCCGCGGGCGGCCCAGCATGCCAAGGAAGAGGGCCACATGATCTTTGAGGCGATGATCGTGGACGACGAGGCGCCGGCGCGCGTCGAGCTGCGCAACCAGCTCGAGCTCACCGGGCGTTTCAAAGTGGCGAGCGAGGCGGTGTGCCTGCAAGAGGCAATCGCCAAGCTCAAGACCCATGAGGTGGACGTGGCGTTTATCGACCACAACATCGTGGGTGCGGGCACCACCCTGTTGCCCGACTCGCTCGGCGAGCTGGCCAAGGTTCCCATGTTCGTGTTCATGACCGCCTACAGCGACTATCGCGACGACCCCTTCGGCATGCAACCTTTTGATTGGCTGGCAAAGCCGGTGGAGCGAAAGCCCCTGCTCAAGGTCGTGTCGCATATCGAAGACGCCTATCGCAAGGCGGTGAGCAGCCATGAACGTATTGGTCTTTAACGCAGGGTCGAGCTCACTCAAGTTCAAGCTGTTCTCCTATCCTGAAGGGGCCGATTGGGAGGAAGTCACTCCCGACGAGCTTGCGGGCGGGCTTGTGGAGCGCGTGGGCAGCGAGAGCGCCCGCCTTGTCATGCACGAGGGCGCCGGCAGTGAGCAGACCACGGAGCTTGTGCGTGCCGCAAGCTGCGTGGACGCCCTCGAAATCGTGCTCGATCGCATTGCGGGCCCGGGCCGCGTCTTGGCGAGCCTGTCGCAGGTCGATGCCGTCGGCCACCGCGTGGCGCATGCCGGGGCCGAGTTCGGCTGCTCGATGCCGGTGGATCAGCATGTGATCGAGTGCGTGCAGCGTTACTCGCACCTGGCTCCGCTGCACAATCCCAGCGCGCTGCTTGTCGTTGACCGCTGTCGCGAGATTTTCGGCGACGCGCTGGAGGTCGCCTCGTTCGACACGGCCTTCCACCAGACCATCCCCGCGCGCAACTACGTGTATCCCATCCCGTACCGCTACTACTCTGAGCAGGGCATTCGTCGCTTCGGTTTCCATGGCATCTCGCACAAGTACGTGTCGAGGCGTGCGGCGAAGTTCCTGGGCAAGAGCGTGCGTGACCTCAAGATGGTGACCTGCCACCTGGGTGCGGGCGCCTCCATCTGCGCCATCGACCACGGCATCAGCATGGACACCTCCATGGGGTACACCCCGCTCGACGGCATCATCATGGGCACGCGCTCCGGTTCGGTGGACCCGGCCATCATCACGGCCATCATGGAGAAGGAAAACCTCACGCCTGCCCAGATGGACCAGATGCTCAACCGCGAGAGCGGCATCCTGGGCGTGTCGGGTGTGTCGGGCGACCTGCGCGAGCTCAAAGAGGTCATCAAGTACGGCGACGAGCAGGCCGAGCTTGCCTACGACATCTTCCTCACCTCCATCCGCCGCACCATCGGCTCGTACTTCTTCGAGCTGGCGGGCGTCGACGTCATCGTGTGCACGGCCGGCGTGGGTGAGAACGACCCCTATGCGCGCCGCCTCATCTTCCGAGGCTTGGAGCCTTTCGGCATCCAAATCGACGAGGAGCGCAACATGGTGGCCGAGAAGGTGGACCGTCGCATCTCCACCGACTCTTCCACCGTGGAAGTGCTCGTCATTCCCACCAACGAGGAGGCGGAGATTGCCCGCGACGCGGCCCTCATTGCCGCCGGCGTGGACATCTCCGACCCCTGGGCGAACTAAAGGCTGCGTGACCTGCGTGACCTGCGCGAACTTGCGCAGGCTTGCGCTGCCCCCATGCGCCTGCGGGTGTATGCTTGCTTGTGTTATCCCATAATCACGACGAAAGGACCCGTCTTCTATGGAACGCCCCAACGCGTGGAAGGGCTACACCGACTCCCAGCTCGCCGAGCTTGACGGTCTGTGCGCCCGCTATACCGACTTCATCTCCGAGAACAAGACCGAGCGCGAGTGCTGCGCCGCGGCCGTGAAGCTTGCCGAAGCCGCCGGCTACCTGCCGCTTGAGGACTGCATCGCCCAGGGCAAGAAGCTCGCCGCCGGCGACAAGGTGTACACGACCGCCTATGGCAAGACGCTGCTGCTTGTGCATCTCGGCGCCAAGCCGCTCCAGGAGGGCCTCAACATTCTGGGCGCCCACATCGACTCGCCGCGCCTCGACGTGAAGCAGAACCCGCTCGACGAGACCAACGAGATCGCCCGCCTCGACACACACTATTACGGCGGCATCAAGAAGTACCAGTGGGTCGCCATGCCGCTGGCCCTGCACGGTGTGGTGTCGCTGCAGAACGGCACCAACGTCGAGGTCTGCGTGGGCGAGGATCCTTCCGACCCCGTGCTCTACATCTCCGACCTACTGCCCCACCTGGGCCAGGACCAGATGGCCAAGAAGGCCTCCGAGGTCATCGAGGGCGAGATGCTCGACGTCATCGTGGGCAACCGCCCGCTCGTGGTGAAGGCCGCCGAGGGCGAGGGCGCTGAGAAGGCCGAGGAACCCAAGGACCCCGTGGCCAAGAACGTCCTGGCCATCCTGGCCGACAAGTACGGCATCGAGGAGGAGGACCTGGTTTCTGCCGAGCTCGAGATCGTTCCCGCGGGCCGTGCGCGCGACTGCGGCCTGGACCGCTCCCTGATCGCCGGCTATGGCCACGACGACCGCGTGTGCGCCTATCCGAGCCTGCTGGCCCAGCTCGACACCGACACCCTCGCCCGCACCTCCGTCACCCTGCTCGTGGACAAGGAGGAGATTGGCTCGGTGGGTGCCACGGGCATGACAAGCCGTTTCTTCGAGAACGCCATGGCCGAGGTCCTCGCTTTGGCAGGCGAGCCCGGCGACCTGCCGCTGCGCCGCTGCCTGGCCAGGTCCTGGATGCTCTCCAGCGACGTGTCCGCCGCCTTCGACCCGAGCTTTGCGAGCGTCTTTGAGTCCAAGAATGCCTGCTACCTGGGCCATGGCCTCACGTTCAACAAGTTCACTGGCTCGCGCGGCAAGTCGGGCTCCAACGACGCCAACGCCGAGTACGTGGCGCGCATTCGCCGCATCATGAACGAGGGCGGCGTCTTCTTCCAGACGGCTGAGCTGGGCAAGGTCGACATCGGCGGCGGCGGCACCATCGCCTACATCCTGGCGGAGTACGGCATGCAGGTCATCGACTGCGGCGTGCCGGTGCTTTCTATGCACGCGCCCTGGGAGGTCGTGAGCAAGGCCGACGTGTACGAGGCCTATCGCGGCTACAAGGCGTTCCTGGCTGCTGAGTAACACCCAGCGACCATCGACTGCGGGGCCCGTCTCCTGGTGGGGGCGGACTCCGCGTGTGTCATGCGCGGCGATGGCTTGCCGCGCCCTTCGATGGTCGCCTGGGCGCCCGCACTCTCGCGCGTGCTTGCTTTACCCGCTCTACCTGCGAAAGGCTTCTCATGCTCACTATTGGTTGCCATCTGTCCGCCTCGAAGGGCTATCTCGCCATGGCATGCGATGCCGTCTCCATCGACGCCAACACGTTCCAGTTCTTCACGCGCAACCCTCGCGGCGGCAAGGCCAAGGACATCAACCCAGCCGACGTGGAGGCGTTTCATGCCTACTGCGCCGAGCATGGCATCACGACCATCCTCGCGCATGCCCCCTATACGCTCAACGCGGCGGCGGCAAAGCCCGAGGTGCAGGAGTTCGCCCGCGCGACCTTCGCCGACGACCTCGTGCGCATGGAGGCCACGCCGCACCAGATGTACAACTTCCATCCCGGCAGCCACGTGGGCCAGGGTGCGCAGGTGGGCATCGAGAAGATCGCGAGCGTGCTCAACGAGGTTCTCGCCCCCGAGCAGACCACGACGGTGCTGCTTGAGACCATGGCCGGCAAGGGGACCGAGGTGGGCCGCACCTTTGAGGAGCTGCGTGCCATCATCGACCGCGTGGAGCTCTCCGAGCATCTCGGCGTGTGCCTGGACACCTGCCATGTGTGGGACGCCGGCTACGACATCGCGCATGACCTCGACGGCGTGCTCGACGAGTTCGACCGCGTGGTGGGCCTGGGCCGTTTGCGTGCCATCCACCTCAACGACTCGATGAACCCGCTCGGCGCGCACAAGGACCGCCACGATGCGATAGGGCAGGGCCACATCGGCTTCGAGGCGCTCTATGCGGTGACGCGCCATCCTGCCCTGTGCGACCTGCCCTTCTTCCTCGAGACGCCCCACGACACGCTGGCCGGCTATGCCGAGGAGATCGCCCGCCTGCGGTAACTCCGCCTTCGATAAGGAGACCCCATGCGCATTTTGCACGTGAGTGCCCAGAAGCCCGATTCCACCGGAAGCGGCGTGTACCTCACCCAGGTGGTGGCGGCCTGCGCGCGCCTGGGGTGCGAGCAGGCGGTTGTGTGCGGCATCGGGCCCGACGACGTGCCGGCGCTGCCCGAGGGCGTCGCCGTGTACCCGGTGCGGTTTGAGAGCGCTGAGCTGCCGTTTCCCGTGGTGGGCATGAGCGACGTCATGCCCTATCGCGCCACGCGCTACCGTGACATGACGCCCGAGATGGTGGCGCGGTTCCGCGCGGCGTTCGAGCGCCGCCTGCGCGAGGCCGTTTGCGCCCTTAGGCCCGACGTGATTTTCTGCCACCACCTCTATCTGCTCACATCCTGGGCGCGCGAGCTGTTTCCCAATCTCGCGGTGGCCGCGCTCAGCCATTCGAGCGACCTGCGCCAAATGCGCCAGCACGCCCTTGAGCGCGACCGCATCGTCGCTGGCATCCAGGGGCTCGACCTCGTGTTCGGCCTGCACGAGGGCATGCGTGCCACAATCGCGGACATCTACGGCATGCCCCGCGAGCGTGTGCATGTGCTTGGCACGGGCTACGACACCGGGGTCTTTTGCCGCGAAGGCGCCTGCGCCCTGCCCATGGGCGAGGGTCGTCCGCCCCGCATCCTCTATGCTGGCAAGATTGCCTACGCCAAGGGTGTGGCAAGCCTCATGCGCGCGCTTTCTTTGTTGCCACCCGAGCTGGCAGATGCGGAGATCTACCTGGCAGGAGGCGCGGGAGACGCCCAGGAGTATGCCGCCATCGAGGTGCTTGCGGCGGCCAGCGGCCACAAGGTCGTCTTCCTGGGGAAGGTGAGCCCCTCCGAGCTCGCCTCGTACTACCGCTCGTGCGACGTGTTCGTGCTGCCGAGCTTCTACGAGGGCCTGCCCCTTGTGGTGGTGGAGGCCATGGCATGCGGGTGCAAGGTCGTGGTGAGCGACCTTCCCGGCGTGCGCCCCTGGCTGGGCGAGAATCTGCCCGGCGCTCCCGTGCGCTACGTGGAGCTTCCTCGCATGGAGGAGGTCGACGTGCCCGTGGAGGCTGACCTGCCCGCCTTCGAGCAGCGCCTGGCCGATGAGCTCGTGGCGTCTCTCGCCGAGCCTGCCCGCGCGTGCGACCCCAGCAGTCTGTCCTGGGACAGCCTGGCCACACGTCTTGTGGATGACCTCAGCGGCGTTGTCGCATACAATCGTTAGGTTGGGGCATGTCGCGCGTCTTGCCCCCACGGGGCGATTGTGGCCGGCTACGAGTGGTCGCTCACGCCCGAAAAGGATGCTCGTTCCGTGTAAGCGTCGGTGCCGCCAGATTATTTGCAAGAAAAAAGGCCTCCCGAACCCTGCGGTTCGGGAGGCCTTGCTGTGTTTTCTGGCGGAGATGCATGTGAATCGAACACACCCGAGACGTTCTGCGCGCCCCGCAACGGTTTTGAAGACCGCGGAGACCACCAGGCCTCATCCATCTCCATATGCTCACCAAGTAATGTAGCCTAGCCAGTATACAGAAAAATACCTGCTCAAGTACGAGAAACTGATTCCTACTTCTGGCTGCACAAGGTTCGTACATCCCCATCGCGCCTCGTGAGGCCGCACTGGTCGAAGTATTCCAGCAGGGGCATGGCGTACTTGCGCGTGGTGCCCATGGCCTCCTTGAGCTCGGCGGCAGTGGCGGTGCCGTGGGCCTCCAGCCAAGCGCGCGTGGCCTGTTTCAGGCTCTCCAGGGCAGCGGCTTCCATGTAGGAGTCGGGGGCGTAGCGCGCGATTTTGCCGGCGCGTTCCAGCTCGCCCAGGGCCTTTTGACCTGTTTTGGCGTCGAGCTCGGCCGAGGCGATGGAGTCCTGCGCGCCTGCCGGCCAGATGCCCGCCGCCTGGTACACGGCGAGCAGGGCGTCCTGGGCTGCCTGCAGGCGCATCTGAGCGCCGGCTCCGGCCGTCTTGTGGGCAACCTTGCCCTGGGCGGCCACGGCGTTGGGGCACATGCCCACAAGCACGTCGAAGCATGCCTGGCTGCTCTCGGGGCACACCTTGGCACGCAGCGCGGCCTTGTCGATGCCGGACTCGTTGGGGTTGGCTGCATGGAAGGCGAGCAGGGCCTTCTCAATCGCCCCGCCCAGGCGCTGCACGCTCTGCTTCGTCGCGATGGCGGGGTTGTTCGCGTCTCCCATGGTCATGACGTCGCGGGCTGCGGCGACCGCGTTGAAGGGAGCGCTCACGAGCTCGCGGGGCACACCGAGTCCCTCGGCGACCTCGCCGGCGTTCACCGGCCTACCGCTTGAGCGCGCGTAAGCCTCCACGGCGGCCGCCACGTCGCCGCTGTCGAGGGCGCGGACTTCCTTCTCGTCGGCCTCGTTGAGGGTCGAGCGGCGCTTGGGGTGGGCGCTCAGCACGCCGCCGCCGCCGACGACGCGGGCAGGGGAGAGCGTGCGCACGATGAAGCGGTCGCCGTAGGTAAGCGGCAGGTCCTCGTCGAGGCGAACCTGCACAAGGTTGGAGCTGCCGGGCTTGAACTCAGAGGCGCCCTCGAGGCTCAGGACGCGTCCCTCCACCTCGCGGGTGCCGTGGGCCACGCGCACGCGCGCGCCGCTTTCGAGCACCGCGCCGCAGGAGAAGGGATCGAGGTAGTCAAAGCGTGCGTCGAAGCGGTTCGAGACCTGCACCGTGCCCGGCGTGGCGAGGAAGTCTCCGGGGCGCACGTCTTCGAGTGCGACGTCGGCCAGGCACACGGCCACGCGGTTGCCGGCGGCCGCCTGCTCCACGCTCTCGCCGTGCATCTGCACCGAGCGCACGCGCGAGCGGGTGCGGGAGGGGAGCAGCTCGAGGTCGTCGCCGGCCACGACCGAGCCCGACCACAGCGTGCCCGTCACCACGGTGCCGAAGCCGCGCACGGTGAAGGCGCGGTCGATGGGCATGCGCATGCCGCCGTGGTCGTGGATGCGCCCGACGCCCTGGGCGGCCTTGTCGATGGCGGCGCGCAGCTCGTCCAGGCCCGCGCCGGTGCGGCTCGAGCAGGGGACGATGGCGCAGCCCGCATAGGGCGTGCCCTCCATGTACGAGGCGATCTCGCCGGCCATGAACTCGACCCACTCGTCGTCTACCAGGTCGGTCTTTGTCATAGCGACAACCAGGCGCTTCACGCCCAATACGCGAAGGACCGCCAGGTGCTCCACCGTCTGGGGCATGATGCCGTCGTCGGCTGCGACCACGAGCAGGGCCACGTCGACGCCGGTGGCGCCGGCCACCATCTGGCGCACGAAGCGCTCGTGGCCGGGCACGTCGACCACGCCCATCGTGCGGCCGCTGGGCAGCTTGAGCTGGGCAAAGCCGAGCTGGATGGTGATGCCGCGGCGCTTCTCCTCCTCCAGGCGGTCCGGGTCGGTGCCGGTGAGGGCACGCACGAGGGAGGACTTGCCGTGGTCGATGTGGCCCGCCGTGCCGAGCACGAGCGAGGCGTTGGTCTTGGGCCTGGTCATGGCTACCTCGATTCCTTGCGGCCCTGCAGGCGCGCGTAGTCGGCGAGCGCCGCGGCCACTTCGCCGGCCTCGGACTCTCCCATGAGGGTGCGCACGTCTACGAGGAGCCTCTCGTTCTTGATGCGAGCGACGATGGGTACCTGGCGCTTCGTCTGCAGGTAGCGCTCGCAGTCGATGGCGCTGCCGGCGCCGAACGTCACGGCCACGCAGCGCGTGGGGATGTCGTAGAGCGGCAGCGACCCGCCGCCGGCGCGCGACACCTCGTCGATGACCTCGCAGCTCAGGATGCCCTGGGCGGTTGCCTCGATGTTGCCGCTCAGCTCCTGGGCCAGCGGATCGAGCTCGGCGGCCGTGGCGGTGAGCATGCGCACCGTGGGGATGTCGCGGCGTGCCTGCTCGGGGTCGAGGTAGAGGCGCAGCGTCGCTTCAAGCGCCGCCAGCGTCATCTTGTCCAGGCGCAGGGCGCGTGCCAGGGGGTTCTTCTTCAGGCGGTCGATGTGCTCCTTGCTGCCCACGATGATGCCGGCCTGCGGGCCGCCGAGCAGCTTGTCGCCCGAGAAGCTCACCAGGCCGCAGCCCTTGAGGGCCTCGGCCACCGTGGGGTCGGCCTCGGGACCCAGGAAGGACAGGTCCACGAAGGCGCCCGAGCCCAGGTCCTCGTACACAAGCAGGGGCTCGGCGCCCACGGCGGCGCGGCGCACGTTCTCCTTGCGGGCGACTTCTGCCAGGTCACGGGTACTCACCGTCTCGGTGAAGCCCACCATGCGGTAGTTGGAGGGGTGCACCTTGAGCAGCATCGCGGTGTCGGGCGTGATGGCGCGCTCGTAGTCGCGCAGGTGCGTCTTGTTGGTGGCGCCCACCTCGATCATGTGCGCGTTGGAGTACTCCATGATGTCGGGGATACGGAAGGAGCCGCCGATTTCCACGAGCTCGCCGCGGCTGACCACGGCGCTCTTGCCGGCGGCGAACTCGGCCAGCACGATGAGCACGGCGGCGGCGTTGTTGTTCACAGCCATGGCAGCTTCGGCGCCGGTGAGGGCGCACAGGAGGCGCTCGCAGTGGTCGTGGCGGCTGCCGCGCGCCATGGTCTTCACGTTGTACTCAAGCGTGGAATAGCCGGTGATGACGTCGTTCACGGCCTCCACGGCCTGGGGCGCCAAGGCGCTGCGGCCCAGGTTGGTGTGGATGATGACGCCCGTTGCGTTGATGACCCTGCGCAGCGACGGTTCGGCCAGGCTGAGCAGCCCCAACACCGCCTGGGCAACGATGTCTTCGCGCTCCACCTTTTCAATCGTTCCGGCGAGAATGCCCGCGCGCACGCTGTCGATGGAGGCGCGGACCTTGTCGGCGGCAACGTTGTGCGGCACGCTCTGGGCAAGCATGGCAACGTGCGGGTCGTTCAGAATCTCGTCCACCTGGGGGAGCTGACGCAGGAGGGCGCGTGCGGAGTCGTTTGTCACGATATGGTCTCTTTCTGCTGGTATACAGGCAATTTTGGTTTCGATATACGCAGTTTGACAGGCATGAGGGTAGCAAAGATGTGTAGGGAAGCTCAAGTGTGCGGCGGGTATCGTCGAATTGCCAGAGCCAATGGGGGCGAACGGGCGTGTAAGGCCGCCAGGCGGGTTGGGCCAATATTGCTGGGCCGTTGGCGTTTAAGTGCGATTTTGACGTCTCCGCCAGGTCCCGTGTGTGCTATGGTCTGAGTATATTCCGGCGGGGATTCTGCACCCGCCGATGACGCCTGGCCGCAGGGCACTTTCGTGCCGCGGTGGGTGGATTTCTGCATTCATCTGGCTTATTTTCATACTACCAGTGCAATCGTGTCCGTTTCAGAGGAAGGATTCCCCATGTTGCTCGACGCTTTTGGCAAGCAGTGCCCCATGCCCCTCGTTATGGCGAAGAAGGCCCTCGACGAGGGCGAGCGCGACGTTCAGATCAAGGTTGACAACGACACCGCCGTCAAGAACCTCTCCCGTCTGGCCACCAAGCAGAACCTGGGCTTCGAGGTCGAGACGATCGAGGGCGGCTACCTCGTGAAGTTTAGCGCCGACGGCGCCCAGGCCGGCCAGGCCCAGGCTGCCGTGGCCCCGGTGCTCTCCGGCATGGGCTCGGGCGGCTCGGGCTATGCCGTGTTCATCGGCAAGGACCACGTGGGCGAGGGCGACCCCACCCTGGGCCGCAACCTCATGAAGATGGCCATCTACACGCTCGCTGAGTCTGACGACGTCCCCAGCTCGGTCCTCTTCATGAACTCCGGCGTCAAGCTTGTCGCGGGCGAGGAGCCCCAGGTGGTCGAGAGCTGCAACAAGCTCATCGAGCGCGGCTGCGAGATCCTCGTGTGCGGCACCTGCCTCAACTTCTACGGCATCACCGACAAGCTCGAGGCCGGCGAGGTGTCGAATATGTATGACATTCTCTCCCGTATGCAAGAGGCGGGGAAGGTTATTACGCTGTAGGGAAGTGCCGCTGGTACCGATCGCGGAGGCCCATCTGCCGCGTTGCGCTCAGGCTTATGTACACCTAGTAGGCCAAAGGCCCGCACCGCGCACCGCGCCATCGCGCGCCTTGCATATGGGCCTCCGTCTGCTGGGACGGTTTTGGCACAGCCGCTGCGCAGCGCCTTTGTTTGGCTGGGATGGTTTGTCGTTTGGGAGTTCAGTTGTTCGTTGATGTCGTTTTCACGTTTGACAGCACGCATGTCGCCATGGCGGCGGACAAGGCGCTGGCTTCGGCCGGGGTCGCGTTCACGATGATCCCTACGCCCACGGCCATCTCGGCGGGCTGCGGCATCTCGCTGCGCCTGGCATATGGCCTGCTTGAGCAGGCAAGGTCCGTTCTTGCCGCCCAGACGCCGCCCATTGTGAGCGCGGCCCATGGCTTGGACGAGGCGGGGGCATACACGCCCCTGTAAGCTTGCCGGTGCTGTTATCTATCATGTTGAAAGGAGCCTGCCGTGTCCGATGAACTCACAAGCTGCGAGATTGCCGCCCCCATCGCGGCGGCGCTTGCTGCCATGGCGAAGGGCGAGCCCCTGCGCCTCACGAAGCTTTCCGCCAAGGGCGGCTGCTCTGCCAAGTGGAGCCCCGCGCAGCTTCAGGAGATTCTTTCTCACATCACCCCGCACGACCCCGACCCCAACCTGCTGCAGGGCTTTTCGTCGAGCGACGACGCGGCCGTCTACAAGCTGACCGATGACATCGCCGTCGTGCTCACGACCGACTTCTTCACTCCCGTGGTCGACGACCCCTACGACTTCGGTCGCGTGGCCGCCGCCAATGCCATCTCCGACGTCTACGCCATGGGCGCCAAGCCTGTCGTGGCGCTCAACCTTATGGCCTTCCCGAGCACGCTCGGCCCCGACGTGGCCGGCGAGGTCGTGCGCGGTGGCGCCGACAAGGCCTGGGAGGCCGGCACGCTCGTGGTGGGCGGCCACACCATCGAGGACGACGAGCCCAAGTACGGCCTTGCCGTCATGGGCGTGGTGCACCCCGACCGCATCGTGCGCAACTACGGCGCCAAGCCCGGCGACGCCCTGTATCTCACGAAGACGCTGGGCACGGGCGTTATGGCTGCCGCGCATAAGATCGGCCTGGTGAGCGATGAGGACATGGCTCCCGTTGTGGAGGGCATGGCCGAGCTCAACCGCGCGGCCGGTGAGGCCATGGTCGAGGCGGGCGCCAACGCCGGCACCGACGTCACGGGCTTCGGCCTGGCGGGACATCTGCTCGAGATGCTCGACGCCAGCGGCGTGTCGGCCAAGATCGACTACAAGGCCCTGCCGCTCTTCCCCCGGGTAGAGCAGCTCGTGGACGACTACTGCCGCCCGGGCAGGCTCTTTCAGATCATGGACCACGTGGAAGGCCATCTCCAAGTGCGTTGCGACGACCCTGTGCGTGCCGACAACATGGCCGCCGTGGTGTGCGACCCGCAGACGTCGGGCGGTATGCTCGTGGCGGTACCCGCCGAGAACGCCCCCGTCTTCGAGCAGGCTTTCGAGCGCCTGGCCCATCGCAAGCCCTGGCGCATCGGCCACATCACCGCCGACCCCACGGCCCAGATCGTGGTGGAGTAGCACCGCAGCCTGATTGCCGGCCTGCTTTACCTTTCTCTTGCATAATCGCCTCGTCTTTTGCCTGCCGCTGACACGGCGGGCTTTTTATTGCGCGTCCTTTGCATGCGCCTGGCGGGGGCTTTGCCCCAGCGTCCCATTATTCCAATCGCACCACAGGTATTGGAACAAGGCGCCGCGGGTGGGCCGCGGGGCAAAAAAGAGGAGAGAGAAAAACATGGACTTCACTATGGACCGCCGTAACTTCGTCAAGGCCGCTTCCCTGGCCGGTGCCGCCAGCCTCGCTGCCGGCGCGACCGCCGCTTTCGCCGACGAGGCCGCCACTGCCACGCCCAAGTACATCTTCCTGTTCATCGGCGACGGCATGGGCAACGAGCAGGTTCAGATCGCCAGCTTCTTCAAGGGTGCCACCGAGAACGACGGCGCCGTCGTCCAGAGCCCCCTCACCTTCATGGGCTTCCCCCATGTGGGCAGCGTGACCACCTATGACTCCACGTCCTTCTGCCCCGACTCCGCTTCCACCGCGACCTCCATCGCCACGGGCAACAAGACCAAGTCGGGCACCATCAACATGGACCCCGAGACCCTGACCCAGCCTTTCGAGATCATTTCCGAGAAGCTGCACTCCCAGAAGGGCTACAAGGTCGGCGTGCTCTCCACGGTCAACATGAACCACGCCACCCCGGCTGCCTTCTACGCTCACCAGGACAGCCGCAAGAACTACTACGCAATCGGCCAGGAGATGACCGAGTCCGGTTTTGAGTTCTTCGCCGGCGGCGCGTGGCTTGCTCCCACCGACAAGGACGAGGACAAGACCGACCTCAACGAGCTCGCCGCACAGGCTGGCTACACCGTGGCCACCACGCAGGCCGACGCCGAGGCCCTGGGTGTCGATTCGGGCAACGTCCTCATCATCGCCGAGGCTCTGGCCGACGGTGACGCCATGAACTACGAGCTCGACGCCGCCGAGGGCGAGTGGCGCTTCGCCGACTACGTCAAGAAGGGCATCGAGTGCCTGGGCGACGAGCAGCCCTTCTTCATGATGGCCGAGGGAGGCAAGATCGACTGGGCCTGCCACGCCAACGACGCCGCCTCCTCCATCCATGACGTGCTTGCCCTCGACACCGCCGTGCAGGCCGCCGTCGACTTCTACAACGAGCACGCCGACGAGACGCTGATCCTCGTGACCGCCGACCACGAGACGGGCGGCCTGTCCATCGGCTACAAGACCACCAACTACGACACCTTCCTCACCAATCTTACCAAGCAGACCATGTCCTACGCCAAGTTCGACTCCGACGTGGTCGCTGCCTACACCGCCGAGGGTGCCGAGGTGACCTTCGCCGACGCTATGGCCGACGTCAAGGAGTGCTTCGGCCTCATGCTGCCCGAGGATCCCGAGGCTGCCGGCGCCGACCCGGCCGGCCAGAACGGCTCGCTTGTGCTCACGCCCTACGAGGTCGCCCAGCTCCAGGACGCCTTCGCCCGCACGCTTGAGGTCGGCGGCGGCAAGCAGGCCAAGATGAGCCAGGCCGATTACGAGCTCTACGGCTCCTACCAGCCCTTCTCCATGGCTGTGTGCCACATCCTCGACGCCAAGTCGGGCATCACGCACGGCACCTACGCTCACACCGGCGCTCCCGTGAACATCTACGCCATGGGCTGCGGTTCTGAGCTCTTCGACGGCGCTTTCGACAACACCGAGATCTTCAACAAGCTCGCCCAGCTCACCCAGGTGGACTAAGGCGCGCGGCTTTCCAGCCGACCCGGCCCGGCATCTTTGCCCGGCCGGTTGCATACCCCAGCTACTCGGGACACTCCGTGTAGCTGGGCTTTTTGTGTCTGAATGGAGAACCCGAAGCGCAGGCAATTGAAAATTCGAATAGAAACTGATGGAAAAGCCGAATATTGAGCCATGCAGAATCCGAGACGTGCATGTCATCTCAGCCAATTGCGAATTGGTGGATTGCGTCGTATGGCCAATGGTTGAATGCGATACACTCCCATGCGACTAGAAGGGACGTGCTTATGGCCGATGCATCTGAATCTCGGTACGATTCGAAGACAGGGTTGCCGATTGACAAGACATATCTCGAGATGGGGCTGCCCGACGATTTGAATGAGGCCCTGCAAGCGATGAAGAAGTCATGGGCTGTTGTGGATGCAACGGGCTATGACATCGATTGGGCTGACATCCATTCTGAGTTCATCGCGCGCATCAACTCGTGCGAAGTCGAGAGTGAGATAACCCACGAACAGGCTGATTACCTGCGCGCGAACTACGTTTAGGGGAGGCGGGTTTCATGGATTTTACTGATGCGCCCAAACGTTTTAGCACGTACAGTGGGGCAAATGGTATGAAGGTCGCCATTTGGCTCGATGGGGAGCCGTGGTTCTTGAAGCTACCTCCTCAGTCGACCAAGCGCAATGCCCCGCTCTCATACCGTAACAGCTGCGTCACCGAGTATTTGGGATGCCATCCGCAGGGTTGCGCCTCGGTTTGAGGCGGCTGAAATAGCAAACGTTGTTGATGGAACCCCTTACATCTCCGACGTGCAGAAGAGGTTCTACAAGAAAATCCTTCTAGCGCGGAAGACGCACTTGCTTGATCGGAGGCTGGAAGAGCTGAGCTGAGGGTGCGTTGTGACCAGAACACGTCCCCGCTGATGAAAGCATCCTTACAGCCGCTCAATTGCGCAGGCGTGCTGCTTGGTCTTTGGGTCGTAGGTCACGGCGCACAGAAGGACGTTGTCTTGGGCGGCGGTGCCTCGGAACGCGGCGGTGTAGTCGCGCTCGCGCATCTGGGCGAGGGCCTCGGCAGGGGAGTGGCCCCACTTGAGCTCGACCACCACGCCGGGGATCGTGCCCGAGCTGGCGAGTGGCACCATGAGCAGGTCGGCGTAGCCTTTGCCGGCGGGTGCCTCGCGCACAAGCTTCCAGCGCCGCATGGCCGAGTAGAAGGCGAGCCTCAGCGTGCAGGCCAGGTCTTCCTCGTGGTTGTAGGCGATGATGCTCGCGACGTCGGCATGCGCTCGCTCCACGCCTTGCGCCACAGCCTCGGCGTCTTGCGCTAGCAGCGATTCGAGCAGGGACTCGGAGGCCGCGATGCTTCGGGCGACCTCGCCCCAGCCGCTTCCCGCCGTGGCGCTGGCGTATTCACCGGCGACCTCGCGATTGGGCACGAACACTTCTCGGCGGGGTTCGTCGTAGGCCAGGTATCCTAGGTGTACGAGCAAGGTGAGCACATCGTCGGCGCGGTTGAACGTCGTCATGTCGTTGTCGTAGGTCCGCATGTCGATCTCGACCCGTCCGCCGCCCACAAGCTCGACCACCTTGCCGTGCAGGCCGTCCAGGTCCATGTCGATATAGCGCCTTAGGGCCTCGAAGGTCTCCGTTTGCGTCCAGTAGCTGGTGAAACGTCCGTCTTCTACCGAGCGCACGACCGAGCGGGGGTTGTAGACCTCGCCTGCACCCTCCAGGCGGTAGCCGTCGTACCACGCCTTGCACTCGTTGAAGTCGCGCTTCCACTCCTGGCAGAGGCCCTCCACCTCGCTGGAGGTGAACCCCATGTACGGTGCCATCCACGAAGGTTCCAGCATGCTGTACTCGTCGAACATGTTGAGTGCCGAGTGACTGCCGTACTTCTTCACCGGCAGGATGCCCGTCATGTAGGCGAGCGCGACGTAGGGCTTGTCCTTGAGCCAGGCGCGTAGGAAGTCGAGGTAGAGACGCTGTCCGGCATGATCGGACATAGTCTCGCGCATCACGCAGTCCCATTCGTCGATGACGATGACGAACTGGTTGCCTGTTTGGGCGAAAACGTCGTCCATGCATTTGATGAGGCTGCTCTCGTCGCGGAAAAATAGTTCGGGGTAAGCCCTCTTGATTTCCGGTGCGACGTTTTGGTGCAGCGACTCAACCAGCGCCTCGACGTCGTGCGTTTCGCTCAAAAACTCCTGCATGTTGATGCGCACGGAATCATATCGGTTGCGCTGCTTGTCGAATGTGGGGTCGTCGGCGATGGTGAGGCCTGCGAATTCGGCGGTGCCATCTACCGTGCGGTCGTAGTAGGCGCTTATCATGTTTGCGGCCATCGTCTTGCCGAAGCGGCGCGGGCGGCTGACACAGGCGTATTTGCGCTCGGTGTTTACCAGGCGGTTGAGCCGGGCAATCATGGCGCTCTTGTCGACATAGATCTGTGAGTTGCGGCCTTGCCTCAGCATCGCCGCCCCGGGATTGAGATACACGCCCATTGCCACACGCCGCCTCTCATCAGGATGCATTCAAAGCAAGGTCCATGATATCGCATCGTCGGGATGCGCCCAAGGAATACGGCAGAGAAGCCGCGAGTATCCGTCAACCTTGCGGGATGACACGTCGTTCGAGGTTGTAATCGGTGCCGTCATGGGGAAGCTCGATATCCTGGCGCTCAATGAGCCGACAAACGTCCTGGGTGTTTCCGGCGTGAAGCTGCGGGAAGCTGGGACGAATGGGTGGACCGTCAGCATCAGGGAGGGAACCGAGTATCAGATACATCTGCCCTATATGCTGAACGATTCCGACAAGTGCTATACAACCGAGATGACCGACAGGGAGTTCTCCTACTACATCTCAAACCTTCCCGTGCGGCACTCGATACGCGTGAAGGCGGTTTAGCGACGGACATGCGAGTTCGCCCTGGATGAGGCGCGCCCTTTGGCTGTGTGAGCCATTGGGCGCGCCTTTTTGCGTTTTGGTGGCCCATCGCGCGATGCCCGACTGTGAAAAAAGAGGGCATGTTTGCGTTTTAAGGCAACGCTGAACAAATGACCCTGGCTGCCCGGCCCCT